>Ga0182024_10004320_pt1 | contig 32852 bp, 23 predicted proteins | sample P32metaG_FD_120480 | JGI IMG/M metagenome (GOLD analysis project Ga0182024, IMG submission 120480) | Permafrost microbial communities from Stordalen Mire, Sweden - P3-2 metaG (Illumina Assembly) | ecosystem: Environmental > Terrestrial > Soil > Wetlands > Permafrost | place: Sweden: Stordalen...
AGGCGTTCCACCGTGGCGCATTGCGCTCGGATGGCGTGGTTCGTGCGAGACGAACCCGCTCTTGATGCTGATTACATGATACGGGAAGGCGGCGCATTTGCCCAGCGTAGCGAGCGCTTTCCAAATGACCTCCGTAACTGGACCCGTCTTCCTTCTCGTGATGAAATCCCGGAAGAAGGTAGGGAAAAGGTAGCCATGAAAAAAATACTTGCGTTGTTACTTTGCGTCATGATTTCAACAATGGCGTTTGGCAGAGACGACGGTTACGGAGTCTCGTACGACGGCGGCTCCGTACAAGGAATCAAAACTGGAGCCAGTCTGAAGATACATGTGGACTCGAATCAAATTCGGTTTACGCAGGGTAAGCAAGACGTGTTGGTCATTCCAGTCTCTGCTGTGAGCGAGATAACCTACGGACAAGACGTTCATCGCCGTGTGGGCGCTGCCATCGGCTTGGCAGTCGTTTCCTTTGGCATCGGTGGCCTGATGGCGCTTACCAAGTCCAAGAAGCATTACGTCGGACTGACTTGGGCCGACGGTGACAAAAAAGGTGGACTCGCAATCCAATGTGACAAGAACGACTATCGAGGAGTTCTAGCGGCGTTGGAAGGAGTTACTGGTAAGAAGGCCACTGACTCCGAGACGATGACGGTCAAGAACTAGATAGTCGTAGCCTGATGTGAACGCTTTATCCTCACGAAAGGGGCTGTAATCCGCAGCCCCATTTTCTTCTCCGTCTCGATGCATATTCCCCATTTCTCTACGCCTTGACCCGAATCACCTACCAGATGAAAGTCAACCCGACTGGTTAGGCTCTGTTCCGTCGCACGGTAACCCTCACCGTCGCTCAAGCGTACGTCGGTCCAGAATTCTCTTCCTCGCTAACAACTACTGGCACAGACAGCACGACAGCGCAGATGATTACTGGCACGGGCAACACTCTTGATGTCATTCCTGCGGCACCTCGAACAGGAGTCGGAGCTAACGCCACATTTACCACCAGCCTAAGCGGAACTTCTTTCGGTGTCGTAGCGAGTGGGCCTGTCCCAACTGGCAACAATTTGGGGGTCGTGCAGACCTTGCTTGTGTATTACTGCGCAGGGGCTGTTGATATTGCAACGGGCACGTGCGGTGGTAATGCGGCTTACCTAGGCACCTTGACACGGCAGCAGTAGAACTGACGGTGAAGACCCCCAACTGCTTCGCTTGGCTGTTTTCTCAGCGCTTGTATTCCCACTGACACCCTTTTCCACGTGTGGGTGGAAAATGTTCGCCCTTCTTCACGTGAGCTGTCTCTTCGGGGTGTGTCAGGCAATAAACGACTCCGTCACGTGGCACGATATCTCATGGCGTGTAGCCCATAGAAAGTACCTCCTGTCCGCGCACATCGTACCACTCAATTTCTCACACACTTCCAAAGCACGTGGCATGTTCCGCTTTTCGTAACAAGCTAGCTTCCTCGAATGAACTATCCCAAAGCCCGCGCCTATACGTACACCGTACTCTGAGGCCATGCGGAGCCGCTCAGGGTCCTGCGTCAAAAAGGGGGCACCTGGGGTCTCGCTTTCCCAATAGGATTTGCCTCGGGCCGACGCCAGTGACACGAAATGTCCCTTTTGTGAACACAAGTGTCACTCGGCAAGGGCGTGTTCACAAAACGTCCCTGATTCGGAGTCCGTAACTCCCTTTGCTTTCAGCAACCGTATCCCACGCTTTAGCTGTTCACAAATGGAACGATTTGTGCTCACGTATCGGGTATGAAAATCGCAATCTATGCCCGAGTCTCCACTGGAAAGCAGGACAACGAGAACCAGCTATCACAGCTACGAGAGTTTGCCAGCAAGCAAGGGTGGACAGTCGTGCAGGAATACGTTGACGTAATCAAAGGGAGCGGCAAGAAGGCACGTGAACAGTTTGACGACATGATGGAGGCTGCCAGCAAACATCAATTCGACTGCGTTTTGTTTTGGAAGCTTGACAGATTCTCACGCGAAGGCGTGCGAAGGACCCTGTTCTATCTCACTCAGCTAGAGGGCTGGAAAGTGGGATGGCGTAGCTTTCAGGAGCAGTGGTTCGACTCGTGCGGCCCTTTCAAGGATGCTGTCATCTCGATTATGGCGACTCTCGCCGAGCAAGAGCGCATCACGATTTCCGAGCGCACCAAAGCTGGATTGAAGCGTACCGTGCGGGAAGGCACCAAGCTCGGGCGTCCCGTCGTGGATGTCGATATGAGGCTGGTACAGAAACGGCGGGCCAAAGGCGAGAGCCTGCGGGCCATTGCAAAAGCACTGAGGGTTAGCCCCGCGCTGCTAGTCAAGCGGGCACGTCAGCACGTCGGACGCTGAAGCCAGCCGGGACGAAGGCGCAAGCAAAGCAAATAGCGATACTAAGCAGGCCGGACGATGTTTGGCGTTTGATCTCCCCACCGCTGCTGGGTTCCATATTGCCCGTGCAACTGAATCAGTAATAACTAAAGCCATGGGTGCTTTTGGATGCCCGCAACCGAAAGAAAGCCAAAGAAACTGGGGCGTTTACATCAAGGCATTAGAGGATGCCGGTGCTAGCGCAACCCTAGTTCACCACTTGCGCCAACTAAAGGATTTGCATCGAAACCCACTAATTCATCCAGAGGTCACTCTCACCCAATTGGAAGCCCAGCAACTGTGGTCTATGTGCACCAGCGCTATGATCGCTATGATTACAGAAATTGACTCTCACGGCGCGAGTCAAAGCGTATAATTCGCGGCGTTATGAGAATGATAGCTTTGCTGGCCCTACTTTTCGCTACTCAGCTCGCATTCGCCAAAAAGGATAAGTACGTCGATTACCATGCGCAGGCGGCCTCTGCGCGTGTCGATGCTGAGACCATACGCTTCTTCACTCAAATGGGATACGTGCAGGACACGGAACATACGAGACAATGCAACGATCAGCCGAGTTCCGGCGCGCTAATTTTTCGCCATACAGGCGAAGGACAAATTGGGCCTAATGGATTGAGCAGATGCGTCGTTATAACAATCACTCCCGCCGAAAACTCCTCCACAGTACGCGTAGAGGTCTATGATCACCTGAGAGGCGGCATCAGCCTGCCAGCGACCAAGCATTATGACGCCGACCGCATCCACAAAGACTGGGATGCAGCCTTTGCGGCGATTGCGAAAGCCTCGGAAACTCAGAACCAAAGTGCGCCATAGGCTAGGATTCCACCCATATGAGTCCAGAAGAAAAACGAGAGCAAAAAGCAAAGGTTCTGCTGGAATATCAGGAGACTCAGGAAGAAATCGCCACGCTTGAAGTCAAAGCCAAACGCATCGGGCTTGAGATCAGCAAATTCGGACAATGGATGCAGCGTTCGCCCGCAACTCACATTTATCGCAAAGAGCAGGAACAATACGGACTTCCCATAGAAACCATACCTTGGGAGACGCTGGAAGCAATGAAGGATTCGGGAAAACACTTTGAACTCGCCGATAAACTCCGGCAAGCCTGTCGCCGATTGGCGGATCTAGAAGAGCAAAAGAAGCAACTTCATCTCCAGTGAAGGGGCATTTCCTGTCACGGCTACTCCATTGTAAAACTAAAAGTCAGTTAAGAGAGGATCGTCCGAATGGCTCCCTTGATTCCAGAACCGTGGGACCCAGGTCCGGTTCCGGCGCTCGTATTGGCTGCATAGCGAGGAGACAGCCCCGAGCCTCGATTTGATCCTCGGCGATTCTGGACGCACCGACAAAGGCTTACATGGGTAATGTACGAATCATGGCCACTCGCCAGAACTACTTCACATGAGGCAACGGTGCCTTCTTCGGCAAGTTTAGGGTAGTCTCCGAACGATACAACCCCTACAACTATTCGAGCTTGCCACGTAGCAGAAGCTTCGCGACAACGGCTGAGACTTGGTTCTCGTAACCTTGCTCCGCCATGCGTTGCAGATGTTTTCGCAACCAGGGTTCGTCCCAAAGTTCCCATCCCCGTGCCTCAAAATGGGCGCGGATGGCGATGCGGTCTACATCATTCCTGATCCGTCCGCAAGCCAGCGCCAGACGAACCGTTGGCTCTTCGGCACAAGCGCCGGATTCGGTGAACTGAAGGGCGAGACGTTTGAAATCAGAATTCTTGTAGGCCATTACTGTTTCTATTTTAGCGCGAATGCGGGTGCGCGCGAAGGGTCGAGCGGCGGGAATGCGGGGCAATTGCGGGAAGCCCATGAGCAGGTTAGGTCACGAGCGGTTGTGACGAACGCCAACGCAGACTATCGGTTTGTTTCCTTGAGCAGTTCCTCGACTTTGCCGCTTAGCGCCTGTTCAAGGTGCTCCGCCTTGTCGTATCCATGATGGACAAGCTTCACCGAACCGTTGCGGTCGATGAGAACTAACGTGGGGAGCGCGTCCACGCCCAGCGTCTGCGCAGCCGCTCCCGAATCGAAGACGTTTGGAAGAGCCACATGGCGCTGGGCAAGCCGTCGATTACCCTTCTCAAGGGTCTCGCCGTCCCAGCCGGTATCCACGGCAAGGAAGACGACCTCAGGGTTGTTTTGAAACCGGGTATACACCGTCTGCAACTCGGGTAGTTCTTCAAGGCACTGAATGCACCAACTGGCCCAGAACGCGAGGATCACAACGTGTCCTCTCAGGTCCTCTGCATGGACAACGTGGTTGTCTGCTTGCAAGGTGAAAGAAGGGAGGGGGCGATCGGAGCTTTCAAAAGCAGCGTAAGTCGATAGCCTTGGAACGGCGAAGAACACGATCAACCCGGCAGCGATCAGCGAGACCGCAGACAGCCGGATGCTGGAGGCGCGGTCCGATTGCCAGCGTCTTCGCGCAACAATGCCTGCGGTGACAACCGCAAGCGTTATCATCACGAGACCAATCTGAAGCAACAGCAGGTGCGGCCCATTGTTCATGACCAGAGCAGCTGTGCCCAGAAACCCGCCAACGCTGACTCGTACCACCTGCCACTCAAGGCGGTCTACCGCCGCTCTGCCGCGCGCGAACCCCGCCAGGAAGAATGCTGCTGCGGTAAGTGCATAGATCGCGCGAAAGTCGAATCCGATGGCCCTCGATGCCATGCAGGTGCCAACCACCGCGACAATCGCGATCACGCCTGAGAGCACATCCAGCAACGCTGGTCTTGCGGATCTCATGGTCATTTTGTAGATTCCTGATGCTTTGTACGTTCGAAGGTGCCGGAAAGTTCATTGCTTTTGAGCTTCTAGTTAAGTATATTATTGCCCTAATTTGGTTATGTCTCTCGATTGTCCTCTGGGGGGCCGCATTTCTCCCATCTGCCGAAGCGTCCGCCCAAGGGTGTGCCAATCGCGGTATCGCCTGCATTTCCCGTGAACTTCCACACCCATCTCCAAGATGTTTCTCGTTCCTTTCGGAAAACGTCAAAGAATACATCTCGGTATTTGATCCGACCCCAGAAGTGAACGAACTTGCGCCCCTCTACGACATCAATAGCATCTTCCAAACTTTCCATTCTCTTGAGCATTCTCGCTTCCCCTCGCCAGTAGGTCTGCTTGGAGTCGGTGGGATCAATTCTCCAAGGCAAGTTATGCATGGGAGAGATGATCAGCGGAGGGGCATCTTGAGAATCGCTTACACAAGCTCCGTCGAATGCTTCCAAGATGTACCCTTCGGTGAGTCCGTAGCAGTGAACATCGTACATTACGCCCTGCCAGTGCTCACGACGGAGTACGGCTTGCTGCGTAGATGGATCAAAATCAACTGGAAAATTCCACTGATCCGGCGGCGGCCTAACTTTGATCCGAAAGCGCTCTTTGCTTATCGAGATTTGAACGCCCAAAACGGCGGCTTTTGCTGCCTTTCTGGTTTCATAGGATTGCCAAGCGATGATGCCCAAGGCAAGCATAGCGATGACGACAGTCAACCATTCGGGCTGTTTGATGGCTGTGTACCACTTTGGAGAGCTATCGTCGGTTGCTCCTGCCTCATTGGTTCCTTTGTTTGGCTTCTCGCTACCGCTGACCGTTCCCGCATTGTGTGCATCGGCGGATTCGGCGCTCTTCTTTTCGGGGGAACTGGAATTTGGCTGTTGGGCAAGCATCAACCCTGCAATGGCGCAAAGGGCAAAAACAGCAGCATAGATGCGCATAGCAGCGCTATTGTACTAACATCCGCAGCACACTTGGCGTTCGCCACGTCGATACCAGACCAGAGCACGGCGAATTGCCCGGAAGGCCCCGTGGATGCCGCAGGACGCGCTAGAGGGCCGTGTAGGCCCAGAGGATATTCGCTACTTGTTCACCTCTCCTGCGGCCTGCAATCGCTGGGGATCGGCATCTGGCGCGGGTTTTGCTATGCCATCGAGGCTACGGAGAACCCGGAAGTGCTCCTGACTCCGTGCCGTGGGAACATCAAAATGCACAGAACTGGGGGTCCCGGCTTGGCGAACGCCTCGCAAGTGCCTGTAAATACAGGGCAGTCTGAAGGTCATCCATCTAGGAAAAGGGCAGATGGTGAAGCAACGCATGGGATCGCCTCTATGATGTTGAAAAGAAGCAGCCTGAGCCTAGCATGGCATAGCGTGGCGTGGGGGGGCAATGCGCTGGTGAAAACACGGCATTTGCACCGAAAGGTGCATACCGGAACGATGGTGGACGCGTGGTGAATGCGGGGCAGATCGCACGGCGTTGGCTTGGTGAAGAATGCGGATCAAACGGAACGGCCAATGCCGGGGCACTGCGTGGTTACTGTCCGCTTACTCAGTCTCCGGCTAGCAGGCCGAACCCAGTGGCGAACAGGTGCGCTCAGATCGCTGAGAGAACTCTCGGATTTGGAACTGGCAAGGTTGGGTTCTATTGGGTTCTATATACCATTGTTAGTAAGAAGCCAGTGTTCATCAGGCACGGAATGTCACCGCTTCAAGCCCCGCAACCCTCAGCAAATCGAGATTACTGAGCCATTTCAAGAGGTTGGGCCACTCGTTCATTAGCATTCGGTTGAGTTCGATCTCGCTGACGCAAGGACTACCAAACTCTTGCTGTTATCTCCTGTTATTTCCCGCACTTGCCGCTCACGCCTCAAGGTCCCCGAAACACGCCGTATCACTTCGTGGGGCACAGCAGCAGGTAGGGGGCACAATTTGAGGCACAGGGGCAGAACACTGCTTGGAGAAGATCTATGGGCCGATCAGTGAGCTTAATCCGACGGATTGTCGTGGAGGGTTGCGAGATTGTTAAGGCGACTGACACATCCTGCATCTTGCCGAAGTCTCGACCGAGGGCTCGGACGACTTGCCGTCGACATTGGTCACCGCAGTAGATGGGAGTTTAGCGCGAGTCCATTGCTTTCAACGCCAAGCCGCGAGCTACCGAGGTAAATTCGTTTCCTCCCCGAATTCGCTTCTCTCCAAATCGGGTTTCGAAGATTCTCCTTACCGCTGGTACAAACGAAGAGCCACCCGTCAGGAAGACCATATCCACGCCCGTGGGCTGGACACCCGAGGACGTAAGCAGAGAATCGACGCACCGTTCGATCTGCCCAAGCTCCTCAGAAATCCACTCCTCGAAGGATGCTCGCTCCACGGTCGCTGCTAGATCCACAAACCCGTCCGAAAACTGGAATGTGGCCCGAGGGGCTTTCGATAAGTCGCTCTTAACTTTTTGCACGGCGCGGTGGAGGTGAAACCCGAGATCTTCTTTTATGAAGTGAATGAGTGCTCCGATCTTCGCTGGTTCAAGCGATTGCGCGTGAACGCCTCTCAGCATCTCCAGCACGTCTCTAGCTCTTAACAACGACAGATGGTGCCAACGCTCTAACTTTATATAAACCCAGTTTGGAACCGTTAGAATCTTGCCCAGTGAACGCAACTGCGATCCGGCGCCAAGAGCTGGAGACACGAGGTGCCGGATGATCTTCGCATCGAAGGCATCTCCCGCTACGCCCACTCCGGCATTACCGATGATGCTGCCCGAGACTCTATCCCTTCGAACGGTTGGGCCCACGTGAACCAAAGAGAAGTCGCTCGTACCGCCGCCGAAATCCCCAATGAGGATGAGTTCGTCGTGATCAAGCGTGGACTCGTAATAATGAGCCGCTGCTATGGGCTCCATCTCGAACTCTACGGATTCGTAGCCAGCCGAGTCGAAGGCCGATCGAAGTCGACCCTCCGCATAAGTGTCATCTTCCTGGTTCTCTGCTCCCACAAAATGAACCGGCCTTCCGACTACGGCAGACCTGATCTTGATCCCAAACTGATGTTCCGCCTTTTCGCGCAGGTCCCTGAGAATCCTTGCGATCAGATCTTCAAGCGTGAGCCTTCGACCGAAAACCTCCGTGCTGTGAAGGTTGCGACTGCTCAGGAACGACTTAAGTGATTGGATCAGTCGACCCTTCATGTCCGCCGAGAGATATTCCTCAATGGCCTCAGGGCCTGTCCACGACTTCAGAATATTTACTCCGCCTTCCTTCTGCCGCTGAAGATAGAGCAGCGACCGATACGCATCAGTCAGGCCCCCCAAGTACGGGAACTTAGCAAGCTGAACCTCACCTGAGCCGTTGGCATAGGCGATTGAACTGTTCGTTGTCCCGAAGTCAATACCGATGTTGCCTTTGCTCGTTTGAGAGGCTGAATACATTCGGTTCAATCGTAGCATTCACAATTTCACGCGAAGGTAACACCCGGGCCGTCAGACCTGAGTAGGCAAGGCACAGCATCATCCGACTTCGACCGTGACTCCAACGTGGTCGTTAGACGGACTTGGCGGCACGTCTGGAGATTCGCCGGGATTGAGTAGAGAGCTTAGTACAGTACCGGGTCCCTTTGTTGCGATTGTGGAAATAGATCGAAGACTCTTTCCTTGGGCGCGGCCGAGCCTAGCCCCTGAAAGAGGCTCACGTAGATTCCTCCGGATGTCTGACTGTTTGTTTCTGGTGTTTGGGCTACCAAACTCCCATCGCTGATTTCTCAGGGACTGGTTTCGAGGGATCAGTTTGGCAGAGCGACCACTCCCCATGGTCCGTCACCGACTTTTACTTTCTTCGCTACAGCCAGGCTCCCAAGGTTCACCACCGAGACATCATTGGAAGGACCGTTGGCGCTGAAGAGGGTCTTGGCGTCGGGAGAGAGGGTGATGCCCCAGGGGCGTTCCCCGATCTCCAGGGACGCCGTGATTTTGTTGGAGGCGGTATCGATGACGAAGAGCTTGTGACCGCGTCCGGTGCTGACGTAGAGCGTGGCTCCGTCGGGTGAGAGTAGAACGGTCATGGGTTTGATGACACCGCGCTCACCTAGCGTAATGGTCTGGATGGCCTCATGCTTGACGGCATCGACTACGGTGACGGCACTATCATTTTCGGCGCTGACGTAGGCGCGGGAGCTGTCGGGCAGAAACGCCACGGAGCGGGGACGGCGTCCAACTTTGATGGTCTTGATTAGAGTGGCCGACGCGACGTCGATCGCCGAAATGGTTCCGGTGTTTTCGGAGGTCACGTAGACGAACTTGCCGTTGGGGCTTACCTTCACGCCCTCAGGCTCTTCTCCCACTGGAACAGTTTTGGTCACTTTACCGGAAGCGATGTCGACGAAGCTGGCCTTGGCGTCGTCTTCGTTGGAGACGATGATGGTGCGTCCATCGTTCGTGAGGTCGAAGTTTTCGGGATCGGAGCCGCACTGAATGGTGCGAACGAGTTTGTTCTGCTGCACGTCGAAGACACCGATGCCGTCGGCGGTCTTGTCGGGCGGCGGAAGCTTGCTTTCATCCACGCCGGGGCCGGCGAGCGGCGAACCGCTCAGGGTCATGTAGAGAAAATGGCGGTCCGGACTGGCGTGAATGCCACGAGGACGCTTGCCGAGAGGGACAGTGGCAATCACTTGGAGAGTGGACGCGTCGATCACACTGAGATCGCCGGATTTTTCATTGGTGACGTAGATGCGAAAATGCGACGAGTCGCCGGCTTTTTGGGACAGGCTGGCGATTGCGCAAAGGAAGATGAGGACGAAAACCGCCAGCCACTGAGGTCTTGATTTCGACATGCCCTATTTGAACATAATTCTGGAGCGGAGCTCCATCGGTTAGAGAATCAGGGCTAGGGATTCTTGATTTGCCAGATCACGCCGCAATATAAATCGCAGCCGACCACGCCGCCGTTGATTGCGGTGCCGTAGAGAGTTCCGGTGGAGGGATCCACGGTGACGCGGCCCGTCGGGTATCCGCCGACCGTGTTGTAGGTGAACTGGAATAGCGTCGTGAGTGTCCAAGCGCTGCCAGTTGAGGCAGGAGACAGCAGGAATACGGTTCCGTCTCCTGTGGTCTTTCCATTTTGACTGCTGGTGGTGCCGTAGAGAGCGCCGTTCGTTGGAGCCCAGGTGAGTCCGCCGACAGGGTTGACTCCACTCTGTTTGCTGAAGGTGTAGAGGATGGTCTGAGTCCAGGTGGCTTTGGCGGGCGTGAGTTCGTACACAACTCCGTCATTGTTCGCGGAGCCTCCGCCATTGGTGACACCATAGAGGTTTCCGCTGGCGTCGAACAGCAGGCTGCCGGAGGGAGTGATGCCGGATTTTGTGCTGGCTTTGAAGGAAAACAGGAGCGATTCAGTGGCCAGTTGACCGTTGGCGGCAGGTACGAACTTGAATACAGTTCCGTTGTCGAAGGCGCCGCCTAACGATGTGACTCCATACAAAGCTCCGGAAGAGTCCATCGTGAGGGGGCCGTTGGGAGTGCTGGCGTCGGCCAGATCGCCGAACGAATACAGCACGCTTTCGGTGTAGGTTCCACCGGTGGCGGGCGTGAGCTGGTAGATCACGCCGCTGTCCCAGGTACCGCCGCGGATGGTGACACCATAGATGACGCCCGCGGAATTCATGGTAAGAGTAGCGAACGCGGGAAGTCGGCCGTCAGAGTTCCCGGTGAAGGCGTACAGAGTTTGCTCGGTCCAAGCGCCGCCCAGCTTGACTGGCGGAATGAGCTTGTACACCACACCGCAGTTGCAGACGGGATCGCCGCCGGAATAGGTGGTGCCGTAGAAGGCTCCGGTGCTGTCGGTGACGAGATCAGAAATCGGGACGTATCCGCCGCTGCCATAGGGGACGAAATTGTAGAGAGTCGTCAGAGTCCATGCACCGCCGAGGACCGCGGGAGGAGCCATCTTGAAGATCGTTCCGACTCCGTAGGTGCCACCGGCGCGGGTCGTACCGTAAAGATTTCCGGAAGAGTCCTCGAGGAGAGCGCCCTGGGGCCAGAAGCTGGTGGTTTCCTTGAACGTGTAAAGCGTGCTTTCGGTTTGTGCGTTCGCGAATCCGCTGAGCGCAAGAGTCACCATCAACACGGCGTTTCTAAGAGTCGATATCCGAAAGCACATACAGTCTCCTTGGGCAATGCCGGCTCTGCCGGAGTTTCTAACGACCTGGCTGCCACTAACAAACAGAACGACGCTCAGCTTAGGGCAGCGGGCTGGCGTTCATGCCGCGGGGGATTTTCGGGGGATCACGGTGGCGATCACTTGGAGAGTGGAGGAGCGAATCTCACAGGTCGCCGGTCTTTCACCAGGCTATGCAGATGCGAAAGTTATATCCCCAATGCTTGGGGCGGGCAGCTGCGAAAGTGATTCACGAACGCAGAGTGCCCGCCACTGATTTTGGTACCGCCTCAACCAATCCGCGGCACGATACTGGCTACGGACTTACAATCTGCCAGACCGTTCCACAGTACAAATCGCAGCCTTCGATACCACCGTTGATCGCGGTGCCGTAGAGATCTCCAGTCTTGGTGTCGAGGGTGACAGCGCCGGTTGGGTAGCCGCCGCTCACTTTATAGGTGAACTCGAACTCCGTCTTCTCCGTCCACGCACCGCCTTTTACAGCAGGTGGCGATAATTTGAAGACCGTTCCATCGCCCGAGGTCAGTCCGTTTTGGCTGCTGGTGGTGCCGTAAAGGGTGTTGGTGGCGTGGTTCCAAGTCAGCCCGGCCACTGGATTCGTCCCGGTCGATTTTGCAAAGGAGAAGATGATGCTCTCGGTCCAGGTGGATTTGGTCGGAGTGAGCATGTAGACCACTCCATCGCCGGTCGCGTCGCCGCCGCCGTTGGTGACACCATAGACGTCCCCACCGGAGTCGAACACCAGATTGCCGTTTGGATAACTTCCCGTTGTCGTGGAACCGCCGAAAGAATAGAGGATCGATTCAACGCCCAACTGGCCATTCGCGGGTGGAACAAACTTGTACAGGATTCCCTGGCCGAACGCGCCGCCGTGAGAGGTAACGCCATACAGGTTTCCCTTGGAGTCCAGCAGGATCGAACCACTGGGTGTACTGCCGTCCGCCAGATCGCCGAAGGAATAGAGCACGCTCTCCGTGTAGGTCTTGCCGTTGGTGGTCGTAAGCTGGTAGAGCACGCCGGTGTCCCATGTGCCACCCCTCGCCGTCACACCATAGAGTGCGCCTTTTGTCGTCAGAGCAAGCGACGTTGCGCCGGGAAGACGACCGTCAATGTCATTGCCGGTGAAGCCGTGGAGCACCGACTCGGTCCACGCGCCGCCTTTGACCGCGGGTGGGTTCAACTTATAGACGACTCCACAGTTGCATACGGGATCACCGCCGGAATATGTGGTTCCGTACAATGCCCCGGCCTGGTCTTTAACGAGATCGGAAATCGGCACGTATCCAGTGCCTCCATAGGGAACGAAGCTGTAGAGAGTGGTCATGGTCCAGGCTCCACCGGAAACCGCCGGAGGAGACAGTTCCATAACAGCTCCCACGCCGTACGCGCCGCCGCCGCGGGTGGTGCCATACAGATTTCCCGATCCATCTTCCAGAAGCGCGCCCTGGGGCCAGAAGTTGGTCGTCTCGCTGAACGTGTAGAGCAGATTCTCGGTCTGTGCGTTCGCGATTACGCTGAGTGCAACGAGGGTCGTAATCAGCAGAGCGTTTCTTAGACTAGGTATCCGAAAGCACATACTATTCTCCTTGAGGCAGTGCCGGCGTTTCTGCCGGGGGTTTGCACGGACCTGCTGGACACAACCGCTCCGCTTCAGTCCCGATTACTTTGCCGCGCAGGGGCAAAGGCCATACACGTCGAGCTCAGTCGAAGTTCCCAAGTAGACCTTGCCGTTGGCAACCATCGGAACCTGGAACTTGACCGGAGGACCCGCGACATCGCGTGCGGACGCTGCTTGCGTGGAGTCGTACAACTCCGTGAGGGTCGTAGCGTCAAAGGCGCGAAGCACCGCAGGCGTGAATGACGGCAGATGATCGGGATCGTCAATGTAATCCTGGGCCCACACGATGCCGTTAGTGGTTCCATTGGCCGAGACGGCCGGCGAGGTCCCGTTGCTAAAGACAATACTGCTGGCCAACACACCGGAGGTGCTGACGCCCGCCGAGGACACTGTGAAAGCGCGCAGGGAGTCGCCGTCGCCGCCGTTGTAGACATATTGCTTGGTTCCAGTCGACCAGTAAGCTGGGGATTGCTCTCCGCCGCCGTTGGGCAGAGTCATTTGCGAGATCTGTCCGCCGGTATGTCCCAGGTTGTCGCGGTTCAGGACGTATCCGGCGAAGGTCGTCTCACAGGTAGAGACTTGCTTTCCGGTGGTGAAGATCATGTTCGTGACGGTTCCCGTCTGCGGAGGCAAAAGCAGCGGGCCGGCCGATCCGTAATCCAGACCGTGGGCATAGCGGCAGGCCTGGTCACTGGTGGTGAAGTAGTCTGCCGGAACGAGCGAATACGTTCCAGTCCCGGAATTCAGCGTCAGGACCAGCTTGACTAGGCTGTCGCCCCAATTAATGGTACCGTCCCAATAACCATCGCCCGTGACTGCATAAATATTTCCGCTGGTATCCGCGACGACAGCGCCGCCCGCGCCCCAGATTCCAGCGTGGCCTTCGCCCGGGATGCCGGGAAACTTTCCTGCGACATGAGACTTTTCATCGTCCGTATAGAATGCGGCCAACAGCTTCAGACTGGTCGGGTCAAAAGCCAGCACCCAACCGGAATCACCCGCGAAGCCGACGACGAGCACTCCCTGAGGGAATCCGGCTTCGGGGACAAGCAGCAGGCCGGGACGGCTCTGCTGGTGATGCGGTCCGAATGTGGCTGCACTTCCATTGAGCGAGCATCCTGTGTTCCCCGTTTGCGAGCAAATCACAGCGGGGCTGCCCGGCTTTTCCGCGCCGCTGGTGATGTCGAGCGCGTGCAAGCGAACCACCCAGTTGACGGTCGTGCCCGAGGTTTCCTGGGTGCGGACGACAGCGTAGATGGTGTTGGTGTTCAGGTTAATCACCGGCGTCGAAGTGATTCCGACGATCGGGAACAACTGGCAAATGCCCGATCCTTGCGAGCACGGCACGGGAGCCACGCTGGGAGGATTCAGGAAGTTGGTGTGCCATAGCGGCGCCGGATTGATCGTGGCGCTGTCGGCATCGAATGCATAGATGCTGTCGTATTCTGTGGCCACGAACACGACGTTGTGCACGCCGCCTTGCGCCATGGTGAGGTTCTGCACGTAGAGCGGCTCTGCATAAACCTGGCCGTCCACGGGATAGCTGAAGATCTTGCCGAACGAACCGGAATTCACGTTCGTCGGAGTCAGGATTGTCTCCTGCAAATTTTGACCCGTATGCGCGTTGTCGTTGTGGCGGGTCAACACATTGACAGTTCCGGTTGGCGCCTTCTGAGCGAGGGCGAACGTAGACAGCACAATAAGGGCAAGGATCAGCACACGGTACATCGGAACCTCCAAGCGGTTTTGCGATTAGTCCGGGGGGAGACTAAGTCCGGAACAGCTGTGAACCTGAGCGTTTTCCGGCAGGATAACCGGGTGCCAAATAATATTCATCGGACAAGGACTTTGACAAGATGAAAGAATATGCAACATCACGAGTTGCGATTCTTCCTTTTGGCATGTTGCAAGTTCTTGCACAGTCCGATCGCGCGCGGGTGCCGAGTCGTTGTATTCTCCGCACACCTTAAATGTAGTGAGGAAGCGTGGGCCGGGTCGATGTTCCCATCAAGATTCATCGGAACAGTTCTCGGAGGCGGGTGCTCGAGCGGTGTTTGCTTCGCACCCTTTATGATCAAAGGCTAATCTAAGAGGCAGACTATAACCGCGAGGATACCTATGCGCTTTGGAACCAGCAAGATAGTCTCGGCTGTTCTGTTGTCCATGCTTTCGATTGCCGCACTGCAGGCGGACGACAAACCTTTTCACGACGCGCCAGCCACGGCAAAAGCTCAGAAGAATCCGTTTGCGGGGCAGCAGGCCGCGGCGGACGCCGGGAAAACACTCTATGCGCGGAACTGTCTGGCTTGCCACGGTAAGACCCTGCAGGGCACGGGCAACGTGCCTTCTCTCGTGGACGGCAAATTGAAGGGAGTGACTGCCGGCGAAGTGTTCTGGTTCGTCACCAAGGGAGATAAAGATAACGGAATGCCGTCGTGGGCTTTTTTGCCGGAAGAGAAACGCTGGCAGATTGTGACGTACGTGGAAGAGATGGCGTCGGTCAAGCCCGCGGCCGGTCCAACTTCGGCTCCAGTGGCGGAAGTGACGGGGACGAAGGTGAAGGGTGCGCCACCGGTCGCCCCTTTTACGGATTTTCGCTATGAGAAGCCGGGGACGACTCGCAAGATCACGGTGAAAGATCTTCCGCAACCCTACGCGACGGATTCGGCGCAGAACGGCGCCGAGTTGGTGGCGCGTCCGCAGAATGCGTGGCCGGTGGCTCCTGCCGGGTTCAAGGTGGAGATGTTCGCGGCGGGTCTTGAAAATCCTCGATTACTGCGCACTGCTCCCAACGGCGACATTTTTCTGGCGGAGAGCGAGCCCGGGCGAATTCGTGTATTCCGGGGGATGGCCAGCGATGGCAAACCGGAGCAAATGCAGATTTTCGCGAGCGGCCTGAAACAGCCGTATGGGATTGCTTTTTATCCGCCGGGGCCGGACCCGCAATGGATCTACGTGGGCAACACGAATGAAGTGATTCGCTTCCCGTATCACAATGGAGATTTGAAGGCGAGCGGCGAGTCGCAGCACATTGCCGACTTGCCTTCGGGAGGTGGGCACTGGACGCGGGCTGTCGATTTTTCCTCGGATGGCAAGAAGATGTTTGTGGGGGTGGGATCGGCGTCGAATGACGACGACGTTGATACGCATCCGGGTGAGAAGGATCGCGCCGATATTCTGGTGTGCGATCCGGCGAATTGCCAGTTGAAGGTGTATGCCTACGGAATTCGCAATGCCGGAGGCGGGATTGCGGTGAATCCGCAGACGGGCGAGTTGTGGTGCTCGACCAACGAACGCGACGCGCTCGGCGACAATCTTGTGCCCGACTACATCACGCACGTGGAGGAAGGCGGATTCTATGGCTGGCCGTGGTGGTACATCGGAGCGCATCAGGATCCGCGGCAGCAGGGGAAGCATCCGGAATTGAAAGGCAAAGTGATCGTGCCCGACGTGTTGCTGCAACCGCACAATGCTTCGCTGGAATTCACGTTCTATGGTGCGGACAAATTTCCTGAGGAATATAAGGGAGACATTTTTGCTTCCGAACACGGATCGTGGAACAAGGCGATGCGCGTGGGCTACGAGGTGATTCGCGTGCCGCTGCATCAGACGGGGCACGCGACGGGCGAGTATCAGGATTTCCTGACTGGGTTTGTGCTGCCGGATGGTCATGTGTGGGGGCGTCCGGTGGGAATCACGGTAGCGCCGGATGGATCGCTGCTGGTGAGCGATGACGGGTCGAACTCGATCTGGAGGGTGAGTTACGTCGGTAAGTGAAGGGATTATTCACCATAGAGATACAGAGGCACAGAGGAAAGCGATAGCCACGGATCGCACTGATGTCAATTATCAATCAAGGGTTTCTCTGTGCCCTCTGCGTCTCTGTGGTGAATTGTTTTAGTGGAAGTCGTGCGAGACGGTTTCGGCTTTGGTGACGAACAGGGGCAGCACGCGCTCGGCTTTCACGGAGATAACGTTGTCTTGATTTTGCAGGATGCCTTCGATGGCGAGGAAACGCTCGCTGGCCAATAGCAGGCGGTTTTGATGAAACAGGTCGGGGGTGATGATCGCGTTGGCCACTCCGGTTTCATCTTCCAGACTTAAAAATACAAATCCTTTGGCGGTGCCCGGGCGCTGGCGGGTGATGACGCAGCCTCCGATGCGGAGGCGCTTGCCGTTGGGAATGTCGCGCAGTTCGCTGGCGCGGCGAATGCCCATGGCATTGAGCCAGTCGCGGCGGTAGGCCATGGGATGCGGGCCGACGGTGAGTCCGGTGCCGTGGAAGTCGGCGACCAGGCGCTCTTCGTGATTCATGGGCTGCAGCGGCGAGGGCGAGTCGGGCTCGGGCTGTTGTTCGAGCAGCGGGCCAGAGTTGCGGACGGCGCGTTCGACCTGCCAGAGGGCATCGCGGCGGTGGAAGCGGAGTTTCGAGTGCGCAGAATTGTTGATTGAGTTCGCGGAGATTGGTGTTGCGTTGCCGATTGCATTCAACGCGCCGATTTCTGCCAGCGTGTTGAGTTCGTCCTTGCGCAGTTCGGGGACGCGGCGGGTGAGATCGTGAATGGAGACGAAGGGAGCGCGCAGGCGTTCGCGCACCAAGGCCTGAGCGGCTTCTTCGCGTAGGCTGCGGACGTAGCGCAGGCCCATGCGGAGGGCGATGGTGGGGTTCCCTTCGGCTCGTTCAGTATTCTTTTGAAGTTGTAGATCGGGCATCTTTCCAGGGCTTACGAGTTTTGAGCGCCACGCATTGAGCACTGAGGAAAGTTGAGATTCCTCCACCTGTGTGCCGTCCCTACGGGACTCGTTCCAATCTTCAGGTCCTTCCCCAGGACTTCCGTCCTGGGCTTTCACATTCCGTCCCTTGCGGGACTGGTTCTTTCGCCTCTCCGGGGCTTCTCCATCGCTGGTGTCTGATCCACGGCTGGAGTTTACCCTGAGCGCAGTCGAAGGGCCGTGGGCTGCATTCTGTCGCCGCTCCGCGGCTGGGTTTTCATTGAGAACTGAGAACTGGGAACTGAGAACTGTTTCCAGCGTGCAATTCCAGTCTGCCTTCGTCACATCCACCGGCAGAAGTTTCAGGCCGTGGCGTTGCGCGTCTTTGACGATCGTTGCGGGAGAATAAAATCCCATGGGCTGGTTGTTGAGCAATGCGGCGGTGAAGGCGGCCAGGTAATGGCACTTCAAATAAGCGCTGGCATAGGCGATGAGCGCGAAGCTGGCGGCGTGGGATTCGGGGAATCCGTAGAGCGCGAACGACGTGATGGAGAGAATGATTTCTTCCTGTGCTTTAAGCGGGATTCCGTTGTGCGTCATGCCGGCGCGAAGTTTCGCTTCGATTTCCTTCATTCGCGCTTGCGAGCGTTTGAAGCCCATAGCGCGGCGCAGTTCTTCGGCTTCGCCTCCGGTGAAGTTGGCGGCGATCATCGCCAGGCGCAGCAGTTGTTCCTGAAAGAGTGGAACGCCGAGCGTGCGCTTCAGCACGGGTTCGAGCGATGGGTGCGGATAGGTGACGGCTTCGCGGCCCTGGCGGCGCTGCAAAAATGGATTCACCATCTGGCCGACGATCGGCCCGGGGCGGATGATCGCGACCTGCACCACAATGTCATAAAACTCTTTAGGACGGAGGCGCGGCAGGCATGACATTTGCGCGCGGCTTTCTACTTGGAAGAGCCCGATGGTGTCGGCCTGCTGCAGCGCGGAGTACACCGGAGGATCGTCCTGCGGCAGATGCGCCAGGTCCACCTCTTCGTGATAATGCTCGCGAATGAGTTCGATGGAATCTTTGAGCACGGCCATCATGCCGAGGCCGAGCAGATCGACTTTGATGATGCCCATGTCGGCGCAGTCTTCTTTATCCCACTGCACGACGACGCGGCCGGGCATGGAGGCGGGCTCGAGAGGGACGACGGAGTCGAGTTGTCCCTGGCAAATGACCATGCCGCCCGAGTGCTGGCCGAGATGGCGCGGCATGTCCTGCACGGCGAGGCACAGTTCGTAATATTTGCGCAGGCGGGGATGGTTGAGGTCGAGTCCGGCATCGCGGAAGCGGCGGTCGAGGGCATCGTTCTCGTCACGGAATTCCCAAGTGGCGACGGCGGCGGAAATTTTCTGGAGAGTTTCCGGATCGAATCCCAGGGCCTTGCCCATTTCACGGGCGGCCATGCGATTGCGATAGGTGATGACGTTGGCGGTCATGGCGGCTCCGCGCTCGCCGTATCGCTGGTAGACGTACTGGATGACTTTTTCGCGTTCGTCGCCGCTGGGCAAGTCGAGATCGATGTCGGGCCACTCGCCGCGCTCTTCGGAGAGAAAACGCTCGAAGAGTAATTCCATGCTGACGGCGTCGACCGCGGTGATGCCGAGCGAGTAGCAGACGGCGCTGTTGGCGGCGGAACCGCGTCCCTGGGCCAGAATGTTTTGCTCGCGGCAGAAGCGGACCAGATCCCAGACGATGAGGAAGTATCCAGCGAGTTTGAGTTTCTCGATGAGATTCAGTTCGCGCTCAATCTGGCGGCGGGCGCGGGTTTGCATGTCGGGCGCGGCACGGCCGTAGCGCTGGCGGAAGCCTTCCCAGGCGCGTTCGCGCAGGAAGGAATTCATGGTCTCGCCTTCGGGCACGGGATAGCGTGGGAATTCGTAGCCAAGATTGTCGAGGGTGAATTCCAGGCGGGAAGAAACTTCCAGCGTGTTGGTGATGGCTTCGGGCAGGTCGGCGAAGAGTTGCTGCATTTCCTGCGCGGATTTCAGAAAGCGCTCAGAGTTGCGGGAGAGCAGGCGTCCAGCGGTGGCTAGAGTGCGGTGGTTGCGGATGGCGGTAAAGGCATCGCACAATTCGCGAGCTTTGGGTGTCGCGTAGCAGACTCCGTTGGTGGCCAGCAACGGAAGATTCAGCGAGTGGGCGATGTCGATCGCGGCACGGTTGCGGGATTCTTCTTCGCGCTGGAAATGACGTTGCAGTTCGACATAGACGTTTTTGGGCCCGAAAATGCCGATGAGTTGATCAACCTGGCGGCGAGCTTCGTGGATGCCACCTTGCTGCAGGGCTGTGGCGAGGGGGCCTTCGGCGCCGCCGGTGAGGCAGATGAGTCCGGAGGCGTGCTCTTGTAATTCTTCTTCTGTGACCGCGCCTTCGCCTTTTTTGGCGCGCAACTTCATTTTGGTGATCAGGCGGCAGAGGTTCTGGTAGCCGGGGCGGGATGCGACGAGGAGGGGGAGGCGGAAGGGATTTGTGCCCACCTTGGATTTGTCATTCCGAGCAGAGCGAGGAATCCCTACCTTCTTTACGGTTTGATGGGGGTAGGGATCCTTCGACTCCGCAAGTGCTGCACTTCGTGCAGCACTTGCTTCGCTCAGGATGACAGGATCGTGGAGGGCTCTGGTCAGGATGACAGGGTGGAGAGGGGCGCAGGACACCTCTGCTCCAATGTGCGCCTTGATTTCCATTTTCTTTGCGGCCAGGTGAAAGCGCGGGGCGCCGTATACGCCGTCGGTGTCGAGCAGCGCCATGGCGGGCAGTTTGAGCTGGGAGCCGACTGCCGCCAACTCCTCGGGCAGGGATGCGCCTTCGAGAAAGCTGAAAGCCGAGCGGGCGTGAAGTTCGACGTACATCGGTGGCTAAGAATCAGCGTGGAATTTTGTAGCGCCGCCGTCCCGGCGGCTGTCGTGGCGGCGTCCCGCCGCCACTGCTTGCGGCGCCGCAAAACTTGCCGGTTTTTTCCCGGGGCCGGTGCGGGGGCGGGGACGCCCCCGCGACAGCCGGCGGGACGCCGGCGCTACAAGTTCAGTCATAGGTTCCTTCTACGAACCAGCCGCCACCTAACAGATCGTGCACGAGGCGGTAGAAAGAGACGGCATTGCCGTTGCGCAGGGCTAGGTCCCACTCGTCACGCGACCAGGCTTCGCGCTCCCACCAGTCGCCGGAGGCGCGCCAGGGGCCGGCTTTCCAGAGAACGTCTCCCTGCACTTCTTTTTTCTTTGGGCACGCTACGCGCTCCGGGTGGCCGTTTTCCAAAGTTACGTTTACTCGCAAGGGCGGACGGAAGCGGCGCAGGGCGGTGACAGCGGCGGTTGCGGCTGCCGAATCTGGAGTCTTCTTCTGCGGAGTTTTGCGCGCGACTTCAGCCACAAAACGGCGCATGCGAAAGCCGTCCGGATGGTGCGTATCGAGCAACTCCAGCGCGCCTACCTTGTTTTCGCCGACCATCCCGGCGATGCGGGCGAGGGTGAGTTCCAGTTTTTCCGGCTCCGGTGAGGGCGGCAGGAACAGCCCGCCCTGCGCCGATCGTGGACGCGCGGGTTCGGCGGCAAGATGGATCTTCATGATGGGTGCTCCTGGGGGATGTGCATTCAAATCCAGTTGCAGCAATTTGAGAAAAACTTTGGAGTCGAGCATGGGAAGAGGCAAGCGCAAGGTACGAAGAAATTGTTGATTGCTGATTTTTGATTGCTGATTGATCGCAGAGAAGCTTTCGAGTTCCAGAGTGAGGCGCAGTTCCTGCGTGGCCAGCGCGCGCGAACCTAACCTTGCGCAGATTTGATCGAGCAGGCGATTCAGCAGGAAGGCCAGAGGCTCGAGCAGGACGATCGGATGCTCGAGTTCGACTGCTTCTTCAAAGACCGGCGGCGTCTCGACAGGGACCAGCGTGCGCGAAGCCGTGCCTCGGGCCAACTGCTGCAGACACAGACCTTCTTGTCCAAGACGTTCGCTGAGCGAAACTTCCGGCAGCGCGGCCAGTCCACGCAGGTTGCGTATGCCCCAGCGGTCGAGGGTTTCCAGCAGGCGGGCAGCGGCTTTTTGGGGATCTCCTTCCACCCGGTCGGCGAACAACACTTCCGTGGGCAAGGGGCCCAATTGCTCGGCTTCTTTGCCAGCGGGAATTACGGTGACGCCAGGAAATCCGCGAGCGGCGAGCACGGCCGCGTCGGGATTGGAGGCTACGGCAACATGGGCTGCGAGTCCGAGCGCGGTTGCGCGGTGGTGGATGGCGCGGGAAATTTCCGGCAGCGGCCCGAGAAGAGATTCCATGCCGGCGAGATCGAGCAGAGCGGTGTCGCAGGCGGCGTCTTCCACGCACGGAGAGAACGACTGAGCGCAATCAAGCAAGGCGGCGTGCGCGGCGGATTCCTGCAAAGCAGAGCGAGTGCGCAATGCGAGTTCCGAGCACAGTTCGGCTTGGGCCTTGGTCATGCCCGGCGCAATGCCCATGCGGGCGGCTTTTTCATTGACCGCGATGGTTTTTTCCAGTGGAGGTTTGCCTTCGAGAATGGCGACGGGGCGCGCCTGCAGTTCCGGTTCGGCGCGCAAGGCAGCCGCCACGGGGAAATTCGGAACGTAGATGCAGGCGAACGGCAATGATTTTGAGCCATTGCGTGGAATGGATTCATCCAGCCCAGGCGGTTTTGGTTTCGAACATGACGGAGCGTGCAGGTTTCCGATCCAGACGAGAGCGAATGAGTTCCGCGGTGATATCCAGGCCGGTTAACAATTGCGCGTGCGTGGGGCCGATATTGTCGGGATCAGCCGCGGACGGATCGCCCAGCTGCAGTAGCAGGGAAGAGCAGCTTCCGGCGATGGGGTGGTGCTCAATCGCCAGCAGAATTGTGGGCTTGTTTTCTACCGCGCGGCGGAAGCGGAACCATGTGGTCAGCGGAATGCGGCGGGCGGCCTGTTGTGGCAGATCGCCGAGATCGAGGACGATCAGGCCGAAGCCTCCGCTTTCGAGCAGCAGATCGGTGGCGCGCAGGACTTGCTCTAGACAGTGCTCAGACTGCCGCGAATTGATGCAGTTAAAGTCGGAAGCGGGTTGGGAGGAAGTCCCCACTTCTCGCGCAAAAGACGCGCGAGAAATGGGGCACCCGTCGCTTGATCGATCCTTTGAGATTGTTTTCTTTGTGGCGGAGCTTGCCCCTTCGGCAGGCTCAGGGCAAGCTCTGAGCGCAGTCGAAGGGTGTCTCTGTGGTGAACTGTCTCCGCAGCGCACCCACAGCAGTCGGTCCAGTTCCACGCCGGCTGCCATCGCAGATTGCGGGTCGAGCGCGTCGCTGGCGTCGACGACGGCGCAGAATTCTCCGCGTTGCGTGGCGGCGGCCAAGGCGGCCAGAAGTAAGGTGGTGCGGCCTGAGGAGGCGGGGCCGCAGATTTCGGTCAGGCATCCGCGGGGCAGGCCGCCGGTCAGGGTGTCGATGGCAGGGATGCCGCTCGAAACCATCTCTGGCGCTGGACGAATATCTAGCTGGGAAGCTGGAGTTACGTGTGCCAGCCTGGGATCGGCCGTTGCGCCAGACAGGCCCGGGCGGACTCGTTGGGGTGGACGACCCTCGGCCGGCTCAGAAGGCAGAGACACTTCCGAAACTGCTTTGGCATCAAAGACAAAAGGGCGGCCCAGGGCCGCCGAAGTGGAAACCACTGCGGAAGACATAAGATTCCTCGGAAGATTTCAGGGAACGCCGGGGCTGGTACACAGATTGGAGCCGCGGAGGCGTTTTCGCTTTTTATTCGCCTTTAAGAATTCTGCGCCGGGGGACTGAGTTTGTCAAGCCGGGAGTTTTAAAAAGCTTTTCACTGCCAAGATCGCTTGCGGAAATCTACGAAGGCGCGAGTGCCTGCCGCGTAACTGCTTACCTTGGAGCCTGCCGTGCGTCCAAGCCATCACAACGAAACGCTCGTGCTCAATCCCTGTTCTTCCATCCACGTTGTGACCGACTCGGCGGTGCGATTCCTGCCGCGAAAAAGGAGCTTCCCTATGCACAGAGTTCGTCTGCTTGCTTTGTTCTCCGGTGTTTTGTTGATCACAAGTTTTAGTCAGGCCCAGACTGCCACTGGCGAAACGTTGATGCTCGATCTGCCGCGGCAGAGCCAGCATGCCGTAGTGATGCAGCGCATTGGCATCACTGACATTACCGTGAACTATCATCGGCCGCTCGCCAACGGGCGCCAGATTTGGGGCAAACTCGCTCCTTACGGACAAGTGTGGCGCGCCGGCGCAAACGAAAATACAACCATCACGTTCACCGATCCAGTCACGATTGAAGGCCAGGCACTCGATAAGGGAACCTATGGCCTGCACATGATCCCGGGCGAGAACCAGTGGACTGTAATCTTCTCGAAGAACACCACCTCGTGGGGAAGCTTTACCTACAAGCAGGAAGAAGATGCTCTGCGCGTCAACGTGAAGCCACAAGCGACCGAACTCCACGACGCGCTTGCCTATGATTTCGACGAGGTCAAGCCGGACTCGGCGGTCGTCACCATGCGCTGGGATAAGGTTGCGGTCCCGTTCAAAGTCCAGGTCAAAGTGAACGATCTCGTCGTTGCCAGCATTCACCGGCAATTGCACGGGCTCAACCAGTATTACTGGGAAGGGTGGGATGATGCGGCCGGCTATTTCCTGGCCAACAAGATCGATCTTGATGAAGCGCTGAAGGATGAAGAGCTATCGATTCAGGCCGAAGAGCGCTACGACAATGTGATGAACAAGTCGCACATTCTGGAAGCCATGGGACGAAAGCAGGATGCGGAAGTCGCTCGAGATAAAGCGCTCGGGATGGCCAACGCGCTGCAACTGTACGTATATGCGCGGGGGCTGCAGGGAGAAAAGAAACAGGATGAGGCCATTGTGGTCTTCCGGTCGAACGCCAAGAAGTTCCCCGACTTTTGGACTTCGCATCTTGGCATGGCGCGGGTTTACAGTTCGCAGGGAGATTTTGACAACGCGGTGAAAGAAATCAAGCTCTCGATGACTGGGGCTCCCGATGCCAATAAGACTGCGCTGGAAGGCTTAGCGAAGCGGCTGCAGGCGAAGGAGGATATTAACCGGTGAGCCTCTGTGGGGCGCTCGGCCTCGCTTCGGTTGGACGGCCGAGGCGGCCGTCGCCACATGAGTGGGAATACGGGCGGGGCGATCTGTGACATGATGGAGGTATGAAGAAACAAGCGTCCGATCAACAATCTCACGACCGCCGATACCAGGAGCGGAAGCGGGCCGAAGCAGCCAAGCAACCGCTGAAGAAGAAGGTGTCGCCCGAAGTCTCGACCCCAGCCGTTGCCAACGACGCGACAAAAGAATAGCCGCCTTCACACAACTGAAGGCGGCGGTTCTTCCTGGAAGTTCTAGCCGGTGTTGTGCAGGCCGGCGGCAATGCCGTTGATGGTTGCGCCCAGCGGATACTCAAGGTCCGAGCTTTGCTGTCCCTGCTGTTTGCGCCGCAACAGTTCCACCTGAATCAGGCTCATGGGATCGACGTAGGGATTGCGCAAGCGGATGGAGCGGGCCAGCACGCGATTGCGCCCCAACAGTTCCCGCTGGCCAGTCACGCGGAGAATCATGCGGCGGGAGCGCAGAAATTCCTCTTCCAGCATGGAGAAGACTCGTTTTCGCAGCGCCGCGTTCTTGACCAGTCCGGCATAGTCGCGGGCGATGCCGAGATCGGCTTTGGCCATGCCCAGTTCCACGTTGCGGAGAAGTTCCGAAAACACCGGAAAGCCGCGCGCGATTTGGCGCAGAAGTTGCTCGTGCCCTGGACCGCTCTTTGCGAATTGCTCCAGGGCATGGCCCACGCCAAACCATGCCGGCACGGCGTGGCGGCTCTGCATCCAGCCGAAGACCCACGGAATGGCGCGCAGATCTTCCAGCCGTCGGCCCTTGGTACGGCGCGAGGGGCGCGATCCGATGCGCGCCGTGTCCAGTTCATTGACCGGAGTGGCCTGCTCGAAATATTCCAGCACGTCGGGATTGTCGGCGATTTCGCGGCGATAGACCCGGTACGCTTCTTGCGACATCTCTTCGACCGCTTCTTCCCAGAGTGGTGGATGCTGGGAGTTCTGCTCGCCGTGCAGGGTCAATGTTTCCATACTCGCAGCGATCATCAATTCCAGATTCCATTCGGCGAGAACCGGGTCCGCATATTTCCAGTTGAGCACTTCGCCCTGCTCGGTGATGCGAATGTGTCCGGAAAAACATCCCGGTGGCTGCGCGAGGATGGCGGCATGCGTAGGGCCTCCGCCGCGGCCGACCGTTCCGCCGCGGCCGTGGAAGAGACGCAGCTTCACTCCATTTTCCTGTGCCGCTCGATGCAACTCACGGTGAGCTTTGTAGAGTTCCCAGGTGCTGGTGAGCATGCCGCCGTCTTTGTTGGAGTCGGAGTAGCCGAGCATGACTTCCTGCCACCGTCCCCAGGAATCGAGCAGAGGCTGGTACTCGGGATTGCTCCACAGGCGGCGCATGACGGCCCCGGCGGTGCGGAGTGAGTCGATGGATTCGAACAGAGGCACCGGCATCAAGCCGGGATCATCGGCCGATCCCGCCACCTGAACTTCGGCTGTCTTCGCGAGACGGACCACGGCCAAGACGTCGTCCTCGGATTCCGCGCCGCTGACGATGTAGTGCCGAATGGACTCGGCGGGATAAGTTCGTTTGAGTTTGGCGATGGTGCGAAAGGTATCGAGAAGCTCGCGACTCTCGGCGGAGTTTGTACTGCGGTCGGGCGTAGGGCCAAGTTCCTCGATTACATGGGCGTGCACGCGGGCATGCTGGCGGATGTCGAGCGTGTGCAGCTGAAAGCCGAACGTGCGCACTTTCCGCAGCAAGGAACCGACATAGGTTCGTGCCAGCCGTTCTCCGCGATTGGACTGGAGGCTGCTCTCCACCAGCAGCAGATCGTCTTCAAACTCTGTGGCGCTGCGGTAGGCGGCGGGCGCGTCCACGGCGTCTCGGCTCTGTTGCAGCTTGTGAAACATGTAGGAGAGAAAGCGGCGATAACTCTCTGATCTGTTGTGCGGCCCCCACGCCAGGTGCACGCCCGGAATCGTGCGTTCGTAATGCTTCAAGCGGGAAAGCAGGTTTGCGGAGACTCCCACTTGCCGGCGCGAAGAGCTGAGGCGGTCGCTCATAGACTCAACGTCGTTGAGATATTCGCGAAGGATCAGGCCACGGGCCATCTCCAGCGCACCGCGAATGCAATCCGGCTTGACCAGCGGATTGCCGTCGCGGTCTCCACCGATCCACGAGCCGAAATGCACAAGGTTAGGCACGGCCGCCTCGTCGAGGTCGAGCCCATAGACGTCGCGGAAGGATTCCGCGATTTCGCCATAGATTTTCGGAAGCGCGTCGAACAGCGACAGCCGGAAGTAGCGCAGGCCCATGCGGATCTCATCATCGACCGTGGGCTTCGCCATGCGGACTTCGTCGGTCTGCCACAGAGACGTGACTTCCGCGCGGATATTGTTCTCGCAGTCTTCCGCTTCTTCCGCCGTGAGCGGAAGGCGGTCGAGACGTTCAAGTTCCTGCGCGATGCGGCGGCGTTTCAGCAGGACGGTTTGCCGGGCAACCTCGGTGGGATGGGCCGTGAAGACCGGGGTGATCGCAATCAGGCCGAGCGCGGCGACGGCATTGTCTGCCGAGATTCCAGCTTCTTTCATGCGCACGAGCGTCCCGCGAAAGGAACCGGGCAGCGGAGGATGTTCGCGATCCAATTTTCCCGCGCGGCGGCGGCGCCTGCGGTGGTTGGTCTCGGCGAGATTGGTGAGTTCAAAGTAAGTCGCGAAAGCCTTGGTGACCTGGTAGGCGCGCGGCAAGTCCATCTGGGAGACAATCTCTTGCGCCTTGACCATGAGTTCGGGCGAAGAGGCCTGCTCCGGGCGCTGGCGCACCGTCTCGCGATGTTCGATCAGCAGACGCCGCAGTTCTTCCACGGATTCGAATAGGTCTTGGCCGGACTGCTCCACCAGAACTTGTCCGAGAATCGCGCCCAGCGAGCGAACGTCGCGGCGCAGCGGGTTATCTTTCGCGGGTTCGTCCGAATGGGCGATGACTTCGGCGAGGCGGGCGTGCTGATCGTCAGCTTTCCAGAGCGGTTTGGGCTTGTTGGAGGCCATGTAAGGATGTAGGCAGAATAAACGACGCGGCGGGAACGGTGGGACGAAAAGAGTGGGAAACGACAATCACCTTGTCGTGTCATCCTGAGCGGAGAGGCTGGTTCGCGAAGCGGACCAGCCTCGGAGTCGAAGGATCCCTAACTCGCTTACGGTGGCATGGATGTGGAACGAGTTTGCTGTGGCTTCTTGATTTGAAGTAACTCCCCGAGATTGCGGATGCTGAATCTTGAGTGCAGGGATCCTTCGACTGCGTGTTCGCCCGCTTTCGCGGACGAACATTTCGCTCAGGATGACACAAGGATGGTATCTGTGGACGTCCGCTCTATTTCGGCACTTCGAAACGGTAGCCAATACCCCGCAGAGTCTTCAGGTATTGGGGATGGCGGGGGTCGAGTTCAATCTTCTCGCGCAGGCGTCGGATGTACACGTCGATGGATCGTGGGGTGACGAAGGGAGTCTCTTTCCAGACGGCATCGAGCAGTTGGTCGCGGGTCAGGACGCGGCCCCGATGCGTCGCCAGGTGTTCCAGCAGGCGGAATTCGCGCACGGTCGTGAGGACGTTGCGGCCCTGCACCTGGACGGTCATAGAGGAGACGTCAATTTCCAGTTCGCCCAGTCGTAGCACTTCGCCGGCAGCTGGCACCTGACCTAGACCGCGCAGCACGCTGCGAATGCGCGCTACCAGTTCGCGCGGGCTGAACGGCTTGGTGATGTAATCGTCGCCGCCTAGTTCCAGCCCCTTGACGCGATCGGCCTCCGCGGTCTTTGCGGTGAGAAAAATGATGGGGATCGCCGAAAGGGCGGGCGTCTGGCGGATGTGGCGGCAGAGTTCGAAGCCGTCGGTCCCGGGCAACATCACATCGAGCAGGAACAGCACAGGCATTTCCCGCACCGCCTCGGTGAGCACCGAAGCGCCGCTGACGAAACTCTGCACCTCGAACCCGGCCGCCTGCAGATTGTGGGAGATGAGGCGCGCGATGTCCTCGTCATCTTCGACGACAAAGATGATGGGACGAAACGCAGCCTGACTGCTCGAGTTCCCTGTCCGTTCGTGGAATTCGGCTGGCTGATGCATTCTTTACTTCAGGCCCCACGAAGTCACAGGACTTCCCAAGGGGAGGGCACACTCCAAGACTGTATGGGGTCAATGTTGCGCGAATGTTTCCGGTGTGTTAATGAACGATGAATTTGTAAAGGGCAGTTCTCAGTTCTCAGCAAAAATTCGCGATTCAGGCCCGCTTTGGCGCCATGTTTGGGAATTGAGGTTTTCCGCCCTTGACGCTTAATCGACTGCTTGTTTTGTCTTTTCTGAGAACTGAGAACTGAGAACTGAGAACGGCCTAGTTCGCAGCCTTCTTCTTGGGCACATGCCGCAGGCTGCGGCCTTCGATCAGGCTGTAGAGGTCCTCGGCGAGGTTCGTGGTGTGGTCCCCCGCGCGTTCCAGGGCTTGAGCCATCAGGAGCACATCGAAACCTGTGGTATCGCCCTGCGCTACGGTCTCCGCCAGATGCTTCTGGAACAGGCCATGACATACGCGGTCGATCTCTTTGTCCATCTGCAACACCTTGCGGGCACATTCCAGATCGAGCGTGGAGAACCCCTGGTGAACCAGATCGAGCATGTCGCGCAGCACCGCCGACATCTCCACCAGCTGGCGCACATCGGCTGCGGCCATTTTTGAGGTCCGCGCCTGCACCCGCATGGCTACGCTCATGACCAGATCGCCGATGCGCTCGAGGTCGGTCGTGGATTTCAAAGTCGAGAGCAATTGGCGGGCCCGCACCTCATTCACCCGAGTAATGGCCGCAGGCAAGCGCTCGTCGATCTGCCGCTCGATCAGGTCGAGTTCCTTTTCGCAATCCTTGATGGCCAGGAAAGCCATGCGAGAAGAATGGGTGAGCAAGTCGCGGACGTTGAATGCGGCGTCGCGGGCGATCAGGCAGGCCTTCAAAGCGAGACGCGCCAAATCGTCCGGCCCGCCTAGTTTTGGTTCAGCTGCGGTCTTGGCGGGACGAGCGCTCGCACCTTCCTCCTCGGCTCCGGCATTTCGTGACGCTGGCGCTTTTCGTGGCATTCTCTGACTGGGGCGCAACTCAACCAAGCAGTCTAGTCCTGAAATGTGAAAGGATCATTACAACTTTGCCTGCGGCAGCGCGACCAATTACATTGGTTGAGTCGCGGGCAACAACGCGACGGAGGCTGTTTCGTGAATCTTGCTGACTATCTACGCCGCCAATTCGCCTACGATGAATGGGCGAACCGGGAAGTCTTGAACGCGATCCGAGCCTCTGGCGGCGCGAACGAGCGATCGTTGCAGCTGATGTCGCACATTCTTGCGGCGGAGCGGGTGTGGCTGGAGCGGCTGAAACAGCAGCCGCAGAGCATCCCGGTATGGCCCGAGCCGGATCTCGCGCAATGTGAAGCAGAAGCGGCCACACTGGGCGCGCTCTGGCTCGAATTTCTCGATCTGATCACCGCAGGAGACGTCTCTCAGTCCATCTCTTACAAGAACAGCAAGGGCGAGGCGTGGACGAGTACGATCGTCGACGTCCTGACTCATGTGATCCTGCATTCGGCCTATCATCGGGGGCAAATCGCTACCCACATGCGCGCCAACGGACAAACGCCTGCCTACACCGACTTTATTCACGGCGTGCGCCAGGGGTTAGTGAAGTAGACGAACTGGGAATCGAATCGGAATGGAAGACCGGCATATCCTCGCCTTCATCGGATTTCAGATCGTGGCGGTGCTGGGCTTGTTTTGGTTCTTGATCACATGGTCCGGTCCGTGGAACGCGACCCGCTATGTCGGCACTGTCTTGGTTGTTGTGGGTTTGAGCTTTATTGGGGTTGCACGCTACCAGCTGGGCAGGTCATTTTCGATCAAGCCAGAGGCTCACGCGCTGGTCATTACGGGGCTCTATTCGAAAATCCGTAATCCGATTTATGTGTTCGGCATGGTGATGATCACGGGGCTGATCCTAATCCTGGGGAGGCCTGAGGGGTGGTTCGTCCTGGCTGCCGTAATCGTCGCTCAGACCCTGCGGGCTCGCCGGGAGGCTCGCGTCCTGGAAGCCGCGTTCGGGGATGCATACCGGGAATACCGGCGCAAAACCTGGTTTTAGCCCAAGCCGTCTTTGCCACCGCGCGTTCGAAGACGTAATATCTCACCGATGAAAAAACTGGTTGTCTTCCTCCTCCCGGTGCTGTGCGCCGTTTTCCTGCTGGCGGCCGATCAAGGGAAAATTCCGCCCATGCCCGTCGCTGTGTCCAGCAACGCGGTCGCCTCGCTCCAGAATGGGCTTGAAATCTATTCGCTCATGGGCATCGGCACCAAGAAAACCTGGGACGACATCTCCGCCAAGATGTATGTCCTGCGGTTCAAGTCGGGGAAGTGGGTCGAAAGCCGTCCGGTGCCGGGAGTTGCCGGACGTTTGGCTGCGTCCGCGGTGGGCGCCAAGGGGCAGGTCTTTGTTTTCGGGGGATACACCATCGACGGCCAGGGGGTCGAGACGACGGTCGCGGACGTGAACTCGTTCGTGCCCGAAGACCATCGCTGGTACCGGGGAGCGGACATTCCCGTCGCAGTGGACAGCGCGGTGATCGGTATGACTCATGACCGCTTCATTTATCTGGTGGGTGGGAAATCAAAAAACGGTCCGGTCAATAATGTTCAGGTCTACGATGTCGAGAAGAATACATGGAGCCAGGCAACACCATTTCCCGGAACTCCCGTCTTCGGTCATGCCGGTGGCCTGGCGGACGAGACCATTGTCTTCGTCGATGGTGCGAGGAAAAACCCAGCCGGTGGCGCTTCGTACGTCGCGTCCGACGAGTGCTGGATGGGCAAGATCGACCACAAGGATCCGAACAAAATCGAATGGAGCAAACTGCCCGCGCATCCCGGGCCGGGGCGGTTCGGCATCGCGGCGGGCGCGGGGGCGCACGATCACAGGATCCTGTTCTCCGGAGGCACCACAACTCCGCACGACTTCAAGGGCATGGATTCCGACGGCAAACTTTCAGAGATCTCCCCGGTGACATTTGTTTTTGAACTGCATGGCGGCCGCTGGGAGACGATTACCGAGGACACCTTTGACGTGCGCGCCGACGGTCGTGGTGTCCTGTCAACGCCGCTTGGGCCGCTGATTCTCGGCGGCATGCTGAAGAATGGGGCGTTCTCGGCGCGGGTGCTGGTTCTGCCGAAGAAGTGAAGTGAAGAAGTAAAGAAGTGCGATTTCCGGAATGGGATCGTTCCCAAAACCGGACTCTCGATGCGCCGATGACCTCCGAAAGTACCTTGGTGATCTCACTCCTCGTCGCGATGCGGGGCTAGCATGGTTGTAGCGAACATCACTCATACCTCCTGAGGACGCGGTGGATGGACCTCCGACCATCCGCCGCTTTTGTTTTTGTTGGCAGCGGCCGGGAACTTGGGGTAAAATCCACGCTGTTCGGTTCTGTGGGAACCCGCAATTCGAACCGATCCAAGCTGAGGAACTTCGATGTTCAACCCGCGCTAACTCGCCATCCTGTTCGCCCGCTGCACAGTGGGCTCCCTGATTGATGTTTCATTGTTGTCTTGCTTGCGCCGCCTCCTGCACGTCGCTCGAGGCGGGTGCGGAAAGCTTGGCTTTTATGGAAGCGATTTCGACTGCTGTCCAGCCCCAGCGTTCCCTATGGTCTTCGCTGGTGGAGGCGGTTCGCGGCTCTCATCAGGATTACACCGCCGGAAGTTTGAACCGCGCCATTCTCCTGCTGGCTGTACCCATGGTTCTGGAGATGGTGTTGGAGTCGCTGTTTGCGGTGGTGGACGTGCTCTGGGTGGGACGCCTCGGGGCCAACGCCGTGGCTACCGTAGGGTTAACCGAGTCGATGCTGAGCCTGGTGTTCGCCGTGGGCATGGGACTCAGTCTGTCGACCACCGCAATGGTGGCGCGGCGCATCGGGGAAAAAGATCCCGAGGGTGCGGCTGTTGCTGCAGTGCAGGCCATTGCTCTTGGCCTAATCGTCTCGCTGGCG
>Ga0182024_10004321_pt1 | contig 32852 bp, 25 predicted proteins | sample P32metaG_FD_120480 | JGI IMG/M metagenome (GOLD analysis project Ga0182024, IMG submission 120480) | Permafrost microbial communities from Stordalen Mire, Sweden - P3-2 metaG (Illumina Assembly) | ecosystem: Environmental > Terrestrial > Soil > Wetlands > Permafrost | place: Sweden: Stordalen...
AGTTTCGAACGCAACATGCTCATGGCGCGTTCTTTGTTCTTGTGTTGCGAGCGCTCGTTCTGGCAGCCCGCGACAATTCCGGTAGGGATGTGTGTGATGCGCACCGCTGAGTCCGTGGTATTAACGTGCTGTCCGCCCTTGCCACTGGACCGGTAGGTGTCGATCCGCAAATCTTCCGGCTTGATGATGACTTCGATGCTGTCGTCAATTTCCGGGGAGACAAAAACGCTGGCAAATGATGTGTGCCGGCGCTTGGCTTGATCAAAAGGAGAAATGCGGACCAGTCGATGCACGCCGATTTCGCTGGTGAGCAGACCGAAAGCGTATTGCCCATTCACTCCGAAAGTCGCCGACTTCAAGCCAGCTTCTTCACCGGGCTGGTAGTCATACATGGCCGTTTGAAAGCCCTGGCGCTCGGCCCATCGCAAATACATGCGCAACAACATGTCAGCCCAGTCCTGCGACTCAGTTCCACCAGCGCCCGGATGGATGGTCACAATGGCATTGAGCTGGTCGTTGTCGCCGGAAAGCAAAGTTTCGGTTTCCAAACGATCCACGAGCTGGCGCAGAGAATCGATTTCGCGGCGCAGGTCGGCGTCAACATTTTCCCCTTCGCGAGCCAAGTCGAAATAAGCGGTGATGTCCTCGATGCGGCGCAGCAAGTCAATTTCGTTGGCCCGCATGTCTTCCAGGCGCTTTTTCTCGCGCATGACTTGCTGGGATTTCTGCGGATTCGACCAGAGATTGGGTTCCGCGGCCTGCTTCTCGATCTCGGCTAACTGCGAACGCAGATTGCCTGCGTCAAAGATACTCCCGGAGCTCTTGGACTTTGCCCTTCAGCGCTGCATATTCTTGTTCGAGCTCTTGGTTCATGAGGTTCGTTCTGCCTTGTTGCGGAATAGGAAACGCGCGATCAGCGCCACTATGGAAATTATCGCACACAGGTAGGCGAACCAGTCGCCGTGGCCAGTGTAGAACGTAGTTATGTTCGACAATGCATAGGGCGCCCACAGAGCAGTGCGAGCCTTACGCAGCACAGCGGCGACAACTCTGCCGTAGGGATCAATCGACGCGGTGGCCCCGGTGTTGGTGTCACGCAGCAGCCAGCGGGCGTTCTCCACGGCGCGCATGCGAGCTTGTTTGAGATGTTGCGCGTAGGCACCGCTATCGCCATACCATCCGTCGTTCGAGATATTGACGAAGACCTGGGCTCCGTTGGCGGCAAGTTGGCGAACCTCGTCCGGAGAGATGGACTCGTAGCAGATAAACACGCCGAGCTTTTCGTCTCCGGTATCGAGTGGCGCACGCGATGTGCCATGGGAAAAGTCGCCGACTTCCTTGGTGAGTCCTCCGGCAAAGGAAAACAAGCGGCGGAAAGGAACGTATTCGCCAAAGGGGACGAGATGAACTTTGTCATAGCGCGAAACCCATGTCCCGCTGGGGCTGACGAGTGAGCCGGAATTGTAGAACTGAGTAGCCGATCCCGGAGTCATGCTGGCGGGAGTGCCGACACTCCCCGCGACGACCCATGAATTGGACTGACGCGCGATGTTGCTGATGGCATCGCGAAAGAGCGGATCGCTGGCATAGAAAGGCGCAGGCGACTCCGGCCACACGATGAGGTCGGCGTGAATGGGATCTCCACCCTGAGAAGAGGAACTAGCTGGCGGACGGAGACTGATTGAAGAAAGATCGCGGAGTGTAGAATCGAAGTAATCTGTTGTCCACTCGGGGCCGGCGAGAATGGGGATGTTCGGTTGCACCAAGAGCGCTGAGTGGTCGGCAGCAACTGCGGGTGTGGGAATGAACTGCCCGCATTGCAGCACTGCTGCCGCGGCAAGTGAGGCTATCAGCAGCAACTGCCGATTCTCTCGTCTTACGAGAAAAGCCGTGGCCACGGCCACGTTCACCACCATGATTTCGAAAGACAGGCCGTACACCCCGGTAAAAGTGGCTAGCCGTGCCAGCGGAACGTTGTCCACTTGAGTGGTTCCCAGCAAATCCCAGGGGAAACCGGTGATGCGGGTACGCGCCAATTCCACGGAAACCCAGACAATCGGCGCCAGAAGCAAGGCGCGCCGGCTCCGACTGCGCTCCGCCAGCAGACCGATGATGAGTCCGAACACACCGTGGTAAATCGCAAGATATAAACAGAAGAGCACCAAGAGGCCCAGAGCGGTCGGCGTATTCACGCCTCCATACCGACGCATGGTGTTGTAGATCCAATAGCAAGTGCCGGCGTACCAGAAAAAGCCGCATACATAAGCAAGCAGAAAAGCCTGCAACGGACGTGCTGGGAGCAGCTTGATTCCTTCGCGCAACTGCAGAGTGTCAGGCTCGCGTGCCCGCAGCAACGCCAGCAACAGAGGCGTTAAGGCCGCCCAGCCCAGCATATAAAAATTGGGCAAAGGGAACATAACGATCTGAAGACCGGCCGACAGCAGGACTAGAAGCCAGGCACTCGTGTGAATCTTTCGCACCGGGCAAGGATAACAAACTGGCAGTTTTTATCTCGGATACATCGGCTTTCAGACGGAATGTGCGCAGTGTTCAATGCGTTACTCCTGCTTTCTTCCGCGAATTCCACGGCGTTCCAAAGTATAAAATTCGACGTGTTGACTGAGTGCATTCATCCCGTTGGCAAAATGCAGGAACAACATTCACCTGGTTCGCCTCGCAAAACAGAACTTCTGCTCGCGCTCCTGCTGGCCCTGGGCACACTCGCCCTCTATACTCCCTCACTGGGTAACGGGTTCGTCAACTACGACGACCCCGCCTACGTCACGGCGAATGCTCATATTCGGCAAGGGCTCTCCTGGAGCAACATTGCGTGGGCCTTCACCGTGACCATTGAAGCCAACTGGCATCCGCTGACGTGGATTTCGCACATGGCCGATGTTCAGCTCTTCAAATTGAACCCGACTGGGCATCACCTGACCAACGTTTTGCTGCATGCAATCAATGTTGTGATGCTTTTTCTCTTGCTCTCTCGGGCGACCCGCTACACGCTGCGCAGCGCGGTTGTGGCGGCGCTTTTTGCGGTTCATCCGCTGAATGTGGAATCGGTTGCGTGGGTTGCCGAGCGGAAGTCTCTGCTCTGCACGCTCTTTCTCTTGCTCACGCTCGGGGCCTACGGATGGTACGTGCGTAAATCGGGAGTCGGGAGATATCTCAGTGTTGCTTTGCTGTTCGCATTGGGGCTGATGGCGAAGCCCATGGTTATTACGTTGCCGTTCTTGCTGCTTTTATTGGACTACTGGCCGTTACAGCGGTTGGGCAGTGGTGAATTGAAATCGGACGGGGAACTGGCTTCGGATGCCACGTTTTTCAAACTCTTTGCCGAGAAAATTCCGCTCATTGCGATGTCAGCTGGTAGCGCATTGATTACGGTTTATGCGCAACACAGCGGTGGCGCGCTCGGGATTACGGCGGCCCTACCGCTGAGTTTTCGAATCAAGAATGCTGTTTATTCCTATCTCGCCTATATCTTCAAAGGGATTTGGCCTTCGCATCTGGCAGTGTTCTATCCTCATCCGGAGAATTCACTGGCAATGTGGAAAGTGGTCGCCGCAGCAGTTGTGCTCTTGACGATCACCGTACTGGTCTGGCGCTTCAGGAAGAAAAGATATCTGCTGACGGGCTGGCTCTGGTATCTCGGCGCCATGATTCCGGTGATTGGCATTGTGCAGGTCGGCCGCCAGGCGATGGCGGATCGTTACGCGTACATTCCGTTTATCGGACTGTTCGTCATGGCCGAGTGGCTGGCCGCGGAATTGTTGGCTCGAATCAGATTGTCATTTTCTACAATGGTCGTGATCACGCTGGCTGTTCTATCCGGCTATGCCTTCGCCTCTTATATTCAGATTGGCTACTGGCGCAACAGTTACACGCTCTTCTCTCACGCGCTGCAAGTTACAAGCGACAATGGCATTGCCGAAGACAATCTGGGCGCTGCGCTCATGGACATGGGACACCCCGATCTGGCCTTGCCACATTTCGAAGCTGCCGTCCGTTTCGTACCGCAACTTTCCGCGGCGCACTACAATCTTGCGACGGTGCTGCATCAGCAGAACCGATTCGATCAGGCGATGCATGAGTATCAACTGGCCCTTAGTTACCCCTCGGACTCCACGGAAGCGGCGCAGGCCCACAATAATCTGGGCGTTTTGCTGATGCAACGAAACCAGTTGGCAGCGGCCTTGACAGAATTTAACGCCGCCATCCTCGCCAACCCGAACGAGCAGAATAGCTATCTGGGGCGAGGGTCACTCGAATACCAGGAACACAATCTCGATGCGGCTCTTGCCGATTTTTCCCACGCTGCGCAGGTCGCACCTTCCCCAGTGGCTTACTTTTGGCTGGGACAAACGTTCGAAGGCAAGGGAGACCTGCAGTCTGCAGTTCGTGCTTACCAGGCGGCCTTGCAAATGGCTCCTGGTATGAATGATGCCCGAAGTCGCCTGGATGCGCTGCGCCTCAAACTAGAGAAGTGATGGGTCGATCTGTCAGTTTTTTTCTTACGAATTCAACAATTTCTGGAGTGATGTATTGGGGTGGGCGCACCTGAAACATGGGTAGCCCCGCAACCGGCTTCAGCGAAATGCCCCGCCAGGCAGGCTTTTCGGCGATGGTCTTTGAATCGTTGCTTTTTGCGCCGAGCTCAGAAATACCCAGCTGGTGCAGGATGACCACATCAGCAAGGTCGAGGAATTCCTGGGCAGACTTTTTGAAATCGGCGGTCGCAGGATCGAGGACGGTGAGATAGAGGTCGGGACGAACGAACTTCAGAATGCTGTTCGATTCGAGGATCACGTTCTTCGATTCCGCGAGACGGCGGCGAATGGTGGGCATGGCTTCGGCCAGCTTTCCCTGCTCGGTACGCACCCACCAAGCGCGCGCCGCACCTGCCACCAGAAATCGCGAAGTGTCCGACTCTCCGGAGCGGTCTTTTTCTTCAGAAATCGCCCAGCTGTGATCGTCGGTGGCGCAGTAACAGGACTCGCCATTCAGCGAGCACACGCCGTGTCCATATTGCGTGATCTTCATCGCGGTCCAGCTGTATTCGGGCAGAGCGGCGATCAAACCGGTAACCACGCTGGTCTTGCCGACATTTCGGGAATGCCCGCCGATGACGATTAGTGCCATAGTCGTTGGACTCGTGTGGTTGACTATGTGGACATTGACAACCCGGACTTCACCACACGAACTTTCTATTCCTTCTTCGCTAGCCGCGCCAACGCCGCCAACTGCTTCAAGTACTCGCGGACTGGTCGTGCCGGAGTTCCCCAGAACGCCACGCCATTGCCGCGCAGGACTTTGTTGGGGAGAACACCGGCTTGCCCCCCGAGCATCACCCCTTCTTCGAGGCGCGCATGTTCGCCGATGCCCACCTGGCCGCCCAGCACGACGTTTTTCTCGATCACGATGCTGCCGGAGAGTCCGGTTTGCGCGGCCATGACTACATTCTCGCCAATTTGGCAGTTGTGGCCAATGTGAACCAGGTTGTCGATTTTTGTTCCGCGCCCGATGTACGTGACCTCCAGCGCGCCCCTATCGATGGTCGAGTTCGCGCCGATCTCGACGTCATCGCCGATTTCGAGGCGACCGATCTGCGGGAATTGCTCATGGCGTCCGGTAGTTTTGTCCTGCACATAACCGAAGCCGTCACTGCCCAGCACCGCGCCCGCATGTACGACAACGCGGTCGCCGAGCTGTGCCCCAGGATAGATGGTCACATTCGGATGGAGACTGCAATCGCGTCCAATGCTGACGCCCGCACCAATCACGGTACCCGCGCCGATCCATGTGCCCTGGCCGATCTCTGCACCTTCGTTGATAACGACTCGGGCTTCGATCGCAACATCAACACCCGGCTGGGCCGAGGGGTGGACGAGGGCAGTGGGATGCACACCGGGCTGATGATCCCGGGCCGGGTAAAGAAGTTTCGCAGCTCTGGCAAATGCCAGCCGCGGCTGGGTAGCAATGATCAGAGGCTTGGCGTAGGTCTTCTGCGTGGCAAATTCTCCGGCAATCACCGCGGATGCATGCGATTCCAGGGCCAAAGCCAGATTCTTTTCATCTTCGACAAAGACCAGATCGCCGGACGCAGCGGATCCTCTGCTTGATATCCCCGTTAATACAACCTCGCCGTCGCCCACAACCCTTGCGTGCACGGATTCGGACACCGCTCGTACAGTACTGCTCATGGCACCTTTGTATACGTTTGGCGTGGGAAAGAAAAGCTGCGAAAGGAAATCCGGGGACTAAAATGAAGGTATGGAGAAGAAGGTTTTCTGGATCAGCTTCACCCTATTGGGCCTGATCGCTGATTTCACTTTGCCACTCTGGTGGGCGCTCGGCGCCACCATCCCGGCTGTGTTTGCCAGCTGGTGGATCGCCTATCGCAGCGATTGGTTTTGAAATTCGTCCTCGAATGTGGCGCGGTCCCCATCGAAGGCAGGTTATTCTTCGGGGAGCGGAACCGGAGTGGTCCCAAGGAAAGTAAACAATCCGAAGGTCAAGAGCTTTCTTTCATCTCCTTCCTTACTCTGTGATCATTTCTCGCATCGTGTCACGATAAGCCCGGTCGTCTATGGGGAAAATCAGCATCTCTTTGTCCTCTGGAAGGCGTTCCAGTAGGTTTTGCCAGTTTGGGACTTCGCGATGTTCGAGCACCAATTTCAAAGAGATGTTTTCAAGGAACAGGTACTCAGTCGCACGGAGGACGGCGGACAGACGCTTTTTCTCTTGTTTGGTCATGGGAAAGGTACGGCTTTAGGGCAATAGTCTAGTCTAGCGCAAGGGCATGTGAAACCGTTGCCGGGCAGCTGTTGTAACATCGCAAATTCCACCTCGACACCCCCACCCGGAGCCCATTACGAGTTGCTAGTACAGCCCCGGCAGACCCTCCGGCCGCGTCTTCCAGCGGCGATGCACCCAGAGCCACTGATCGGGATAGCGCCGCACATAGTCCTCGATAATTTTTGTGAACAGGGCCGTATTCGCCACCGCATCGGCATCATCGTTGCCGGTGCGGATCAGGCTGACGGCGGGATCAAAACGCAGGCGATATTTGCGCAGGACTGGATCCCAGATGGTGAAGCCGGGAACTACGGCCGCATCGGTGCGCAATGCAATTCTCGCCAGGCCACTCGCTGTGCAGGCTGGAATCCCGAAGAAATCCACGAATACTCCCTGCGGCGGAGTCATATTCGTGTCCATGAGTATGCCGACAGTTTCTCCCGCTTTCATGGCGGAGAGCAGGCCGCGCACGAAATCATCTTTGTCGACCGTGGCGTTGCCGTGCATGGTGCGATAGCGCCGAGAGAGGCCGTCGAGATAAACGTTGTCCAGGGGCCGCATGACGATCTTCAAGGGATGTCCATGCAGAGAGTGGGCAAAGGCGGAAAGCTCCCAAGCTCCGAGATGGGCAGTCAGGAACAGCACTCCCTTGCCTCGGGCCAATGCCCGCTCGAAGTTCTCGAATCCGTCGTACACCACCACCTGGCCGACATTCTCTTTGGTGTATTTAGGAAAAAGGCACAGTTCTGCCAGCTGACGGCCGAGAGAGGTAAACACGCCGCGCAGGATCCGGGCATGCTCGCGACGGGTCTTTGCCGGGAAAGCCAGTTCGAGATTACGCTTTCCGACGTGCCGTAAGCGGACGTGCAGGAGGTAGATGATCCAGGCGAGTGTGATGGCCGCAGCGCGTGCCAGCGGACGAGGCAGGGTTCCGATGGTCTTGATAATCAGCCACGCTAGCGCGTACTCAAGTCGCTGACGCATTTGGGGAACGGTGACGGTAGCACTCGTGGAAAATCCCTGTCAAACGCAGGCGTTCTGTTTATATAGCGTCCCGGCTGAAACAAAACAGTTTAGGTGAGGTAAAAATTGGACGTAGAACAGACTGCGGAAGAACTGGCTTCAGGCACCTTGGGCGCTAAAGCGCGCAAAGAAAACAAAGACTTTATCGCAGCGCTGAAAGCGCTCCGCCACCCAAGATCAGGGCTCCCCGCAGCCTGTCGAGCCATGCCCATGTTTTTGCTGCTCACTTACCCGCTTCCTTCGCCCACTTGGCCAGGGCGCTGAGGAACGGATAAGCACCCTGCGGCGCATCAACGCCCCCGGTGAGCGAGGTTTTGAATGGCACCAGGTTTCCGTAAAATTCTCGCGTGCTGTCCCGGTCCTGCTGAATGGCGGCGCCACTCAGTTCCAGACCAGCAAATACGCCACGGGCCCTCGAATAGCTCAACACTTCGGCACGCATCTTCCAATCGGTATCGGCTGTAGCGGCGCGCCCCACGGGGCCTGCGGCCACGCTGGCATCGGCCCCCAGCTTGAACTGGCTGGAAAGCAAATTCTTCATGCCGTTCTGGTTCATGATAAGCATGACCAGGTCAACGGCCTGGCCGCCAATCTGCAGTCCGAAGCTGCCACCCTTGACGGTGAAAAAAGCTGGCGCACTCCAACCCTTCGGAGTGCGGCAACTGGCCACTCCGCGTCCGTAGCGAGCGCCAAAGACGAAACCGCCCTTGAGCATGGACGGCACCACGGCCACGCATTCTGCCGAGCCCAGTACGTCCTGGGGAATACCTGTGTCCGGTGCGGCCTGGATTTCATCGAGAACGGTGGCTGCGGCCTTGAGCCGGTCGGCAGCTTTGTTCTCAACCTCATCAGCAGCAAACGCGGCAGTGTTAGCAAGGCAAGCAATCATGCATAAGAGCAGCAGCTTTTTCATTTCCCCTCAGCTTTCCAAAATTATGAACTTGTCCGGGCGTAGACAAGCACCGGACGTTTCCTGGGAATCGATGCCACTGATTCTAAAGGATTCACGGGACGAGAAAATGGTTGCTATCCACTGGGAACGCAAATCTATTGCTGATTCAGGTACTTGTGGGGACAAAAAAATGCGGGGCCAGTAGCGGTGACCCTAAATCTCCGCTCCCAACCCCGTCTCCCAGGTTCTGTGGTAGGTGAACGGAGTATGCGTCGGTTTAGAAAAAGCTGCAAGATTACGCAGGTCATTGTCCGAAAGTAACCGCCGCGCCCTCTTAGGCAGTTTGGGAAAGAACTCAGTTCAGGCAACCCAGGCGCTGAAGCGCGCACAGAAAAACCTACAGGCTTTAGCGCGGCGCTGAAGCGACTGCTCCACCCAAAAACTGCTCCACGCAAAATCGCAGCTTTCCCGCAGCCTGCTAAAACCCGCATACTCCGTCGCGCGCCCACCAGACCTGACTTACCAAACGTGGCAAGCGTTGTCGCGAACCATGGGCTGGCCTTTCTTGCAGCCAAAGGCTTTCTGGAACTCCGGCATGTTGGAAACCACGCCATTCACGCGATATTGCGGAGGGGAGTGGGGATCCGACTGCGCTTCCACACGCAACAATTCGGGAGTCAAGTTCGCACACCACGACTGCCCGAAGGCAATGAAGAATGTCTGCGCGGGAGTGAAGCCATCGATTTTCTCATCACTCTTCCCCTCCGCAGCCAGGGTACTTTCCAAAGCCATCAAGGCAATCCGCGTTCCCCCGTTGTCCGCCGTGTTTTCGCCCAGCGTAAGTTTGCCGTTGAGCTTGACGCCTGGCGTGGCCTCAAAACCGGAGTATTCGTCGGCAATGCATTGCGCGCGGCGTTCGAATTCCTTGCCATCCTGCTCAGTCCACCAATCGCGGAGATTGCCAGTGGTATCGAACTTCCGGCCTTCATCGTCGAAACCGTGCGTCATTTCGTGACCGATGACAGCTCCAATGGAACCGAAATTCACCGCGTCGTCCTTCTGCTTGTCGAAGAACGGCGGTTGAAGAATACCCGCCGGGAAGTTGATGCTATTGAGCTGCGGATCGTAATAGGCATTTACGGTCGGCGGAGTCATGCCCCATTCGCCGCGATCGACGGGCTTCCCGATCTTGTCCAACTGCCGACGGAGTTCGAATTCCCCGCTACGATAGGCATCTCCCAGCAAGTCGCCGCGGAGAATCTTGACGCTGGAATAGTCGCGCCATTGGTTGGGGTATCCGATCTTGCCCTCAAATCCGTGCAGCTTGACGAGGGCTTCCTTCTTGGTGGCGGGGCTCATCCAATCCACCTGCTGAATGTCGCTGCCCAGAGCGGTTTCCAGCGCCTGCACCATTTTCAGCATGCGTTGCTTGCCCTCCGCGCCGAAGGTGCGATCCACATATGCCTGGCCCAGCGCTTCTCCCAGATCGCGGTCCACATACTGGGTACAACGCCGCCAGCGGGGACGTTGTTCTTTTTGGCCAAATAGTTTGCGCCCGTAAAAATCGAACTTTTCCTCGACGAAGGGTTGCCCGAGCAACGACGACGAAGCGCTCACAAGCTGCCAACGCAGGTATGCCTTCCAGTTCTCCAGAGACTGGCTGTTGATCAACTGATTGACGCCCTTGAAAAACTCGGGAGTGGCCACCAGATAGTGGATGGTCGGTGGTGCTTGTACACCCTTCAAATAATCGTCCCACGAAAAATCAGGAGTCAGGGCCCGCAGTTCCTGGGCGGACAATTTGTGGTTCAAGTTGGCGGGATCGCGGCGCATGACAATGTCCATCGAGGCTTTCGCCAGGGCCGTTTCCAACTCCATGACGCCTTTCGCATGGGCACTGGCCGTTGCGGAATCCTCTCCCAACAACTCGAGGGTCTTTTGCACATGCGCCACGTACTGCTGGCGGGTCTCGACGGATTTGGCATCATCCTTCACGTAATAATCGCGGTCCGGCAAGCCGAGTCCGCCCTGGTCAACTTGCGCTACCACCTTCGAGGCGTCATCCAGATCCTGCCCTGAGGAGAAGCCAAACAGAGCGGTGGCCGATCCGGAGTCCGAGGCCGGGGCCAGTTGGAAGGTAATTCCATGCAGGTGGGCTAGTTCACCTGCGAGTTGCGCCTTGTTCTTTAATATGTCAATGCGATCGAGTTCCGGTTTGATCGCGGCCAAACCTTTGGCATCGATTCCTGGCTCATCCATACAGGAGGCGTAGTAATCGCCGATCTTCTGGTCGACCGCGCTGCGATTGGGATCGTTTGCGGATGCTTTCTCAAGCACGTCGCGGAGCACATATTGATTCCACAGGGCCAGCTTCCCCCCGTGTCCCCATGCCGCCTGGTCGGCTGGGATGGGATTATTATTAAGCCACTTCTTGCAACTGTACTGGTAAAAGTCCACGCAGGGATCGACCGAAGAATCGACTGAATTGAGGTCAAAATGGTCGGGTTCTTTGCTGGCTGCTTGAGCGGAAGATGTCTGGGCCCAAGCCGCAGTCAGGCTGCAACCGGTAAATATCAGAATCAGAGAGAAAAGCTTGAATGAACGCACGCCGCATCTCCTCTATGTCATTACGGATTTAGGGACAAGAAAGCCGGAGGTTAGGATACACGACTTAGACGTCTGGAGAGAACGGAGGGTAGCCACGCTAACGCCATCACTAAGGCTTAGGCAGCGGCGCGGGGAGCATTGGAGCTGGGTTATTTTGCCGTGACCAGCGAGTGGGTAATGGCATGGACCGAAAGTGAGATGCGATTCTGTACGCCGACCTTGCGCATCAGCTTGGCCACGTGGGCCTTGACGGTACGCTCTTCGATGCCCAGAGCAGAACCAATCTCCTTGTTGGAGCGGCCAGCGACCAACATCTCCAGCACTTCCTTTTCGCGGTCGGTGAAGGTCACCCGGCCGGCGGGGAAGATACGGCCCGGTGACGAACTCACGCGCTCAATGAACATCGAAAGCACATGGCGGGGCGCCCAGACAGAGCCCTGGTTTACCACCCGGATGGCTTGGATGAATTCCGCGGGTGAGGCTGCTTCATCCACGTAGCCTTTTGCGCCAGAAGCAATGGCCTTCAAGATGGTCTCTTCGTCGATCCCGGAACCGGTGACAATAATGCGCAGATCGGGACGCGCGACCTTTAAACTGGCCATGAGATCGAAAAGGTTCTGCCCATTGCGGTTACCGAGCAGGACGAGATCGATGTTCTGCTGCTCACCGATGTCCGCCAATGAAGCAGAGATCAGCTCGAAATCCGGCTCAGAATCGAAAAGGGCTCGAAAACCCACGAACCGCAGCGGGTCGCTTTCCACTACGGCAATACGAATCAGCGGTTTCCTGGCGGTAGCAGCTTTCATGGCATTCCTGGTTGAGAGACGTATTTAGCATAGCGATGTTGAACCGGGATGCAAAGCCCAGTAACGGATTGCCAATTACGGGAGTAACATAGGATTATCTCAAAAATGAGGGTATGGGCGGATGAAAAGACGGTTTGGAACTGGTACCGGCTGGATCGCAAGCATTCTGCTTGCGGGAGCCCTGGTTGCGGCACCCCTAGGCATCTCAGCACAGACCGAATCCCCCCAGCCAGCCTATCAGCCAAAATTTCACGGCGATCCGGCCCGGTCGGACTCCGAAGCCAGTGCCCTTGGCTATATGCGCACGGTGATCCGGGCGCAGCGTGAATACCAGAAAAAAAACGGGAAATTCGCCACCTCTCTGGCGGACCTGGTTCATACCGGCTCATTCACCCGGCGCATGACCCAGACCGATCGCGGCGACTACACGGTGAGCTTTCGCGCCCATAAAGACAAAGATAGCTACGAGCTGGCCCTGACCCCCAAGCAGCTTGATGTCCAACATCGATCGTTTTATGCCAAGGACGACGGCGTGATCCATGGCGATGAGGAGAAAGCCGCCGACGAAAATTCGCCGGTGGTGAAGTGACCGCACCAGATTTGTTAATCCGGGTTCGATACGAAGCTACGTGCCCGTCCCCGCTTTGATTTCTTCCGCCCTGCCGTTGTGATACGAAATACTAACCGGCGACCCGCCATTGGGATAATTCAGAGTCTTGTCAGCCCCATCGCCAGAGCCCTGCGGAACGCCGATTCCGATCGCGAAGTTGGCCTGGATTTCATTCATGCCGGGTTGGACTTCATGTTTGTCAATCGCGTCCCAGACATCCTTTGACCAATGCTTGTAAAGTTCATGCGGATCCTGGATGAAAAGCATGTCGTCCGAGTAAATGTGGTAGTCGTCACCCTTCACTACGCCGATGGAGAAGGCGTAGGTCTTGCCATTCTTCGCAAACACTGCCATCACCTGCTTTTCCCCAGGATCTTTTGGAAACGTATCCGTGACCACGTTCTTGATCTCTAGGCGTTCGATTGGCTGGAGCAGCCCGGCCTCATGCGCAAAGTCGGCGTGGTGGCCCACTGAATTGTAGGGAAAATAGGTGATGCTGTATCCGACTTTGACCCAAACCGGCTGCTGCGTCAGTTGCCCGGCCGACTTGAGATCGTAGGGGCGAAGTTTCTTCGGAGTCACCAAGTAATCAGGGTTGACAGGCGTTGGTGCCGACATCGACTTTTTTGCATCTTGCGCCTGGTATTCGTGCCGCTCGTATAGGATATAAGCGAGTCGCAGTCCGGCCACGACGATGGCCGCTACCAGCATGATTTGAATTTTTTGCTTCATCCTGAAATTTCTCCCTTCCTAAACTACCAACCGGTTGGGCTAGGGTAAACTAATTCTTGGCAGAGAGCGGTCTGGTACTGGGACCGTGGATGGATGAGGAGACAATGATGCCGGTGGCCGTTACCCAGGATGAAATCCTAAGCGCGCTAAGACAATGCTACGACCCAGAGATCCCGGTCAATATCGTTGATCTAGGGTTGATCTATGACATCCGGTGCGAGAGCGCCGCCGAGGACGTCCAGGACGTGACCGTAGACATGACCATGACCTCTCAGGGCTGCCCGGAACACGTCAATATCAGTGCCCAAGTGAAGGCGCGGATCGAGCAGCTTCCCGGCGTCCGCAACGCCACGGTGAATATCGTCTGGAACCCGCCATGGGGGCCGGAGCGATTGAGCCCCGAGGCGAAGAAGCAACTGGGGATTGAATAAAGAAATTCAGTTTGATCGGATCTCATCCCATGCTGGGCGGCTTCGGCGCTCCGCAAATTCCGCCACGCCTGCGCCGATCCGCGATGCGGTTTCAAGAAGCTTGCTTCCGCGGTCGAGATAGTCCGGTCAGTTCTTGTACAGCTTTTTGAATCCCTCCGTATGTTCCGAAGCCAGCGTTACCAGACTGACCCCCGCCAGAAACACGCCGGCGGTTTTCTTGCCCCGCAAAAGCAGAGCTGCGCTGGCCCCTGCCGAACTTGCGATGAGAGCTTGCTTCCAGTGCTTCACTCGCCCTCCAGACCGAACTGGTAAAGATTGAAATAGTAAATGGCCTAAGCCGCTGCCTTATACTTCCTCGGGACACTTGGAGGAATTGGATGCGAAACTCTGGCAACGGAGTCAGAAATTTTGTTGTCTTTTTTTCACTACTCGCGGCCACTGCTGCAGCCCAAAGCAAGCCGCGCGCCCGCGATCTGGGAGTTCCATTCGATGGCACGCCCGGGCCACTGAATGCCGTCACCGATGTCGAAGGCGTGGAAGTCGGCCATACCACGCTGATCTCCGGTAACGGCCCCCTAATCGTCGGCGTTGGCCCGGTGCGCACCGGTGTTACCGCAGTCCTGCCTCGCGGTAAAGATTCCAACGACGCTGTCTTCGGCGCCTGGTTCACCGAAAATGGCGCTGGCGAAATGACCGGAACGACATGGCTCGAGGACTCGGGATTCCTCGACGGTCCCATCATGATCACCAATACTCACAGCGTGGGCGTCGTGCATGATGCGGTCATTGCCTGGAAAGTCAAGCGCGGACCCGACCCAGAAGGCTACTGGTGGTCGGCGGCCGTGGTAGCGGAGACCTGGGATGGCGATTTGAACGATGTCAACGGGTTTCACGTCAAGCCGGAAGACGCTTTCCATGCTCTTGATACAGCCCACGGAGGCCCAGTCGAGGAAGGCAGTGTGGGCGGCGGCACAGGCATGATCTGTAACGAATTTAAAGGCGGTATCGGCACCGCTTCCCGGGTGCTCGATGCGAAACAGGGCGGTTATACCGTTGGTGTTCTGGTGCAATGCAATTACGGGGTTCGCGATCAACTTCGGATTGCGGGTGTCCCGGTGGGACGGGAGATTCCCGAAGGCAAGCAGCGCAAGAAAGACGTGGGCTCGATCATTGTTGTGGTGGCCACCGACGCTCCGCTGATCCCGACGCAACTGAAGCGGGTGGCAAAGCATGTGACTATAGGATTAGGCAGAGACGGCAGCTATGGCGGTAACGGCTCAGGTGACATCTTTGTCGCATTTTCCACCGCCAACGCTGGCGCCATTTCCCCCGATGGACTTCATCAACTAGCGATGTTACCGAACGATTCGCTGGACCCCATTTTTCTGGCCACCGTCCAGGCGACCGAGGAGGCGGTCATCAACGCGATGGTCGCTGCTGAAACTATGACAGGAATTAACAATCACACCGCCATCGCATTGCCGCATGACCAGTTAAGAGAAGTGTTGAAGAAATACAATCGGCTGGTGAAATGAAATCACGTAGGCGCGGACGCCCTTGTCTGTATAGCGAGCGAAGCTCTCTATGGATGCAGGCTGACGCCTGCAGGGCAGGCGAGGCGCCCGCCGCTACGCGGGCTTTGACGCCATTAGCAGCGACGCCCCCATCCGCTTGAATCCGCGCAGATCTTCCAGGCTATAAAACGAGTTCGTTTGGTAGTCATCGGGCGTAGGAGTGTCGTCCGGGATGCGCCGTGCTTCGATTTTTTCAAAGCCGTGTTTCTTGATCAGAGCAATGTATTCAGCTTCGGAGCGCACATGGACAGGCACTTTCAACTTGTCGACCCACTGTAGCGAGTAGTGATTGTCTTTGTACAGGTTGATGAGAATGAACATACGACCCCGCGGTGCCATGACTCGAAACAGTTCCCGCAGCACGCGTTCCTGGTCGGGATAGTAGTAGAACGATTCAACCGACAGCACTTTGTCGAAAAAATTGTCTGGGCCGGGAATTTTCTGCGCCGACGCGCAAACGTACGAAATATTCTCAAACTCTGCCGGTACTGCCTGCGCCCGCCGGATCATCTCATCGGAAACATCCAGGCCCACCACTTTCCCCGAGTTATCGGGATCCGCAACCCGCCGCGCCAGTAGCCGCGTGGCCCAGCCCGCGCCGCATCCCAGATCAAGCACGCGCTCGCCGGGGCGCAGGTCCATCAGCCGGATGGTTTTTTCGGTGATGTCCAGATGATGGTGTTCCATCTTCTCGCCTTCACCCTCTGCAGCCCAGCGGTTGAATTCCTGTTGCAGCTTTTCGTCAGAACTCGGCAATTTGTCGGACAAAATTGTTCTCCTTCTCTGCCCTGGGTGACTAAGCCCTCAACCACGAAAATCACCGAGGTCTACGAGGATATGCTACATTTGCCTTCCTCATGGCACCAGCTTTGCCACCGCCTCCGCCCGACCCTCAGCCAGAATTACTCTATTGCCCATTGTGTACAGAAGAGGTCAGCGATCCGCTGACCTGCGCGGATTGTTCTGCTGTCATTTGCCGGCGCTGTGGCAGTCCTCTCGAGTCCTCGGACGAGTTGGGCATCGGATAAACCGGATCGGATAAACATGGACTTTCCCGCCGCTCCGCAAACGACCCCGACTACTCAATCTGAATCTCAACCTGTTCCTCAACTCGCATCTCCCCCGACTCTGGTCCGCGGCCTCTCGCTGCTGGATTCCGTTCTTCTATTGGTCGGCGGCATCATCGGCTCCTCGATTTTTCTCACGGCGAAAGACATTGCGGGACCTTTGCCGCACCCAGTGTTGTTCCTGCTGGTCTGGGTACTCGGTGGCGCGATTTCCCTATTGGGCTGCACTGCCCTCGCGGAGTTGGGGTCGATGTTCCCCGATTCCGGCGGTCAGTACGTCTTTTTGCGAGAGGCCTACGGCGATCTTCCGGCATTTCTTTACGGATGGATGCTCTTCAGCGTGGGGAATGGTGGCTCGATCGCGGCGCTGGCCGTGGGTTCAGCCGCGTATCTGGGAGGAATCATTCCTGCAATTTCGCAGGAGCACGTGGTTCTTTCAGTCGCAGGAAATGTGCTGACTCGCGCTCACGTCGTGGCTTTGATCATGATCGCCGTGGTTACATGGATCAACGTGGCCGGACTGCGCCGGGGGGCAATTCTGCAGAATGTGGCCACCTGGGCGAAGTTCGGGGCGATGGCGGCATTCGTGCTGATCGGCTTCGCCATCGGCAAGGGCGACTGGCATCACTTCACAGCGCGCGAGTGGGGTACGGTCAACGGCCTCACCATGGGGATGCATCCCGGCCAACTTCTCTCCGCGTTTGGCGTGGCCCTGATCGCCGTCTTCTGGGCCTACGACGGATGGGTATACATCACTTGGGTGGCTGGCGAAGTGAAAGAACCGCGCCGCAATGTGCCGCGATCGATGGTGCTAGGCGTTCTGATCGTTGGCGTCATTTATGTCGCCATGAACATGACGTACGTTTATGCTCTGCCACTGACCGAAGTTGCCAAACACGAGACCATCGCTCACGCGGCAGCGGCAGCGTTGTTCTCACCGGCCACAGCCGTTTGGCTCTCCGCGATGATCGCCGTTTCCTGCTTTGGCGCGCTGGCATGTGCCGTCCTCAGCAGCGCGCGCGTCTATTACGCCATGGCCAAGGACGGCATCTTCTTCAAGCGCATGGCGGAAGTCCACCCCAAGTGGCGCACGCCCGCGTTTGCCCTGATCGGGCAGAGTGTCTGGGCAGCGGTTCTCACCGTGAGCGGCCGCTACGACCAGCTTTATACCTATGTGATGTTCGGAATGGTGCTGTCATACACCCTGACGGTCATTGGCTTGTTTGTTTTGCGCTGGAAACGGCCGGATGTTCCGCGTCCTTATCGCTGCACCGGATATCCGTGGCTACCGGGAATTTACGTGCTCATCACGGGCGCCTGGACCTTAAACACAATTTTCACCCGGCCCACCGAAGCACTGGCGGGGACTGGTATTGTGTTGATCGGCGTCCCGGGATATCTTTACTGGAAACGAAGCAGCAAAAAGGCGGCAGTTGTGGAGTAGTTCATGTTAGAGCTTTATACCAAGAAGGCCCGCAGAGCTGCATCCTTCGATTCGAACAGTTCCCAGTGGCAGATGGCGCAGTGATCTTTCTTCCAGCCGCCTTTGATGAGGCTGAAATTCGGGAATCTTCGGCAAGCGTCAAATCGAAAGAAAGGGAGCCACCTTTGCGCTGGATCACGATCCCACCCACGGTACTGGCTATACCAACGGCCTTCATTGGCTGTGCACAGAGTGTTACGAAAAATTCTTGTCAGGGCCAGACTTTTTTTCGTCAACTTATGACGAAATAACCTGAACCCAAAACTTTCACCTTGCCCTCGTCCCCGGGCAATGTTATTCCTAGCTTCTTTTTCGCGCAGAGATATAACAGCGCTCAGAACCTGACCTCGGGACATAAGAGTGGCAGAATTCAAACCAGCCGCCGGACAGTCTGAAAACGTCAGCCCTCTTTCCACTTCCGCCGCAGAAGCGGAGGATCCCAATAAACCAAAACGCGTCATGGGATTTCGCGATCTCGTGCTGTTCTACGTGGTCACCGGCGTCAGCCTGCGCTGGATCGCGACCGCCGCCGCTGCCGGGCCCAGTTCCATCGTGATCTGGATCGGCGCTTGGTTTGTCTTCTATACGCCGCTCGCGCTATCGGTCATTGAACTCTCTTCGCGTTATCCCGACGAGGGCGGCATCTACGTTTGGGCGAAGCGTGCCTTCGGCGACTTTTCCGGATTCATCACGGCCTGGACCTACTGGACCTGCAACCTGCCATACTTCCCCGCCGTGCTCTATTTTGCCGCCAGTAACGCGCTCTACATCCGGCACGATGCCTGGGGGCACCTCGAGACCAACACAACTTTCTACATTGTGTTTTCTCTAGTGGCGCTCACGCTGGCAACTCTGCTCAATATTTTCGGCCTCAACGTGGGCACATGGCTGCACAACGTAGGCGCGCTTGCCATGTGGATTCCGGTCGGCATCATCATCGCCATGGGGGCCGTCGCATGGCATCGCTATGGAACAGCCACATCGTTCACGCTCCACACCATGAGGCCCAGCGTCCATCTCAACGACATCATTTTCTGGTCGGTGTTGATCTATGCCTTTGCCGGCTGCGAGACCGCTTCACTCATGGGAGGAGAAATAAAAAATGCTCGCCGCAACATTCCCTGGGCGTTGTTTATTGGCGGAGTGACGGTGACGCTTTGTTACATCGTGGGCACGATGAGCGTGCTGGTGGCGTTGCCATCCTCAGAGGTCGGGAACCTGCAGGGACTGATGCAGGCGATTTCGAAGACCGCAAACCGGGTCGGTTTCGAAGGCGTGATTCCTTTTGCGGCGTTCCTGATTATGCTCAGTAATGTCGGCGCAGCGGGCGCATACCTGGCCGCGGTCGCGAGGTTGCCCTTCGTTGCTGGGATTGACCGGTTTCTCCCACCTGCGTTTGGCGCACTGCATCCGCGATGGAAGACGCCGTGGGTTGGCCTGCTGACTCAGTTCGTTCTCGGCGGGCTTTTCATCTTTCTTGGACAGGCCGGCACCAGCATCAAGGGCGCCTACGACGTGCTGGTCAGCATGGGCGTGATCACCTACTTCATTCCCTATCTTTACCTCTTCGCCGCCATGTACAAATTGCAGCGCGAACCGGCCGGCCCGGAAGTGATCCGCGTCCCCGGCGGCAAGCCCGTGGCCAAACTGGTGGCAGGAGTGGGATTCATGACCACAACCGCTACCATTGTTTTGTCTTTGATTCCCCAGCCGGATGAGCCCAATAAACTTCTGGCGGTGATTAAGATTGTGGGGGGATCCGGGGTCCTAGTGTTGATCGGCGCGTGGATTTATGAGGCAGGTAAGAGAAGAGCGCGAGCTGTGCGCTAGCCTCGGGAGTGCCAGTGTCAACGTCGGGACGGGCGCCCCCTCGCCTGTCCGGTCGGGGAAAGCCCGACACACTAGCCCCCTTCGTTGGGGAAAATGGAACACTCTTCCGCCAGAACCCAGCCGGACAATCCGAGTGACGACGACAGAATCAATCCTTTTATCCCTTTCTCACGCAGATACCCCGGGGCTGACAGAACTCTGCGGCCCAAGTAGGCGATCCATTCATGCGATACAACTCTGATATTTGAGCACCATATTCTGTCAGGAGCTGTTCCACCGTACGGTTGCCAATTCGAAGATTATGTTTCCGGGCGCATCATTCTCGAAGCGATAGCCCTGAACGCCCTCGAAGACAACGTTCGCGAACTCCGTCGGCTTGTTTTCGACACGATATTCAGTACGCAGCGTAATGGTTCGCTTTTCGCAGTGAACTTCGTAAGAGATGATTAGATGGTCGTGAATGGACAGCGTCATCTCTTGCCCTTTTTATGCTCTCGGCAAGGATCTCCGTTATTTCAGGGCTGAAAAACTCCTAAGCCGGCACGGCCGTCTTCCTTGGCGGATTGAAGAATGGAATCTTCACCACCTTCGCCGTCACCTTCTGGTGGATGGCTTCGATGGTGATTTCCATCTGCAGCTTGGTACCGATTCCCGAATGGGCGGTCTCCACGCTGCCGAGCGCGATCATCTTCTTCAGCACCGGAGACCACGTCGTCGAAGTCGCTTTCCCTACCTGATTGTCGCCGAGATATAAGGGAACTGCCACGCGGGACGCTTGACTGGGCGCTACCGGAGTCAATCCGAATTTTTCATAGCGCTCTTCGACTTCCGTCCAATCAATCTCCAATCCGATAAACTGCCGCGCAACACCATTCTTCTCGTCTTTCGCCAGCGCAGCCTTGCCAATGAAATTCTCTTTGTTCAGGTGCACCATCTTGCCAAAACCGAGTTCATACGGCGAATATTTTTGCGCTGCAATCAGAGCCTTTTTGCTGTTGGAGTAGTCCACTTCAATCAGCAGCAGTCCTGCCTCCACACGAGCCACGTCCAGCGCCAGCATTCCTGCGGCGTGGAGATCGAAGGACTTGCCTTTTTCCGCCAGCGCATCCCACACCTTCACGGCATCCGTCCAAGGCACCCAGATTTCGTACCCCAGATCGCCCGTGTATCCGGTGCGTGAAATGTCTACGGGAACGCCGGCAATGGTTCCCGGCGTCATGCGGAAATATTTCAGGTTCGCGATATCCGCCTGGGCCACAGCTTTCAGCAACTTCGCCGAAGTCGGCCCCTGGAGCGCCAACGCGGCGACTTTTTCCGAGACGTCTTCGATCTGGACGTCCATGTTGGTGCCATTCTGACGAAACCAACGCAAGCTGGGATCGGCGGCCGTCCAGCGATATTTGTTTTCTTCGAGGCGCGTGATGGTACCGTCATCAATCACTTTGCCCTGCTCATCGCACCAGCAGCAATAAATGACCTGGCCGACCGAAACTTTCGTGATATCGCGCGTGATCACGCGATTCACCAGCTTGGTCGCGTCCTTGCCACTGATCAAATATTTGTAGAGCGGTGAAATGTCGATCAGAGCCGCGGCGTTGCGAATGGCGTTGTATTCGTGCTCGTGGTGTACCTCATAAACGCTCACCGTGTAATAGCCCGACCATTCGCGATAGCTCAGGCTGTGACAAAGCGGAAAAGTACGTTCGTGAAAAGCAGTTCCTACGGGCAAAGTAGTTTCCTCGGTGGTTGTTAATTGCTGAGCCGGATTATATGCAGCATCACGCCTTGCGGCAATGTCGCCTCTGACTTTGAGTCATGGACTGCGGCGAGATTTAGCGACAAAATGCGAACTTCCCGATAGAATGACTTGTCTTTTCGAGTCGTAGTCATCATGTCATCGCCTTGGAGCGTCATACTCACCTGGACCGTTCTTCCGAGCGGGCTCTAGCCGGCTTAAGACCGTGTCGTCGTCGGCGCTTCCGCTGACAAAAACGATAGGATAGTCAGGCCGTCCGGCAAGATTTTTCCGTAGACCGATTGCAACAGCATACTGGGTCGCACCTGCTAGAATTCTCGAACGCTAAAGGCCAAAAGCTTAAGAGCCGATATGGGATCCAACTCAAAATACGACGTCATCGTGATCGGAGGAGGCCACAACGGCCTCGTCAACGCCGCTTATCTGGCCCGCGCCGGCAAGAAAGTTCTCGTGCTCGAGCGCCGTCACGTTCTCGGCGGTGCTGCCGTCACTGAGGAAGTGTTCCCCGGATTCAAGTTCTCCGTCTGTTCGTATGTGGTCTCTCTTCTGCGCCCAGAGATTATCCGCGATCTCGATCTCCCCCGCCACGGCCTGGAAATTCTGCCGCTCGACGGCACCTTCACTCCCATGCCGAACGGCGACTATTTGTGGCGCGTGAATGACCACGGCAAGACCCACCGCGAAATCGCGCGGCACTCGAAACTTGATGCTGAGGCCTATGACGAGTTTGGCAAATCGATGCAGGCCATGTGCCGCTTCGTGAAGCCGATCCTGTCGATGGTGCCACCCGATCCGGCCACTTTGAATCCGAAAGATCTCATGAAGCTGCTCTTCCTCGGACGCCGCTTCCAGAGCCTGACCAGCGAAGACAAATACAACCAGGTGCAGTTGATGACCATGAGCGCCGTCGATTTTCTCGATCAGTGGTTCGAGACCGATGTGCTCAAGGCCACCATGTCGGCTTCCGGCATCATCGGAACCTTTCTCGGAGTGCGCTCCCCGGGAACGGCTTACGTTTTGCTGCATCACTACATGGGAGAGATTGACGGCGCATTCCGCTCCTGGGGATTTGCCCGCGGCGGCACCGGCGCGATCTCGAATGCAATCGGTGACGCGGCGCTCGAAGCCGGCGTTGAGATTCGCAAAGAAGCTCCCATCGCGCAAATTATCGTGAAGGAAGGGAAAGCCAAGGGCGTTGTGCTCGCGAATGGCGACGAAATCCTGGCGGACATCGTTTCCTCGAGCGTCGATCCGCGGCTTACGTTCGTGAAATTCATCGAGAAGGGGCACCTGCCCGAAGATTTTCTCGAAGAGATTAACCGTTATAAATTCCGCGGTTCCTCCGGCAAGGTGAACCTTGCGCTCGCTGCTCTGCCGAATTTCAAAGCGATCCCTGGCCCCGGCGCACATCTGCGTGGCGCAATTTCAATTTCGCCCAGCGTCGAATACATGGAGCGCGCCTACGATGATGCCAAGTACGGCAACTTCTCGCGCCGTCCGTACATCGACATGGTGATTCCGTCTCTCACCGATCCTTCCGTCGCGCCTCCGGGAAAACACGTGATGTCCTGCTTCGTGCAGTATGCGCCATACAAACTGCGGCCCGGTCTCAACTGGGACGATCAGAAAGAAGCGTTCGGCGATAACGTCATCAACACCATCGCCGAGTACGCTCCGAATATTAAAGACATCCTTCTGCATCGCCAGATCGTCACGCCGCTGGATCTGGAACGCGATTTCGGTTTGTCCGAAGGAAACATCTTTCAAGGCGAACTTTCGCTCGAGCAGCTTTTCTTCCTACGGCCAGTGCCCGGTTATGCGCAATTCCGCACGCCGATCAAGAACCTCTACATGTGCGGATCAGCCACGCATCCCGGCGGCGGAATCATGGGCGCGCCCGGCCGGCTCGCCGCGCTCGAAATTCTCAAAGATTACAAGGGAGCTGCCTAAGTCATGGCCGAACAGCGCGATGTCGTCATCATCGGCGGCGGTCACAACGGGCTGGTCACCGCTTTTTACCTCGCTAAAGCTGGATTCAAGCCGCTGGTGCTTGAACGCCGGGCGCAACCCGGTGGCGCTGCCATCACCGAAGAATTCCATCCGGGATTTCGTGGGTCCATTCTGGCGCACTCTGCTGGCCCACTTCGCCCGGACATTGTCCGCGACATGCGTCTCGAACAACACGGGCTCAAGATGCTCACGCCCGAGGTCGCCGTCACTTCGTTCTCGCCCGACGGCCGTGCGCTCATTCTTTACAACGATGCCAGAAAGTCGGCAGAGGAGATTAGCAAATTCTCTCAGAAGGACGCTGCGAGGTATCCAGACTTCCAGGCTTCGCTCGTCAAGATCGGCAAGGTGATCGGCGAAGCGTTGGCCCTTGCTGCTCCGAATATCGACAATCCAAGTCGCGGCGACCTCTGGGGCATGCTGCAGACCGGGCGCTCCATCCGCAAATTGGGCAAGAAGAATCTATATCGTTTGCTGCGGTGGGGGCCAGCGGCCATCGCCGATGTGGTGGCGGAATACTTCGAGACCGAACTACTTCGCGCGACCATTGCGGCTCGCGGAATTTTCGGGACTTTCCTCGGCCCATGGTCGGCTGGCAGCACGCTGGTCCTTCTTATACGCGCGGCTGGCGATTCTCATCCTGCTGGTTCGTCGCACTTTGCCGAGGGTGGAATCGGTACGGTGACGCAGGCCATGGCTGCGGCAGCCACGCAGGCGGGCGCGGAAATTCGCAGCGCCGCGGAAGTGATTGAAGTTCGCGTGAAAGACGGCGCTGCCACCAGCGTTGTGCTCTCGAGCGGCGAAGAAATCAATGCCCGCGCGATTATTTCCAACGCCGATCCCAAGCGGACATTGTTGAAGCTGGTCGATCCCACGCATCTCTCGCCCGACTTCGTAATGAAGCTTCAGCATTACCGCATGCCAGGCACGGTTGCTAAAGTCAATCTTGCTCTTTCCGGCTTGCCGAAATTCACCGCCCTCAACGGCTCAACCGACACTAGCGCTTTGAGCGGACGTATTCATATTGGCCCGGAGATCGATTATTTGGAGCGCGCTTTCGATGAGTCGAAGTATGGCAACTTCTCCAAGCAGCCCTATTTAGAAGTTGCGATTCCGTCGCTCACCGATCCGTCGCTCGCACCCTCGGGTCAACATGTGATGTCGATTTACATGCAGTACGCGCCCTACAAACTCAAAGGCACCGACTGGGAGACGCAGCGCAAGGCCCTCGGCCAGGCTGTCGTACAGACGCTGACGCAATATGCGCCCAATCTGCCGGAGCTGATTCTGACCCACCAGATCATCACGCCCCAGGATTTGGAGGATACGTACGGGCTCACTGGAGGTCACATCTTCCACGGCGAGTTGTCGCTGGACCAGTTCTTCACCATGCGTCCTTTGCTTGATTGGGCTCGCTATCGCACGCCGATTCAGAATTTGTATCTTTGCGGATCAGCAACGCACCCGGGAGCCGGTTTGACCGGAGGATCTGGGGCAAATGCGGCACGAGAAATATTAAAAGACCTGAAGAAGTAGGACAAACAAATCTGTAGAGACGTTGCTCGCAACGTCTCTCTCGCACACCATGAAGAACTCCGCCATCCTGCTCATTGCGTGTCCCGACCAGAAAGGCGTCGTCGCTACCATCTCGGACTTCGTCTTCCGTCACAATGGCAACATCCTGCATGCTGACGAGCACGCCGACGAAGGTTCAAACCTCTTCCTGATGCGCGTGGAGTTCGATCCCGCTGACTTCGACATCGACCTTAACGACTTCGCCCAACACTTCTCGCACATCGCAATGAGGTTCGATATGAATTGGCGGCTCGCCCAATCGAGCCATCGCCAGAAGATGGTGGTCCTCGTCTCCAAGTACGATCACTGCCTGGTGGATTTGCTCTACCGGCACAAAAGCGGCGAATTGGCCTGCGATATTCCGCTGATCATTTCCAATCACAAGGACAATCAATCCATCGCCGAGTTTTATCAAATTCCCTACATCACGGTTCCGGTGCCTAAGGACAACAAGCGCCCTGCCGAGGAGAAAATCCTGTCGCTGCTCAAGCAGCACAACCCGGATTTCATTGTGCTGGCCCGCTATATGCAGATCCTTTCCAACGATTTCGTAAACGAATATCCGCAACGCATCATCAACATTCACCATTCGTTTCTGCCGGCCTTCGTCGGCGCGAACCCCTACCATCAGGCGTTTGAACGCGGAGTGAAGCTGATCGGGGCCACCAGCCATTACGTCACCGACTTGCTCGACGACGGCCCCATCATCGAACAGGACGTAATTCGCATTTCTCACCGCGACTCCCTTGACGATCTATTGCATAAAGGCCGCGACTTGGAAAAGGTCGTGCTCTCCCGCGCGGTGCGCTGGCACATCGAGAACCGCATCCTGCTCTACGGCAACAAGACTGTTGTTTTCCACTAGATAGAGCGTCAAGAAGGCATATTTCCGCAGGCAGCTGGTAGCCTAGGAGATCCCCAAGGTTTAACTATTCCTATTGACATAGTAGTGATTATCTCTTACCCTCCCTTCAGTCAGAACATTTCGTCTCCGCCGCCGCGGGTAGAGACCTCCAGAATATCGCACGAAACTCGATCCACGGCGGCCCATTTTTGTCTCTGAAAATCCCCGCTACTTCCCATGCCGATCAGCCCGTGGTTCGTTTCTGTCAATGGCCCTTGGCTTCCCACTCATGTCACTTTGGTGTCAGGTACTTCGGAGAGTATTGTGCGGAAGGTCTGCTTGGTTTTTACTAAGAGTCAAAGCCCTTGCCGACCAGCAGTTTAGAGCAGGGTCAATTCCGAGGAGTTGCGTTGGCCGAAGATCCAAAGTGGGAGCTGGCAATTCTGGCTACCGTGCAGGGCTTCTATGAGAAGCTGTTGCAGGAGCCCGTCCAGGGCGAAGTTCCCGTTCCCCAGGGCCTCGAAGCGATATCCCTTCAGGACGACAACAACGTACACGAGACCCTAACCAAGATGCGCCGCTGGCTGCGCTTGCTCGATATGGCCATCACTCCGGCTATGCTGCGGCGGGCTTTCACAGCCGAGACCGACCCCGAAATCGCCGAGGCCATGCTCCGCTACTTCACTCGCACAAAGGATGCCAGCGCCGTCAACCGCGACAAGACGGACATCGTCGCCACCTTTCTCTATCGGCATCCGCGCGTTCCCGGCCAGTGGGAGCAGCGTGGCTACGGTCTCGACGGTTCCCTTCCACTTTCACCGTTTGAAATAGCGCTGCTTGAAATTCTCGCGGATAGCGATGTGCCTTCGCTTCCCGAGGAACATGTTCAACTCTTGCGCCGCTTTGATCCTCTGCTCGACCAGGTGAAGGGCTTCCGCGATCTGCATGCGCTCCTGGACTCAGGAATCATTTCCACCGTCCGCGAGCTGAAGCAGGCTCTGGATAGCTCCTTCTATCATCCGGGAGTATTGGCCACGATCGCGCCTTACAACGCGGATTTCGGCAAGAGATTTGACGAGTTGTTCCTCGCCACAACGCAGGAAATCAAGAGTTTTGCCCAAGCTTTACAAGAGCAGGGCGGAACCATTCTGGGCAGCGTGGACGGCGTCGACGTCACCGTTGAGCAAGTGGAAGCGATGGAAGAAGGCGAGTTGCTGAAGATCGACTATGGCCAGGCGCTGGAGAAGTTTCGCCGCGTCTCGCAGCTCAAGAAAGTGCTGGAGCGCCGTCCGCCGGTCCGCCGCAAGCCGCAGCTCGTACGCACGCCCGCTTCGGCGAGACCGAAGGCAGTTCCGGCAGCGAAACCGTCCTTACCTGCGCGTCGGCCTGTGCTCGACGTGCCAGCGCTGCGTGCAGCTGTGACTCCGCAGCAGATTTCCTCCGAAGAAACCAAGCTCCTCAAAGTGGAAGAGTCGATCCGGATTTTTGTGCGCGTGGCCGATCCCAAGTTCCGCCAGATTGTTCCCATGCGATTCTTTAACCTCACTCTGACTCCTGCCGAAGCCGACGCCTGCAGCGCCGAATTTCGGGAAGAAAAGAGCCTGCGCGCAGGCGTAGCGCGGGTGCAGCTGCGCCTGGTCGCCGTGGTTGCACGAATGACCACGGAACTCGAAGAACTGAAACGAGCGGAGAACTCTCCGTCGTTGTGGAAGCTGCACGCCGACTCTCTCATTGCCCTGCTCGAAGTATCTCGCGCAGTCAATGAAAGCGGCACTCGCGTGCTCAATCTCGCGAAGCAACATGGCGAAAAACAGCAGATGAGCGCGCTGCAGGCTTCCATCCAAAAACTGCATGATACTACCGAGCTGGCAATGAAAACCCTCACGGCTATTCCTCAAGAAAAAAGCCTCGGCGCCGGTGCAGATTAAAACCTCAGGCGACGCCCCCCTTTTTAACGATTTTTGGTAGCCGCGATGCATCTGCAATTTCTTGCTTGCTTGCAACAAAAGGCCCCCGAACGCGAATCGGGGGCCATTGATTCGCCGATTGGAGCGAAGCACTCTATTGCCAGTCGTGCTGATCGTGCCAACGCTTCTCGTGACCGTCCCACCATCCGTGGTACTGGTTCCAGCAGCGTTCCCGCTCCGCGTTCAAGTCCTTCCGCCGATCCTCCGCCGCGTGGCTGTGCTCGCCGTGTTTGCGAATCGCCTCACCCAGTTTTGATTCGGCGCGCTCAATCGCGTGCTGGCACTTTGCGTGCTCGTTCGCAAATGCACGAGGCACGGCAACCAATGTCGCGCCCAGCGCCGTAGTTATCACCGCCGATAGTGCAAGTCTCTTGAGGCCTAGTAGTCGTTTCAAGTCGCCCTCCTGTCTGAATTGGATAGCCCTATTTTGATTGAGAATTGTGTTCTGAAGTTGCCCATTCGTCCGACTACCGCGCTCTCCGGTACCATTCTGATACCTCGCGCCGATATGGATTCACTCCTTGTGAACTTCAGGGAGTTCCGCCGGATCAGGGCCTTGCATGGGAGGATTGGGCGAAAGCTCAGCATTCAATTGGCCCAAGAAGACTGTGCTGTACGTACAAGTATTACGAGGAAAAGAAAGACGGCGAGGACGCCCGTCTGCACTGATAGCTAATGATTGAGAGCTGATGGCTAATAGCTAATCGGCTCAGTTGATATCAAACTGCTCCTGGTGCAAGGCCGGATCACTCTTTACGATCACCGTCTTCTTGGTCAATTCTTCCATCTCGGTGAGGGCCTTGCCGTTGTTGCCTTTGAGGGCTTTCGCGACTTCGGGATTCACACGCAGCATCACGTCAGCGTGGTCGAGGTGCTTGGCCATTTTGCGCATTTCGATATAAATATCGTTGCACACGGTGGTCACGGACTTCACGTAGCCGGTCGACTCGCAATACGGACAGGGCGAACCAATCGTCCGTTCGAGCGATTGCTTCACGCGTTTGCGAGTGATAGCGACCAGCCCGAAGTCGTTAAATTGGAGAACCTTTGACGGAGCGCGATCGCTTTTCAGGGCCTCTTCGAGAGCCTGCATGACTTTCTGGCGATTGCGGCGCTCGTCCATATCGATGAAGTCAATGATGATGATGCCGCCCAGGTCGCGCAGGCGAATCTGGCGCACGATTTCCTTGATCGCGTCCACGTTGGTCTTGACGATGGTGTCTTCCAGCCGCGCTGTCTTGCCGACGTACTTGCCGGTGTTGACGTCAATCGCGACCAGCGCCTCGGTCTGGTTGATGACGATGTAGCCACCGCTTTTCAGCCAGACTTTTGACTTGAGTGCCTTGTTGATTTCCTCACTAAGCCCGAACTGCTCAAACAGAGGCACTTCCTTGGAGTAGAGCTTGACGCGTCTAACCAGGCCAGGCTGGAAGCGGGTGGCAAAACGCAGGATGCGCTCGTACTCCTGCTCGGTGTCAACCCAGACGGCGGAGAAATCAGACGTGACCTGGTCGCGGAGAATGCGTTCGACCACGTTGAGGTCGTGATAGATCAGCGCTGGGGACTTTCCATTTTCGGCGCGGGTCTTGATTTCATTCCACAGGCCCTTGAGGAAACGGATATCGGCGCGCAGCTCTTCTTCCGCAGCGCCCTGCGCGGCGGTTCGCACGATGAAGCCACCGTGGCCATTTTCGCGCTCGCTGATGATGATGCGCTTCAGCCGTTGGCGTTCTTCTTCAGAAGCGATCTTCCGCGAAACCCCGGTATGGTTGACCGTGGGCATGTATACCAGGAAGCGGCCCGGCAAAGCGATGTGGCTGGTGATGCGCGCGCCTTTCTTGCCGATGGGCTCCTTCGCGATCTGCACCAGGATTTCCTGGCCTTCTTTCAGAAGGTCGGTGATCTGCGGGAGGTTCTCCGGCTCGCGACGCGGGAAACGTCGTCCTCCGCCGCGACGGCCGCGCTGGTTGTTGCTGCGGCGGGGGTCAAACCCTGGCCGCGGCGCCCGTTGCGTATAAGCAGCAGTGGCTTCTGGAGCACGAACCTCGACTCGGACATCGACGGTGCCGTTTCCACGAGCTTCTGCGTCAAGCAGAGCTTCGGCTTGGGCCTGGGCTTCTTCCAGTTCGTCTTCGGCTTCGGCCTCTTCCTGTTCCTGCCCGGCGGCGGCTTCGATTGTTTCGGCTGCTTCCGTGCCTTCGGATCTTTCCGCGGAGAATGAATCGGCAGCGAGTGGCTCGACGGTGTCGACTGCAGGCTCTCCCACGGCTGCGATTTCCTGCCTGGGATATTTGTGGTGGTCGCCGTCGTGGTGGTCGTCGGCGGAGTGGGTCTCTTCTTCGAGCTCTTCGAAGGCCGCATCCTCGTCGAGTTCTTCCACGTAGTGGGCGAGATCGGCTTCTTCCTCTTCGATTTCCTCTTCTTCAAGCGTTCCCATAGCAGCAAGCGGGGCCTGGTCCGAATACTCTGGAACGGCGACGCTCTTGTCGTGTACGTCGCTTTCTTCTTCTGTCGCCGCTGTACCGAACCCGACGGCCACGTTCAATTCGTGCAGGCGTTTCTGCTCATGCTCCCAGTTCGGTGACGTTGAATCCACGGGCGCTGGATACGCTGCCGCTGATGCGGCCTGAGCTCGTACCTGCTCCTGCGCGTCTTCCGTCTTCACAGATGGTTCAGCAAAGAGTGGCTCGTCGTTTGAGAAGACTCCTGCCGGGGCCGTAGACTCAGGGTTTTGCGAAGGAAACGAAGCTTGCGGAGCACGTTGCGTCGGCTGATTCTGAGATAAGCGCTGATACTTGGAGATTGACTCCCCTGGAAGCAGGATCGGCTGATATCCCGGCGGCGGACCGTAGTCCGAGCGATCGGAACGTTCGTTGCGGCCGGGGCGTTCCGTCCGCTCCGGCCTTTCAGCACGCTCCACCGGCGCAGCCTCGCGGGGCGCTTCGGAAGCAGGCCGTGCGAACTTAGACTCAGGCATGCGCTCCCCGCGGCGGCCACGACGGCGGCGCCGTCCGCGGAATCCGCCACGATCATCTCCATCTTGCTGGTCCCGACCGGTCGCCGGCCCACGACTCTCACCAGACTGTGCCGGAACTTCGGCGTGTCCGGTGGCGGAGAACTCGGGTTCCGCATCCGGGGCAGTAGCGTCCGCAGTTACCGGCCGCTTTTCTGAAACGTGCTCCGAATCCTGCTCGGCTCCCTGCCTGGACGTATTCTCGGCTACGGGGCGGTTGGTCGGAATATCATCGACATCGTCTCCTTCCTCAAGCTCCATAAAGTCGGAGACGTAGAGGAAGGCATCGCGTTCGAGGCCAATATCAACGAAAGCTGATTGCATTCCGGGAAGGACGCGGGTAACTCTGCCTTTGTAGATGGACCCAGCTAAGGTGTATTCGTTCTCGCGTTCGAGGTAGATTTCCGCGAGCAGATCATCTTCGACCAGCCCCACTTTGGTTTCGTGCGGGGTGGTAGAGACAAACAATTCTTTTGACATGCAAACTCCGCTCCAGGGCCGTTAAGCGGCCGCTGGAATTTCACCGGAAGAAATGCAGGGAAAGACGGGGAGGATGGAGAGCTGCGATGGTCGGCCCACGCAAAGCAGGGCTGGGGCCACGGAGTATTCTCCGGGACCGAATCCGTTGCGCAAGCTTGATAATCTTCTGCACTGATCGCATTTAGCGCCAAACCGGCTTTGTGACCGCTCTCTCGAGATCGTAAGATCAGAGGGGGCCGTTACCCGCCAGGAAGCGCCTTTAGCTTCAATCCTGCCCGGCCCTTCACTGCTTCTGGCCGGTGAGTGCCCTCTTTACGCGAGGGCGATCGTTTTCTTTAGGATCTCTAAAATTTCTTTCGCGCCTGGCTAGCGCGACTACTCTACTTCGCCATCTTCCTCCCGCTTCAGTTCACGAAGCGGCGCATACGGACATTCATGACCATACCCAGCGCCAGGAACATAAACAGGACGGAAGACCCGCCATAACTCATTAAAGGCAAAGGTATTCCGGTGACCGGCATAAATCCAACCACCATGCCAACGTTGACCAGGATATGGAAACTAAGCACAGCCACCACACCCATTACCACGAACGTGCCAGCGCGGTCGGGCGCCGTTTGCGCGTTCTGAGTCAACCTCATTAGCACTATAAAGTATAGCAGTAACAGCCCCAGAGCGCCTATAAATCCGTGTTCCTCGGCGAAGGCGGCGAAGATGAAATCGGTCTGGGGTACGGGCAGGAAAGCCAGATGGGTCTGCGAACCCTCAGTGCTACCCCAAATCCCCCCGGAACCTACCGCAATCAGCGATTGGTTTACCTGATATCCCGAACCCTGACTGTCTGCGTCCGGATGTATGAAGCTGGTCAAGCGATCCCGCTGATAGGGCTTCAATACGTGCACGCGCGGCACAAAGAACACGGCGCCGATGCCGAGAGAGGCGACCAGGGCGACTACCAATCCCTGCCTGAGCTGCAACCCTCCCAGAAATATGCCACTAATTGCTATTGGCAGATAGGTAAGGGCCGTGCCTAGATCGGGTTGGGCCAGGACCATGAGCATGGGAACGCCCACGATGGCCCCGGCCTTGACGAAGTCCGGCCAGGAAAGTTCCCTTTGCTGCAGGTCGGCAAAATACTTTGCCACGGCAAGGATCAGGATCAGCTTGACCCACTCGGAAGGCTGAAAGTGCTGTCCGCCGGGCAGTTTTACCCAGCGCCGGGCCCCCAGATATTTCTGCCCGAAAATCAACACGACCATCAATGACCCAAGCGAAGCGATGTACATCCAGTGGACCCGCTCGAGCAACACCTGGTAATTGAAAAAACTGACCAGGAACATCCCTCCGACACCGC
>Ga0182024_10004322_pt1 | contig 32848 bp, 33 predicted proteins | sample P32metaG_FD_120480 | JGI IMG/M metagenome (GOLD analysis project Ga0182024, IMG submission 120480) | Permafrost microbial communities from Stordalen Mire, Sweden - P3-2 metaG (Illumina Assembly) | ecosystem: Environmental > Terrestrial > Soil > Wetlands > Permafrost | place: Sweden: Stordalen...
ACCCCTGAGCCTGAGGGCAACGGGACAGTCTTGCCAATCGACTTCCCACACGTAGAAGGGAGGCGCATTAGGTTTGCGCTCACGCTGGGTAGAGGCAGCAATTCGGGGGCTTACACCGGGGGGAAGCGACCAGCCCTCGATCAGGGTTCGCCAAGAACGGTTTCTCTCCTTGGTCGCTGACGGCAGCAGCAGTCCTTCGAGAAGTTCCTCGGCAATAGCATCACCGGGATTAGAGTCCACTTCCAGCGTCAGGGTCTCGCTCAGACGCACCCCTATCGTCTGCTCGATCCATCCCACATAGGGTTCGAGTGATGCGCGCACGGACTCCACCGAAGATGTGAAGCGAATCTGCACTGGCATGTTCAGCTTAGTTGGCACTGTGGTAGGCACCTCCGTTAGCCTATGTGAGCTTCGTGTCCCCCGATCTCCGCAGTCGGCATCTCCGCACCAATAGCGTTCGCTTCATTCATCAGCCTGCACACACTTGCCCTGCTGATTGAATGTTTGCTAGCAACTTGCGTGAGCGACATCCCCGTGCGGCGATCCTCTATCACTTCTTGCCGATCAACATCCAACCGTGCGCGACCAATTTGCCTGCCCTCTAACTTCGCCCGCCTCATGCCCGACTTCACGCGCTCCACCGTTAATGACCTTTCAAGCTCCGCTATCGCCGAGATTATGGTGACGAAAAGACGCCCCATAGGACCGCCGGTCGCCACTCCCTCTCTGCGGCTGATGAACTCTATCTCTAGACTGTCCAGCTCATCGATGATCTGTAGAAAATTTCGGGTGCTTCTCGCAATTCTGTCGAATGCCGCGACCAGCACCACCGAGAACTTCTTTCGCCGAGCATCAGCCATCAGCGCATCAAGCCCCGGACGACGAGCTTTCTGTCCACAGACACCACGATCTTCGTATTCATGCACGACCTCAAAGCCTCTCTGTGCCGCAAACTCTCTGAGGTCGTACAACTGACTTTCGACGTGTTGGTCGGGTGTGCTGACTCTTACGTAGATTCCGGCTTTTTTCATGGCAGTGATTCTCCTTTGCGTTTACTGAGTGAGGACGAAACCGAAGTTGGTGGCACTGGTTTCCAGCGCCATGGTCAAAAGGTTGGCGATGCGGCGGTCACTACAGCCGGACAGTGCTCATCTAGTGCAGTAATAAAGAGAGTGGGGAACCGGAGTTTTAGGTGGGACGACTTTGCACGACGAGAGACGGTCCAAAAGGGTCTGTCTTCACCCATAGTATACATCGCAAAATTTCGAATCGTTCGGATAAGGTTGCAGAGCAAAACTATTTCATTCGAAGTCTCAACACGCTGCGTATACTAAGGGTGTAAGAATCAAGAATTCATGCTTCGCGAGCAGTACTCCCGTCCCATTTGAGCAGCAGTAATAACCCTCTCCCGTCCTTGGTTTCCACCTTCACCCCGCCGTCAAGGAGGCTCTCTGACCCAAAAATCCGCAATGCCGACCGAAACCATTGAGTGCCCTCTATGTCTGGGCGCAGGCCAACTTGCCCGAGCCGAGATTTTGGACAGGCTCGGAGTCAAGGATTTCGCCCGAGTCGCCCAACTCAGCGCCGAGGAAGCCATCCGACTGCTTTTATCCAAGCACCAGCAGGATGAGCAGAGTGGACGGGCTCGCTTTGAAGCAGAACTGGGGAAGCGCACCGCCGCCATTGCACAGAGTCATAGGGATGAACTCCATGCTTTGGTTACACGAACCAGCGAACTTGAAGGGGCGCAGAAGATAGCGGAACAACAGAAGGCGCACGAAATCGAGCATGCCAATCGCCGGGTGGAGGATTCCTTGCGAGAAGTCGCCACACTGAGGGAGCGGAATCACGAGTTGGAAGGTGAAATGGCAAAAGTCGCCCGCGTGGGTAAGCGGGAGGAATTGGATTTCGCGGAGGAAGCCCGTACATGGCCGGGCATTTGCGTCAGTGAAAAGCTTGCTCGGAATGGGGATTTCACTTTGGCATTCCGCGATCCCAGTGGTGCACCACTTGAGCCCAGCCTGCTTGTCGATAACAAAGACAAAACCGTTGTCTCTGAAAGCGACATCACCAAACTGGTTAGGGATGCGAAAGAGCGTTCTATCCCCGTCGCCGTTTTGGTTGCGCGGGACGAAAGCCAGCTCCGGCAAGTGGATAAAGAAAATCGCTGGGGTCGCAGGGATGGTATCTGGATATTGCGAACCACCCGTTTTTGGTTACCCCGTGATCTTGATGTGCTGAAGCCAATCTTTGAGCGGATGCGCGTTCAGGGTATGGATTTCTTGGATAGGAATGCAGTGCTGGCAGATGAAGTCCGGCGCACATTTGCTGATCTGGATCGGATTGACAGTGAGTTGAAGAAAGCAGCGAAAGCCATTACCGCGGCGTCAGGGTTGGTCGCTAAGTACAGGGACCGCCTTCACTCCCTCTGTGAGAGCGCAGCAGCCCCCATCGCTCCCACAAGTCAACTCCATGACAGCGTGCTCGCCCAATCGGGCGACTAGTCCCCACTTCTGGAGATCACCATGCCACCCTTATTCAACTTCCGTTTGAACGGCACCATCGTGCCCATGGTCTTTATCAAGCGTGAGCGGGTAGATGGGAAACTCACGGGGAGGCGGCACATTGCTGTGTGGATTGATGGCGTTGGGCGGTTCACTCTTGATGATGGCGGGCAACTTTGGGAAATGACCTTCCCGCGGCATGTGCTGGAGTATCGCAATGAAACCGAGTGGGAGAAGTCCAGTCAGGCTGAGCGCCGGACGATCAGGAACGAGGGCTGGCAACGAGTAACGCCGGATGAATTGGTGGGGGCGTTGGTGAGTGCGGGTGTGATCAGGTGGGAATGAGAGCTTTCAACAATCTCCGGAACGAGGAACAGGTATCCGCAACGGCTGAGGACGGGTTGGCATCATTCTTCCTCCTGTTGTTTTTGCCACCCGCAATTCTCGCATTCCAAGATATACGGACGAGGCATTAGTTCTGGCTCGAACCCAACATCAAGGGAATACGATCCGCACTCCGGGCATCGCTCCGGTGCTCCGCTTTCGTGCCGCATCACTGCGGTGCCGAACGTGTCGATTACGTTCCGCGTGACATCGAGCACGATCTCTGCATCCGGTCGTATCGCACCACCCGCGTGAGTGAGCCAGTTCGCCAAGTCCCAAGCCGATTTGGAAATTGCCTTCAGATGCCCACGAACGTAGGAATTGCGGTCGCCGACGGAGATGTTGTTGGCAATGAGGGACGACCATCCGACCACATCTGCCCGTTTGGGAGCTTCTTCACCTTGGGGAACCATTTCGGGTTTAGCCAAAACGCGAACGAATTGAATCAGCGTTTCCCGGCACTTCATGCCCACGGCTTGGAAATCCTCAGCTTCTTCCGCCTCATCATAGGATTCCGCAGCTTGTTCCCACCGTCGCCATACCGGAGTGAACCGAGATTTGTGACCCCGGTTCGGCGCACCGCGTTGTAGAGCCATGATCCGGGCACTAACGCCAATGTGAAACGAGAGCGTGAAGTCGAGACTTGGAAAGTGGTGCTGAGAGTAGAGATTTGTGGGTGACGTGATTACCCAATATCGATCCTTGTTAGTGTGTACGTCCCAACAATCGTGATTGTGCCCAACCACGTATTCGGACATGACCCGTTCTGCGTGCTGAACCTTCTCGCGTGCCTGTATCTCGACGTAATCGGATATGGCCCGCTTGCTGATCGGGTTGGACATCGTGTAACTGCTGAGGATGTGTTTGACCGGAGGGGGTGGGATCGTGTGCTCGCCTTTGACGTTCCCTTTCGTCCCGAGTTTCGCGTTCTCTCGCTGACGCTTCAAAGCGAAGCCGTCCTCAACTTCTGATACGTGTTTCGCCATGGCAGTGGTTGGACACCAGTATAATTCGTCTCCGGATGACAACAATCTACCAATGGTTTCGCAGACAGTTTGGAAAGCTCATCCTACTGCCTGACTTTTTTCGGGTGATCGCGAAGGAATGGCTAAACATTCTGTTTGGCGAAACGCTCGTCGGGATCGGATTCTTGCTGTGGTGGTCACTCGCAGGACCGTCCAACGCGAAGCTCATAGTAGCGTTCGTCACGGCTATGTTTGTGGCCGGATACTACGCGTGGCGTGCGGATCATACTCGGCTCTTGCCAAAGCTGGAAGTCAAGGATTTTACCCGGCAGACAACGGACACGTTCGGCGTAGACGGGCGAAGGAACGGATGGAGCGAATATCTCCAACTCTTACCTCGGTGCCTGACGGAGGCGAACGTGGAAGAATGCCGTGGTCTTCTTACTTCCATCGAAATGCTGGATGGGTTCTCTAATGAGTGGCAATCGGTGGAGGAGGAAGTAATGTTTCTGGAATGGTCCCACGGCGATGCCTCACCGATCACCCTATACCCACACGCCGAAAAGCGCTTGAACGTTTTTTTCATGCATAGCAGCAACCGCGAGATTAGGCCCTGTGTGTTGCCGTATCCCGTGAGGTTTATCACGCTCTTTAATCAGCTTGAGTTAAGGGAAATCAAAGCCATCAGGTTCAAAATCCGGCTCATCGCAAGGGATTGCCGAGCGGTCGGACTCACGATGAAGGTCGGTTCGGCGAGGACTATTCCCATCCAACTGTGGAGTTGGAGTTATAATCGCCGCGCCTCGTACGCCCGTCGTCCTGTGCCACTATCCCTGACGCAAGAATATTCGCCGCGATTGGCAGTCCTCGCTTCCTGTTATCATCCTCAACTTGAGGGGGAACCAATGGGAAACAGGTCTGGGGTAGTTGGGCAGTTGAAGAAGGCACTGGGTATAGCACAGCAGGAAGTCCAGCGGTTTACCGCCGCACTCGCGGCTTTGGGAAGCTCACATTCAAACGGTCGGCCCACTCTATCGGCTGCTGCTCGCAAGCGGATCAGCCTCGCGCAGAAAAAGCGGTGGGCAACCGCACGGGAGAAATCGAAGCCGGCGCCAGCGGCTCCGGCAAAGCGCACCATGTCGTTTCCTCTGCGCCATTGCGATCTTCTTGCGGGCTGATGCCGGTGGGCGAAGGTGCGGGCGGGGCAGAAGAAGGCCGCTTAGGTCAGCTGACTCGGGAGAAAATGATTCCTCCCACTGTAGCAGGTTCGCGGGCGACTCGCTCTTGGACACAAACCCATCTACCCATTTCAGAGCGCTCTCCGGTAGCCCCTCATCCGCGGATAGCAGGGCGATTGGAACATCGGGTTGGATGGTTTTCATGTGCTTAACGACGACATCCCTATCCATTCCAAGCATGTGATAGTCGAGTAGCACCACATCGACGGGATGGGAGGTAAACAGTAGCAAAGCGTCTGCTCCAGTGGTGGCGACCAAGACCTCGCAACTAGCTTCCAGTATCTCGCGACCTTCAAGGCCATTCCGTTCGTCATCAACACATAGCACTACAGGTTTTCTTGGCATGATCCTCCTCCGATTTTTCACCGGGCCAGAGCGGTTTGCCCCCTATGCGGCAGCGGAGTTGGCGAGTTGATTGCAGATTTCGTGAATCGCTTCTCGCCCAATCTCGAATTCGAGGATTTCAGTGTCGCTTGCTCCACCAAATGCTCGTAACTTCAAGACCTCGGTTTGCTGCTTCAGGAGGCGATCGAGTTCAGCTCGCAGTTCTTCCTATACGATGGTTTTCCATGGTGCCTCCTTTGGGCGAAGCGGCACCGTTGGGGATGCAAGTTTGCAGAAATAGAGGCTACTTCCACCATACCCCTTGGTTCTCCTGATTCAATACAGCAGAGACCGTACGACGGCGTACGGTTCTTCACTTCTCGTTAGGATGCCCGTGGATGCGCTAGACTCCGATCATGGACACCCGCAAGCTCCGCATCGTAAAGCCTCCGCTGCCAGCCATCGGCGTCTGCGAAGGTTGCAATTCTCAGTTCAAATCCAACAAGCGATCAGAGGATGAGGTGGAGTCCGAAATTAGGGCGGCATTCGACGCGCACAGGTGCGAACTGACGGATGACAATCAGAACGCCCAGCGATTCGTGCGAGATTTTACGGAAGACAAATAGCGGTCGCTGTTGCAATGATGGCCTTAGCAACTATTGGGCCCCGTCGTTCACTTTAGGCTGCGGCGGTTTCGCTAAAATATGTCCCGCCGTTCATTACGGTTTCAACCGCCTTCAGTAGGGACGCCATTTCGTACTTCCCACAAAGGCCCTTGATTCCCGCTCGTCTTGCCTCTAACTCCAGTTTCTTCGATGGATCAGTAGTGACCATCAGGATCAGAGCATCCGGGTGACGCTGGGTCAGGTGGCGGGCCGCTTCAATCCCGTTCATTTTGGGCATTATGAAATCCATCACCGTGAGGTGAGGTGTGTGAAGATGAAATGTCGCCAAGGCATGATGCCGTCAAACGCTTCCCCAACAACAACCCATTCGGAACGTTGCTCAAGTACCGCCCTCAGAGCGGCTCTCGCCGTCGCACTGTCATCGACTATAAAAATACGGACCAAGCGCACTCTTTCAGATGCCGTGGTTCACGGGTGGTTAGCCGCGCTTCCTCATTGGTATAAGTTTGAGCCGTTGGACGCCATACGCCGGAGACCTGAAAGTACCTCGTTTTGGCTGGTATGGAAGTGACTCGCTTGGCTAGTGGAAGCCGGAGAGGTTTTCCTCAGACTGCCTCTAGAAGCTCATCTGGAAGATGACTGCTTATCAGCAGACGAAAGGAATCGCATCCCCGTTGAGGAGTCGGAGAGTAGCGCCCGCAGAACACTGAGCGTTTGGTTTTGCGCCCGGCATCTGCTAACAGGGGGACCGTGGCTAATCTTCAGTGGCTGCTTCTCTCACAATCCTAGCGGCAGCTTGGGTGGCGTCTTCCTCGTACGAGGTCAGCTTGTCAATCGCAACCGAGCGAACAGGGTCGCCGAGTGACTTCTGCCTCGATACATCGAACTTCTCAATATCCGCCATTTGTCCGTCCCGGGAAACTGCCACAACCCTATACACTCCGACCAGCCCATCCACCACTACGATCTGTCCAGCTTTTATTTCTGTTATCGCCATACCGATCAGTCTCCCACAGGCCGGAGCAGAATGCTACCCTGTCGAAAATTCAAACTGCACCGCCATCTCGTCACGGGAAAACTTGGAGAATTTGATGAGCCATACCGGAGCGAAGCCATTTTGAGAAAGGGAAGACTCAATACGACGCCGTGCTCCGTGCGCCTCTTCCAAGCCCACACACACCGGCAATTCTAGAGAAAAACTTAGCTAACGAAGAACATGAGCACAAGTGAGCATTTTATTTTTGGTGCCTGTTAGATCATGGGAGAGTGAAAATAAAAACTCTTTCAGCCCGTCAAATTGCCTCAGTCGCCTGTCAGAGTTGCGGCGCACCAGTTGGCGTGCGCTGTGCGGTGCAACCCGGAGACCAACGGTTCGGGCCGCACGCGGAGAGAAGGATGCTCGCGAACGAGGTCATCGAGCAGAGATCAATAGAACGGCATCTCGCAAACTTAAAGGAGTGGACCGATGAGCTATGCCGAAGCAACAAGGCACTTTGAAAAGAGGAGAAGGAGCACTTTCCTCGACGGTTCCATGATGTTGGACTCTGGATCGGCGTAGATAAAATGTTGGCTCCATTCAGAGAAACAGTAAAAATCTGAACTTCACTGCCTTATACCCTCCGCCGATCCTCTGACACTGTTCGTCTTCGACAGTCCAACCCGCGTAGCCCAATCCCCCGGCCGGGCACGTTGTTTCACTGCCGAAATGTTACAGTCTCTGATTGGTCCAGACTGGTCAAAACCGCACGGTGTGAAGATATTCCAAAACTGAGTCTGGAGGGATGCGACGGTGGACTGAATCCTCAGCCGGAGAACACATTATCAATCTTCCGCATGATTTCCTCTGCCCATTGAACTGACGCGGCAATCAACTTGTCCGTCCGTGGACTTCCCTGTGGACCTCCGAACAGATCATCTGCCGTCTGCATGTGCAAACTCGCCAGAATAGCTGCCATGATTCCGAGAACTCGCTTGCGACCTTCGTCCATGGGGACACCAGAGGTGGGAACCTCAAGCAAGCAGTGCGCGAGGTTACAAACTGAAGTCTAGCATGTTCTCCTTTTATTCGCCTACTGAGAAAAGAGCCTGCTCGGGCGAGAGATTGCTGGGTCGGATGGCGCTGTGGAGAGGCACGCTGGGTTGGCCATAAAGGCTCTCGTGGGGTTCGGACCGTTGGAGGTGGGGCTGGGGGCTTCTGGAACGCCGACCCAGCCTTCTATGAAGTGGCGTCCCTTGTCGCGGAACGTTGCCTTTCACAAGCAAACCTGTTATCTAATCAGTGGTCAAATAGAACGTTGGCGCACAGTTGGACTATGCTGACGCTGATTATCACCGCTTTACGACGACACGCCACGCTGGAATCTCAACAACTTGCGTCCTGAACTGATTTGTTGAAGTAATTTACTTGATTCTCCACGGCGTTTAGCGGGTGGTACGCGGATTCGAAGCGGAGCGTTCACTGCCGGTCGCTTTTTTCGAGGCGGCCTTGGGCGCGAGGCCTGGGCGCGCCGCCACATTTCGCTCCCAGATGATGCGCAGGCCTTCGAGGGTTAGAAAATCATCCACCGTCTTGATGTACTTCGATCCCGTGCCGATCATCGGCCCGAGGCCTCCGGTGGCGATGACCTTTGTTTCTTTGCCCAATTCCTCCAGTAAGAGTTCGAGAATGCCATCGACCAGGCCGAGATAGCCGTAGTAAAGCCCTGACTGCAAGCTGCCCACTGTGTTCGTGCCAATCACGCGCGCGGGCTTGCGAATCTCCACGCGCGGCAGGCGCGCGGTCCGTTGAAAGAGCGCGTCGGCCGAGATGCCAATGCCGGGGCAGATCACTCCACCGAGATACTCGCCCTTCGCGGAAACGCAGTCGAACGTCGTCGCGGTGCCGAAGTCGACGATGACGCATGGGCCGCCGTATTTTTCGAATGCAGCCACGCCATTTACGATGCGGTCCGCCCCCACTTCGGCGGGGTTGTCGTAATGCACCGGCATGCCGGTCTTCACGCCAGGTTCGATCAAGAGCGGCTTGGAATTGAAGTAGCGCTCGCATACTTGCCGCAGCACGGGATCGAGCGGCGGAACTACGGATGAAATCACGATGCCATGAATGGCCGAAGCCTCCAGGCTGGCCATCGAAAACAAATTGCGGAACAAGACGCCGTATTCGTCGACCGTGCTGCCTTGCCTAGTCGCGACCCGCCAATTGGCGACGAGGTGCTCGTAGTGCGGGGCGGAGTCGTCGCCGTTGGGATGCCGCTTCTCAGAACGGGCAAAGACTCCGAGGACCGTGTTCGTGTTGCCGACATCGAGAACAAAAAGCATGATTTGTTTGTCCGGAACAAATGGCCCTAGCAATCGGCATTCAGTCTTTACAACGGTGATGGTGGACTGCCAACAGCTAATTGCTGACTGCTTCTTTCATACCGCTCTTACCGTACCGCTCAGGACCGGCTGTAATCCGAGTGCAGTCCGCACTTGCAGGAAGCCGCGCTCGTCCAGGCCTTCGGTGGTTCCTTCGATTCTCGAACCATTCTCCTCAATGCGAACCTGCTTGCCTCGCACCCACGACGACTGCTCAGCAAAGCGCCGGAGAATCGACTGGCGCGCGTCCGTCCGTTCGACCAACTGACGATATTCCCGGTCGAGCGATTTTAGCAAAGCCGCGGTCAGTTCCACTCGCGACCATTCGCTGCCCGTTACCAGCCGCAGGGAGGTCGCCTCGCTTTCGAGTTCTTCCGGAAAACTCGCCTGGTTGACGTTGATCCCAATTCCGACCACGATATAGCGCACGCGCGTGGCTTCGGCGTTCATCTCGGCGAGGATCCCGCACACTTTTTTGCCGTCGATCAGCACATCGTTGGGCCACTTCAAATCGCCGCTCACGCGAGAATCAACTTGCTCAATCGCCGCGCGCACGGCCAATCCCGCCGCCAGCGAGAGCACGAGTACTTCCGAAGGCGGCAGTGCGGGACGCAATACGACTGAGCAGTAAATTCCGGCCGAGCGCGCCGACTGCCAGGAGTGCGACCCGCGGCCTCGTCCCGCAGTCTGCTCTTCCGCGAGAAACACGCTGCCCTGCGGCGCTCCTTCGGATGCTGCCGCCATGGCTGCCGTGTTGGTCGAGCCAGTCTTAAAGTAATGATGGAGCTGAGCGTTGAAGATGGTGCCCCGCAGCAACGGTCCCAGAATCTCAGGCAGCAGCAGATCGGGAACCGACTTGAGCTGATATCCCGTCGCCGGGTGGCCCGCGACATCCACTCCCAGCCCACGCAACTGCTGGATTAGACGCCAGACTTCAGAACGGTTCGAGGAAATCTCCTGCGCGATCTTCGTGCCACTGACCACGACGGTCGCGTGCTCCATCAACAGATGGACGATGCGGCCCAGGCGTACGTCGGTAGCTTGGGGATCGCCGGCCTTCGCGGGCGAGTCGCCCACGCCCACACGAGTTGTTTTGGCTTTCTTGATGCCGGAATTATGCGCTAGCCAGTGCCGGAACAACAACTTTCTGGAACGAAGGCGCTATTTAACCTCGATGGTGGTCACGCTTAGAGCCGGCAGCGTGATGCTCAGCGATGTGCCGCTAACTGGCATCTGCCCTACCGACACGGGCTTAATAGGATTCTGCCCCTGGGCCGAGCTTGCAGTCATTTGGTAGGTCGTGGCCGTGCCGGAGAGAAACTGGCCGTTGATCGCGGTGATCTGCGAGGACGTGGAGCGGTTGATGGCCACGAACACAACCCGCCCGGGCGTAGTGCTGTCTAGACTGGCGTAGACAACTACGTTCTGAATATTGCTGGAGCTTGCCTGCAGCGAGGTATCACCGAAGTCGGCGCTCGCCCCGTCGAAACCCCGGAAAGCTCGAAAGCCCGCCAGAATATAGGGACAGCTGGCATTCAGCGGCCACAGTGTTGCCGCGTAAACGCCCTGGCTGCCGAAGATGCCAAGGTTATCCGCCTGGGCAATGGTTCCGGCGATGTGGTTGTCGCCGCCGTTTTCGTACTCGGTAATGGAAATCCTGGTGCCGGGGAATTCAGCGTTGATCTTCGATTGCAGGCGAGGCAGAATCTGAATGGGTTCGAGGAGAACGTCATTCGTAATCCAGGAGTTCTCGGTGTAAGTAGGATCCCAAAGGCTGCGGGGGCTCTGCACAATGGCCTGTACCTGAGCAGGGGTGAGGCTTGCGCCGGTCAGGTTGGTGACTCTCGTCGTTCCATCCGTGGCTTCGGAATACCAATGAAAATCGTAGGCGTCGATGAGAGGTTTGCCGTAGGTGTCGGAAGCAGCCTTGATGGCTGGGAGATATTTGTCAGGAAACCAGTTCACGCCGTTAGGCGTGGCGTTGAGTTCTCCTTGCCAGTTGTAGATGCCTTCGAAACCGTAGTGCACCGGTCCGAATATCTGCGCGTCGGGAAACTGGTCTTTCAAAGCCTGGGTGAGAGTGATGGTCTTGGCGATGTAATTGTCGGACGAGACCGGGTTCGGTCCCTGCACTTCGAGGTGGGTCGAGTTCCAGAGTTCGGGCTCATTATCCAAACTGACAAAGGTTGGGAGTGTCGGGCTGGCGCCGAAAATGCCGAGGCCGGTAAATTTCTGATCCATGGCCCAGAGAAATTCGTCCATGAACACGTAAGCATCGGTGGTTGGAGGGTTGAGGGTGAAGGGAGCGCCCGAGACCGTGCTCTTCATGTCGACCACGGTTTTGAAGCGTGTCATGTCAGGGGGATTGTTTATGTTCACCGGGCCGTTCTCATCACCGGCAACCAGACCCTGCAGTTGAACGGTCATCACGCTGGCCATGCCCAGGGCTTGGTCTGCCGCGATGACGCTCCGGATCGCTTCGGCCGGAGTAGTGCTGGGGCTCAGGTAGTCGTCGTTTTCGTAGAGATAGTCGCTGCCGGCGTTGGACGCGTTGGTCTCCCAGTTGTATGCAGTCCAGCGGTTTCCACCTGCGCGATCGAGGTTGAGACGTGGCGGAGCTCCGGTCACGCCGGTATAGAAGTTGAGTCCGTAAATCCAGGGCGAGATGGGCGCGGTCTGATTGGGATCGACGGTGATTGTCACATTAGGAGCGCCCGAGGGCATGACGCTCACCTCCGTCGAGTTCGCGCTTTCTCCGTATGAGTCCAACGCCGATACAACGTAGTAATACATTGTGCCGTCGGTTAGGGAGGAGTCGGCATAGCTGGTTCCGGTGGGCGCGGCGATCTGCGTGTACGGGCCTCCGGTCACGGAACCCCGTTTCACGTGGTAACTGGCGGCGCCACTGCTGGTGGCCCAGGAGAGGCTGACTTGCTGATTCCCAGGAGTTGCCGTCAGGGCCGTGGGAACGGGGGGAGCCATTTCTTGCGATCCTCCTCCGCTCGATCCTCTGCCGTTAGAAGAGCTTCCTCCGGAAGAAGAGACACCGCCGCACGCCAACGTCAACGACAAAGCAAGCGTCGCCGCCAAAGCCGCGAATGTGCGCGCGCCGAGGCCCATTTCGCGCTGTCGTTCTACGGAAAGTCGCGTCATGGGGAAATGCTACTAAGAAAGCAGGCTGTTCCGGAGAGTCAAAGGTGCGGTTCGCCCCCCTGCCCGGTTGCCTGAGATGGGAGAACAGAAGGACATGGGAGGGGCTCACGCTGGTACAACGCGGAGGCTCATGTCTACGGCCTGCGGCGAGTGAGTCAGCAGGCCGACGGAAATGAAATCCACGCCAGTCTCGGCATAGGCGCGAACATTATCCAGCCGAATTCCACCTGAGCACTCGAGAGGAACGCGGTGCTCCGCGTGGGCACAGCGCTCCACCACCTGGCGAACTTCTTCGGGAGACATGTTGTCCATCAGGATCGCTTCCGCGCCAGAAGCCAGGGCGTCCTCCAGTTCGGCCATGGTGCGCACCTCTACCTCGATGGGCTGCGAGCCGCGCCGGTTGCGCACGGCGCGCTCCAGCACAGGCCCAATTCCCCCGGCCAACGCGATGTGGTTGTTCTTGATGAGCACTCCGTCAGAGAGATCGAGCCGGTGATTCTGTCCGCCGCCACAGCGCACCGCGTACTTATCGATCAACCGCATGCCAGGAGCGGTCTTGCGAGTATCGAGAATGCGCGCCTTGGTCCCGGAAACCGCATCCACGAACTTTCGGGTGAGGGTGGCGATTCCGCTCATGCGCTGCAGGAAGTTCAGGATCACGCGCTCGCAGGAGAGAATCACGCGCGCATTGTGCCGGATTACTGCGACCGATTGACCCCTGTGCAGCCGCACTCCGTCGAAGATTTCGGGGTGTGTGGTTACTTCGTAGTGGGAAGTCACTGCGCCGTCGAGCGCTGCATAGACGTCGAGGATGCGGCCAACGCTGCCGATGCCGGCGAGAATACAATCCTGCTTAGCCAGGATAGTGGCCGACGCACGCTGATTGGGATCGATGCAGGCGTAGCTGGTGGCATCACGCGTCGCCCGGTCTTCGAGCAGCGCGTTCTCCAGAATCGCGGTGATGCGTCGGCTGTTAAAGTCCATAACGGTGGCCAGTGGCGAGAGGCCAGTTCTTGCAACGACACATGTGGAAACAGCGGGCCAGGGTGTCCGGGCAGGATCGCAGATCCGCCTGCATCACCGTAGCTCATCCAGTTGGCTGCTTATTTTACCTCGAAGCCCCGTCAGTTCCTGTGCGCGGCGGCGCAATCCCTCGACAACGTTTGCTGGGGCCTTCGCGAGGAATTGCTCATTACTCAACTGCCTCTGATTGTTGGCGAACTCTTTTTCGAGCTTCTCCAGATCTTTCTTCAGGCGCTCCCGCTCCGCGGCAACGTCGATTCTTCTTTCGTAGATAACGTGAACATCGAAACGTGCAGAGCTGCGCGCGCCAGCATGCTTAGCGAGAGAGTTGTCGACAAATATGATTTTCTCCACGCTCGCAAGGCGCTCGACGGCGCCGCGGTTCTGCTCAATCATCGCGTGGATGGTGGGCTCATGCGCAAACACCTCGATCGGAACTTTCACCTTGGGCTCAACCTTCAATTCCGCCCGGACATTCCTCACGTTCACGATCAAATCCTGCAGGATCGCCATCTCCGTCTCGGCAGTAAGATCGAACTGCTGGTCGTCGGCTTGCGGATATCCCGCCAGTGCAATTGATTTAAGCGGTGGTGTGCCTTCATAAATCGCTTGCCAGATCTCTTCGGTAATAAAGGGCATTACCGGATGCAGCAAGCGTAACGACGCGTCGAACAAATTGACTAAATTTGCGCAGGCAGAGCGAGCTTGGGCGGCATCCACGCCCTCTTCAAAATTCAGGCGTGGCTTGATCAGTTCCAGGTACCAGTCGCAAAACTCGCCCCAAAAAAAATCGTAGGTGCGGTTTGCAGCTTCGTGGAAGCGGTAGGCCGCAAGGGCATCGTTCACCTCCGCGGTGACGCGGTTGAAACGGGAAAGAATCCAGCGGTCTTCCAGAGTTGAGGGCTGTATTGCTGGAATGCCTTTCGCTCCCGGCGAGATTTCGCGGGCGAGGGCGCCCGCGCCACATTCCAGACGATCCACATTCATGAACATGAACCGCGCCGCGTTCCAGATCTTGTTGGCGAAGGCGCGATAGCCATCGGTACGGCTTTCGCTGAAGGCAATGTCGGTACCCGGCGCGGCCATGGCAGCCAGAGTGAAGCGGGTCGCATCCGTGCCGAAACGCTGAATAATATCCAGCGGATCGATCACGTTGCCCTTGGTCTTCGACATCTTCTGACGGTCGGCATCGCGCACCAGCGCATGGATGTAAACTTGCCGGAAAGGCACGCTGTCGTTTTTCTTTTCAGCCCAACCACTGGCGCTCTTGATCGCGGGATCTTGTTCGTGCCCCTGCATGAAGTGGCAGCCAAACATGATCATCCGCGCCACCCAGAAAAATAAGATCTCGTACGCCGTGATGAGCAGCGTGGTCGGATAGAAGACTGCCTGATCGCGTGTCTTCTGCGGCCAGCCCAGGGTTGTGAAGGGCAACAGTCCTGACGAAAACCAGGTGTCGAGCACGTCGGACACCTGCTCCAGTTTCGTGCCGCCGCATTTCGTACACTTCACCGGAGCTTCACGCGCTACTATGAACTCTTTGCAGCCATCACACTTCCACGCCGGAATGCGATGTCCCCACCACAACTGGCGAGAGATGCACCAGTCGTAAATGTTGGTCATCCAATTCAGATAAATCTGTTTGTAATTCTCCGGGACGATCGTGATCTCGCCGCTTTCGACGGCCGCAATCGCCTTCTGCGCCAGCGGCTGAATTTTGATGAACCATTGTTCGGACAACCGCGGCTCGACCACGGTTCCGCAGCGGTCGCACTTGCCGAGCGCGAGCGTATGATCTTTTTCCCCTACCAGAAAACCCTGCTCCATCAAATCGGCGAGCACGCGCTTGCGCGCTTCATATCTGTCTAAACCCGCAAAGCGGCCGGCGTTCTGGTTCATGTGCGCGTGCTCGTCCATCACGTCGATCTGCGGCAAGTTGTGCCGCTTGCCCGCCTGGAAATCGTTGGGATCGTGCGCCGGCGTCACCTTCACTGCGCCCGTGCCGAACTCCGGTTGCGCCAATTCGTCGGTGACGATGGGAATCTCGCGGTTCATCAGCGGCAACAGAACATGCTTGCCGTGCAGATGTATGTAGCGGTCGTCTTTTTCGTTGACTGCAACGGCGGTGTCACCCAGCATGGTCTCGGGCCGCGTGGTCGCTACAGTAATAAATTCGTCCGTGCCAATGACCGGATAGCGAATCTCCCACAACTTTCCAGCAACCTCTTCATGTTTCACTTCGAGATCGGAGATGGCCGTCTCGCAGCGCGGGCACCAGTTGACGATGTACTTGCCGCGATAGATCAGGCCTTCCTCATACAGGCGGACGAACACCTCGCGCACTGCGTGCGAAAGATTTTGATCCATGGTGAAATATTCGCGGTCCCAGTCGACCGACGCGCCCAAGCGCTTCATCTGGTCGAGAATGGCGCCGCCGTAGAGCTTCTTCCACTCCCACACACGCTCGATGAATTTTTCGCGGCCCAGGTCGCGGCGCTTCTTGCCTTCTTTCGCGAGGTCCCGCTCGACCATCATTTGCGTGGCAATGCCGGCATGGTCGGTACCCGGCAGCCATAGAGTGATAAAGCCGCGCATGCGATGCCAGCGCACGATGATATCCATCTGCGTCTGGTTGAGCATGTGGCCCATGTGCAGGCGGCCGGTAACGTTCGGCGGCGGCAACAGTAGGGTGAACACCGGACGCGTCTCGCCCTCGGGCGGCGTGGGCACAGAGAAGAGTTTTTCTTTGATCCAGTAGTCGGCCCAGCGCGTCTCAATCGCGCCCGGCTCGTAGGATTTGGGCAGTTCGTGCGGCATGGGTTAGCGGCCAGCAGAGAAAAAACCTTAACCACGGGGGACACGGAGAGTCACAGGATTAGTTTGCTTCCGCGTGCGTTTGTGGTCAGGGCTTCGTTCAGATGCCGTGAAGTTTGATCTTACAGGCGCGAGAAAAGAAGGGTCAAACGGATCCAGGGGTGGCGGGCGCCCGGCAACCCCGAATGCTTCTCGAAAAAACATTCGGGGCCCGGCCGATTCTGTTGCGCGCGTGATTCAAGTACTATTTCGGCATCACTTCGTGCGCCAATTTACTCGCTACCACTTCGCGTAGATCGTTGCGTTTTTTCCCCGCTTCGATCATGGCTTCTCGCGATCCGTAATGCTTGGCGATGATGGTTGCCGCTTTGGCGTCGGCCTGATCCATTGATCCCCAGTTCGGAAACATCAGCGCCAGCGCAACATCCCAGTCGTGCGGGCCATCGGTCGTCACGTTGGTCCAGACTTTGTAGTCGTTGATGATGCCTTCCTTCTTCAACGCGTCGTACGAAGGCTTCAGGTTCTCGCGAAAATCCTTCCAGAATGCTTCGCCCTGACCGGGCTTGATCTGGTAGTAGACGACGCGCCACAGCGGCCCGACATCATAATTCGGATTCTGCGCATAGGTGGGGAGCGCGCTCAGCAACGTCACAACAAACAGAGTGGACCACAGAACTTTTCTCATTGTTTCCTCCGCGCGAGATTATAGTCCTTGGAAGCGACTCCCGACGGATCGTCGGCCAATCGGCGCGTGCAGCTCGGCCAGCCAGAGAAGTATGAGAGCTAATTGACAAGTGAGAATGGAGGCTCTTAGCCCGATCAAGGCTGGAAGCTGTTCTATTCGTACGCCAGCGCTTCAATCGGATCTTTTCCTGCGGCCTTGAACGCCGGGTACAGGGCCCCGGCGATCGCTCCCAGCACCGCGACTGCCACGGCCCGGAGTACCCAATCTCCGCTGACCACGACCTGCACCAACGGAAAGCGGTGACGAATGGTCCAGCTCGCGGCCAGACTGAAGACGAGACCCAGTGCGATGCCAGCCACGGACAGCAATCCAGTTTCCCGCAGAATCGCACTCACAATGTAATACTTCGATGCGCCCATCGCCTTCAGGATCCCGATCTCGCGGGTGCGCTCCATCACCGCCGCATACATGGACTGGAAGATCACGAGAAACCCGATGATCAGGCTCACCCCAATTACGACGCCGATGAATGGCCGGAACCCGGGCAGGCGGCTGGGCGTCATCATGCTCAGATAATCCGGCGTCGACAGCACGGAATACTTTTCCATGCCGGGCTGATTCTTAACTGCTTGCACGACCTGATCGGCGTTGGCGGGGTCATCGAGTTTCAAGTAAAAGACTGAGGCCTTGTCTTTCGCTCCAATCAAATCCTGTAGCGCGGCGAGAGGGAGAAATTTGCGCGCTCCCCGGCCGTTCTCCACAACCCCGGCCACACGAAAGTTGTGGTTCAGCACCTCCATGGTGTCGCCCACCTTCACGCGTTTCTGCTGCGCAATGTAGTCGTCGACAAGCATGTCATCCGGGCCTTGGAACGGCCCGCCATGTACGTATTGAAACGGTCCCCCGAGGGCTTCGAAGGTGGGTAAATCGATTCCGTCAATCAGTTCGACTGCACCCGTCGTTGAAAGCTGCCAGATCACCGGACTTACCACCTTGACGTGGGGCAGACCGCGCAGGATGCCGGCAACCTTGACAGAAACCGGGGCCCCGCTAATGCCAGCCAGAAAAGATGATCCTGGTGGCTGCACAATCACATCCGCGCCGATGCCCACGGTCCGGTTCTTGGAGTCGTTCATGATGCCATAGCACAGGCCTGCGATCAGAAGGATCAGCGCTACTTCCAGCGCGATGGCCACAATGCTGATCAGCGACCGGAGCGGCCGGTGAACCAGGTTGGCGACAACCATTTTGTTCATCATGGGATCGGAAGGCGGCAATTGCTAAATTGCGGCTAACGCTTGTTGCTCGTGCTCGACGGCAATGGCGCGGCGGCACTCGATTGCGGATGATCCAGATGCACAACTTCCGCGCCCGGGGGCTGCTCCAGCGCAAACTGATCGTCGCGTAACGGTTTGTTCATTTCCAGCTTCAATATATTCAGGGTGATGTCGTACTCCTCCTGCGGCCGGAAAATCTCGATGCGCGAGGGAAAGTTGACGCCATCGTAATCCTTGTAGCCCGCATAGCGCGCGTCAGTGACCAGCTTGCCCTGATCGTCATAAATATACTGGCGATGGGGTTGCAGGTCAGTGCGGCTGAACACGATCTTGCGCGAAAGCATACCCTCGTTCTCGCCCTTTTTGCGGATCACGATCAGTTCGTAATCGTCCTGCAGAACGCGATGCCCCTTGGAATCGTGCAAAATCTCTTCGCTGTTCTCGAGCACGGCGATCTCGTGCTGCGGATCGATCGGGCGGACCAGGAGCGCGTCGTAGATATCCTGCGGCCGTATGCTTTCCATGGGCTGGTCCGAATCGCGCGTCTGCACATCGTTCCGACCCACCACAAAGCGGTTCTTCGGCGGAATCCAGAGTTTGAACTCCTCTCCGTTGCTCACCATGTCGAAGGCCGTGGTTCGCACGATCGGCAGCAGACCGATCATGTGCAGCATCGCCGGCTTCCGGGCCAGTACGTAGCCGCGAATTTCTTTGTAGTCGGTGACATGGCCTTTCTTCACGCCACCGGCGGAAGTATCGATATCCACCGTCGCCTGCAGCGAGCGGATTTTCTCCGCCTGCTGATTGAGGCTTTCAATCAAGCCTGACTGCGACGATTCCCGAAGCGGCGCCTTGGAGTAGGTTTCTTCCACAGGGCGCGTGCGAAACAGGCAGCCCGTCGTGGGCAGCACAGCGAGTAGCAAAGTCAGGGCCCAAAAGGGCGAGCTACGCCTCATGAAGTATTCAACGACTCCCAGATCATTTGAGTATACAGGGAGGCAAAGGGTGCAAAAACCGCCAGCACCTCATTCGATATCCAGCATTTGACGCCTAGCCAGGGGTTTCGACGAGGTTTACCTTCTTTCCTCTTCCACGCCTGGCCGGCAACTGAACCCAGAGTCTTACTAAAGTCAGCTACGCGCGCTCCCCGGCATCATCTAAACTGTCGCCATCGTGCGCAAAATATTCTGGCTCGTCCTGATTGCGGCACTCGGCTTCGCGGGCTGGTTCGCCTGGGCGGTGCTGACTCCTACGGAACCTGCGGCGAAAACTTTTGTGATGCTGCACCCCGGGTACTCGACCCACCGCATTGCCGCCGAACTCAAGTCCGCCGGCGTCATTCGCAGCGAGCGGGCATTCGTCCTCTGGCACTACTTTCACCGCCGCCGTTCGCTCAAGGCGGGAGAATACCTCTTCGAGACGCCGGCAAACATCATCGACCTGCAGAAGCGACTGGGCCGCGGTGACGTCTACTTCCGCACCGTGATCGTTCCCGAGGGCTTCACCATGTTTGACATCGCGCGCGCGGTGGAAGCATCTGGACTCGGCCCCGCGGAAGACTTCCTGAAGGTGGCGCAGTCCGATACCGCACTCATCGCCGACATAGCTCCCAGCGCGCCTTCGCTGGAAGGCTACCTCTTCCCGGATACCTACCAATTCAGCCGCATGCAGACCATGCAAGACATTGCGGCAGCCATGGTCAAGCAGTTCCGCCAGGTCGCGCGCCAGATTGGATTGATCAGTTCGGCGGACGCCGGAGTCGAGGGCATTGCCCACACCCCGCTCCCTCTTCAAACCACCGTCATTATGGCATCCATCGTCGAAAAGGAAACGTCCGTCGCCGAGGAGCGCCCGCTGGTCGCCAGCGTCTACTACAACCGCCTGGCGAAAAATATCGCACTCGACGCCGACCCCAGCATCATTTATGCCGAGCTTCTGGCTGGAACCTACACCGGCGCACTGCATCACGACGACATGCACTTCAACTCCCCCTACAACACGTACACGCACACCGGACTTCCGCCCGGTCCCATCGGCAATCCCGGCAAAAGTGCTCTGGAAGCTGCCATGCATCCCGCGCAGAGCGACAACTACTACTTTGTAGCCGATGCCCAAGGCCATCACCGCTTCGCCCGCACCATCGAAGAACACAATAAGAATGTAGACGCCTACCGCCGTGCCATGCGAGGGAAGTAGCGGGCCGAAAGCCCGAAGCTGGCGCTTATAATCGCGACGTGAGTCTTGACGAAAGAAAGTCTGACCGGCCAGTGGGACGAGTTCTTGGGCTCGATGTGGGTTCGAAGAGGATTGGGATCGCCGTGTCCGACCCTCTGGGGATCACGGCGCAGGGACTGGAAACTCTACAAAGGCGGAACAAGCGGCACGATCTGGCAGAGCTGGAGCAGATAATCCGAGACTATGCCGTGCGGGAGATCGTGGTTGGCCTGCCGCTGCGCATGAGTGGGGCCGAAGGGACGCAATCGGAAAAGATGCAGGGGTTCGCGGAGGATCTGCGCAAGCGGTTCCGGCTGCCGGTTCACTTGTGGGACGAACGGCTGACCTCGGCGGAAGCCAACCGCCTGCTGCGGGAGACGGAGATCTCGATTGAAAAACGGGCGAAAGCGGTGGATCGGATGGCGGCGGTTTTGATCCTGCAGGGGTGGATGGAGAGGCGTGGGATGGAGCGGCGGCCGTCCGACCGCTTGCAGCCCGGGAGTTGATTGGTCGGCTCGACCGGCACGTCAGAGTGACGTGGACCCTTAACCCATCCAGGCACAGTGACTTGCAACCTGAGACCCTCCGGACTTGGCGACTCGAATTATTGCTCTTGAAGCCTTTCCGAGGCCGCCAAACCGCACCAATCCTTGCTTTTCGGCCCGTTTCGGGATAACCTGTTTACAGCAGAGATAACGCTGTTTCCCCACTTGACCCTTTCGCCTTCCCGGGTGCTTTTTTATGAATGGTATTGACCTGAATTTCCACATCGGCGACAAGGTCGTCTATCCCAACCACGGCGTGGGCGTGATCGAACAAATCAGCAGCCGGTCTATCGGTTCCACGGTGGAAAAATTCTACCTCCTCAACATCAAAGCCAGCAGCCTCAAGGTCATGGTGCCCTGCAACAACGTGGCCAGCGTCGGCATTCGCCGGGTGGTTCGAAATGGCGAGGTGCAGAAGATCCTCGATTTTCTCTCCATCGCCGAAAACCTCAGCAGCGCCGACTGGAAAGACCGCTTCAAGGAGAACTCCGACCGTATGCGCACTGGCTCGCTATTCGAGGTAGCCGGAGTCCTCAAGAGCCTGATCGCACTCCATCAGGCCAAGCCTCTTTCCTTCCGAGAGAAGAAGATGCTCGAACGCGCCCGCTACCTTCTGGTCAGCGAACTGGCCATGTCGCGCAATTGCGAAGAGACCAAAGTAGAGGAACTCCTGGCCATGGCTCTTGCCAAGTGCAACCTTCGCTTCCCCGAAGCTTCCGAATTCGAAGCCTGATGTCCGCCTGATTGCGGACTCTGCTTCCTGCAGAGTGGAACGCAGCTACCTCCGGTAAAGCAACCCTTCCAAAGTGTTCCTTTTTATACAGAAAGACTTCTTCCTCAGAGTTAACTTTTTGAAGTGCATCACAACTCTTGTTGCAGAAGAGAACATCATGCCCCAAAGCACGCACAGTCGAGTCGCAGAACTCCACGATCTTGCTGCCCATGCCCACGCCGCGGCCGCGACCGCACACGGCAAAAGTGACCATTTGACCGCACACGAACTCAGCCAGCAGGCCCACGAACATTCGATGAACGCCCTCAAACTCTCCCAAGAGCTTGCCGGCGGGAATGAAAAGTAAACGCCCAGTAAGTAATGACCAGGAGCTACAACACCCTCTCGCGCTGCCACGGGCCGGTTTCACTCTTAAATCACACCAGTCCCACTCTTGAATTCCGTTACTTGGCTCCGAACCGGATGATCACGCCGGCGGAGATGCGGAGATTGTTTTGATGATCATTCACTCCGTTGTCGAAACGCGTCAGGTAATAGTCGGCTTCGATGGCTCGCAAGGCGATGAGCCGGGTGAACCCGATATCAAGTCCGCCGCCCGCGATCATGGCGAATGCATTTCCTGATCCCGGTAAGCCAGAGCTCCCGGGAGCCAACGCTCCGCTGGCATGCGCTCCGCCCACAAGCACCTGAGCGAATGGTGCGAAATGGCGTGAGGCGGCCCAAGTGTAGCGGGGACCCGCCAGGTAGGAGATGTTCGAATCGTGCTGACTGGCGAGTTCGCCGACAAGTCCAATGGAGTGGCTGAAGTTGAACGCGAACCAGCTGCTGCCGCCGTTGAGCGCAAAACATCCGCAGCCTCCCGCCGGCAGGTTGGTACGCACATAGTTGTAGTCGACGCCTACATCGACCAGGGAACTGCTCTGTGCCAGCGCCCGCAGGGGAATCATGGCGGTGAACCCGAGAGTCACGAGAAGCATCGCCACTGTCTTCGTTAATACTAGTTTCGGCATTGAATTTATCCTCGTCCTTAATCGTCATTAATCTTCTTCGCAGAGTGTAGTTTTCTCCGAGCCTAGTTCTGAGAGCCCGGTTCGCGGATGCAAAGATCCTCATTGCACCGCAAGGGTTACGGTGGTCGAGGCCTGGAATGATCCGCTCGTCCCCGTGACCGTGACCGTGTAATTTCCCGCCGGGGTCGCGGGAGTATTCGAGAAACCGCCGCCGCAGCCGGTGCCGAACATGATGCTTACTCCCAGGACCGCGAACGCCAAAAACAGCACCACCGTTCTCGGAATCCGCTTGCGTCCCAGCACGCCGCCAAAGACGACTCCAAACACCGCGAACCCCAAGCTGAACGGCGCCACTGGAAGTCCCTTGTGGTTGGCAGGAATGCCGCGAGCCGGAGCGCTCGCAGTGAGAGCGGCGAGTTGTATGGTCAGCACCGTCGGAGCGCCGGCGATGCCCGGCGTAACCGTCGGAGGATTGAATGTAGCGGTCGCGCCCGGCGGAAGCCCCGTGGCCGAGAGCGTGACTACGCTGTTGAATGCACCCCCCAGCGGAGGCACCGTAATGTTGATGGTTGCGGCCCCTCCGGGCGCGACCGGGACTGGAGTAGTGGGACCGCTCACGGTATAGGCTGTGTTTACAGTCTCGCTGAGAGCGGAGGAAGTGGATGCCGCGAAGCCGGCATTACCCGGATGCGCCGCCGTGATGCTGTCGGCACCGACCACCAGGCTGCTGGTGGTGAACGTCGCCACTCCGGAAGCGTTGAGGGTGCCGGTACCCAGCAAAGTAGTTCCGCTGTAGAAACTGATGATGCCGGCTGGGGTTCCGGTGGGCGCTGGAGTGACGGTCGCCGTAAGGGTTGCGGGCTGTCCGTCGGCCAGCGGATTGGGCGAGGCCGTGAGCGTAGTGGTGGTGGCCGTGGCGGCCGGTGAGGTCACCATCTCCGTGAGCGCATTCGATGTCGAAGGGGCGAATCCCGCGTTGCCGGAATAGACTGCGGTAAGAATCAACGCTCCCGCCGGCAGGCTGCTGGCGGTGAAGGCGGCGATGCCGGAGGAGTTGACCGCGATCGTACCCAGCAACGTGGTGCCGTTGTAGAAGCTGACCGTTCCCGCGGGCGTACCCGTGGGCGCGGGCGCGACCGGTGGCCGTGAGCGTAACCGTTTGTCCGGCAGTAGCGGGATTCGGAGCGGCCACAAGCGTGGTCGCGGTCGCTGTCCCGGTCACCACCTGCATCAGAATCGCAGAGGTCGAAGTGATGTAGGCGGCGTTGCCGAGGAAAACGGCCGTGATGTTGTGCGCGCCGACGATCAGGTTGCTGGTGGTTAGCGTCGCAACTCCCGAGGCCGCCGTGACCGTCCCCAGCAACGTGGAGCCATCGTAGAAGCTGACCATTTCAGCAGGAGCGCCTCCTCCGCCTCCGCCTCCTCCTCCGTCCGTGGAATTTTGCCTGGGCTGGACGCGCCGCCGTGCCCCTTGCTGGATGTTTTGCTCGACCGGAGCGACGGTCGCAGTGAAGGTGACGCTCTGTCCCACCGCGGACGGGTTCAGCGAACTGATCACGGTGGTCGTCGTCGAAAGCGGAATGCCTGTGCCCGTCAGGTTGACCGACTGCGGTCCGACGTTATCGACCAGATTGACGGCGCCGCTCTGCGAGCCGCCAGTGACTGGAGCAAACTCGATGCCCAGCACGCAGCTGTCGCCGGGGTTGAGCGTCGTGCTGCCGGTGCAGGTCGTGTCCGGGCCGTTAAGGTTGAAGTTGGCAGTAATGCTCAGCGAAGTCAGGGTCAACAGCAGATTGCCGTTGTTGGTGACAGTGACGTCCTGCGCGTTCGACACGCTGCCCACCGCGACCGGCCCGAGATCCACCAGGGCGGCAACGGCGCTGACTCCACGCACCACGTTGTTGTTGGAATCGGAGAAAAATATATCGCCCTGCGGGTCCAGGGCCGGACCGGAGGGATGGCTCAATAGCGACTGGGTGGCCGGACCGCCATCCCCGACATAGCCGGAGAAGGTGGGAACACCGGCGATGGTTGTGATGATTCCCGTACTGGCGCTGACTTTGCGTATGGCGTCATTGCCGCCATCGGTGATGTAGAGATTATTGGCGCCGTCTAAGACCAGCCCTCCGGGAAGCGCCAGTTGGGCGCTGGTGGCCGGGCCGCCATCCCCCGAATAACCGGCCGTGCCGTTGCCGGCGACGGTCGTGATGACGCCCGTTACCGCATCCACCCGGCGGACCGCGGCGTTGCCGTCGTCGGCGAGGTAAAGATTGCCGGCGGAGTCGAGCGCGACCGCCAGCGGCGAGGAGAGTTCGGCGCTGGTGGCCGGGCCGTTGTCGCCGGAGTAGCCCGACACGCCAGGAGTGCCGGCGATGGTCGTGATGATGCCGGTTGAGGCCTCGACCTTGCGGATGACTTCATTGCCCGTATCGGCATATAAAGGTTGCCATGGGCATCGAGGGCAGCGGCTGCCGGGACCTGCATCCGGGCGCTGGTGGCCGGCCCGCCGTCGCCGGCGAAGCCCTGGGTCCCGCTGCCCGCGACGGTTTCGATGATCCCCGAAATTGTGTTGACGGCGAGAATCACGTTGTTTTCCTGGTCGGCAAAATAGAGATTTCCCGCGCCGTCGAAGGCGAGGTTCTCCGGGGTGTTGAGTTCCGCGGCGGTGGCTGCGCCGCCGTCGCCGCTATAGCCCGGGGTTCCGGTGCCCGCGAGGATGGTCATCACGCCCCCGCTGAACTCGCGAAGTACGCTGTTGTTGGTATCGGCAACATAAAAATTGCCCTCCGCGTCGAACGCCACACCGATCGGGAAGCTAAGTCCGACGCTCGCCGGCACGGCGGTGACAATTTCCCCGCTGACGAAACCGGGCAGCGGTGCCAGGCCAATCCCGTTGAAAAATACGGTCGCGATTAAGACGGGCGGCGCGGAGTTATCGTAGAAGCGAACCGCGCCGGAACGCAGCCCCGGCGCGATCGGGGAAAACTGAATCGTCACCGGGCAGCTTTCACCGGGCGCATAGGTGAAGCCGATCGGGCAGTCACCCGCGACTTGGGCGGGCAGCGTAAAGTCGAGGCCGGAGGCTCCCCCGGTGAGGACCACAATCGAGCCCAGCGTGAAATTCGACGACCAGGGCACGTCGATGTTCGCGGTTTCGACGGCGCCGACGTTCAGCGCGCCGAAGTCGGTGCCGGTGCTGAACATCCAGGCTGGACCCACTCCGTTGTTGTCGTTAAGCCCGCCAGCGATGGCGGTGCCGCCGTCCGCCGATAGACTTACGGAATATCCCAGCAACGAGGGTTCGACGCCGTCCAACGCCACAACCTTGCCGCCCTGCTGCGTCCAAACGCTTCCGCTGCGGGTGAAAGCCCAGATGGCGCCGTTGGCGCTATTGTCGGTAAATCCGCCCACCACGGCCTTGTTGCCGTCGGCGGAGAGCGCCTGTGCAACGCCAAACTGCGGCGTGCCTACGCCATCCGAGGGTACGAGTTTGCTGCCTTGCTGGCTCCAAACCCCGCCGCTGCGGGTGAAAGCCCAGGCGGCACCTTCGCTACTATTGTCTGTCGTTCCACCGATGAGGGCCGTTTTGCCATCCGCCGAGAGAGCAACGGAATATCCCTGCTCAGCGGATCCAGTTGCACCCGTGCCTACGAGCTTGCCGCCCTGCTGCGTCCACACCCCGCCCCGCTCCGGGTAAACACCCAGGCCGCCCCGGCGCCGCTGTTGTCGTGAGGACCACCCACCAGGGCGGTATTGCCATCGGCGGAAAGGGCCGCGGACCAGCCCTGCCTCGCCCCTCCGGCCGCGCCCGTACCCACCAGTTTGGCGCCCTGCTGCGTCCACACGCCCGCGCTCCGGGTAAAGATCCAGACTGCCCCGGCGGTAGTATTGTCCGCCTGTCCTCCCACGACGACGGTGTTCCCGTCCCCGGAGATGGCGGTCGCATACCCCTGTTGCGAGCTCCCGACGCCGCCCGTGCCCATCAGTCTCGCGCCCTGCTGCGTCCACACTCCGAGGACATTCGTAAAGATGGCAGCCGAACCCGGGACCGTGTCACTGAAGGCGCCGACGACGGCGGTATTGCCGTCCGCCGAAATGCCTACCGCGTTCCCCTGTTCGGCGTGCGCGCTGTCCCCCGCGCCCATCAGCTTGGAACCGATTTGTTGCAGCAACGGCTCGGTCCCGGTCTGGGCGGAAACGGGCAGAGCCATGGCCAATGCCGGGATGGCCAGCAGCATCCGCAGCCGCGCCGCCGCCGCATAGCGCCGCCGCCGTCTGCCGCGCCGCATGCCCGACCGCGAGTCCACTCCGGCTTTCGCTAAGACTAAGAGTAGAACGAGAAGAAGAGCGGAGACGATGCTATTCGCAGCCAGCCGGGGCAACAACCACCGGGTTAAGCCGAAGATGCACGCCACGGAAAGGAGACTCACAAGAGCGCTTACTGATTTGGACATGACTGCCATACCTCGATTCGAAATTGTTTCTGCTCAACCTAAGAGCGTTCTCAAACAAGCCGCGAGCTTCCGCGGGAAAACAAGCATCTGCGATGCCAGTGGTTGCGTCGGTCTGAAACTTAATGTCGAAGAAGATCCACCAATAGCCGGACCCATTCGGCAGCGTGATGCACGAACACCTTAGAACTTTCTAAAGGTGCACAAATACGCACGGCTCCACGTAAGCAAAAGGAGACAAATTCCGAAATATTGCCAATCGAATGACCATAACGGGAAAGAACGGACGACGCGTTGCCTCGACCTCAAATCCAATCGGAAGATTTTTACAGCCTGAGAACGTTCTTAGAAACGCCGCTCACTCGGAAGGGAATTATGCAAGTGGATTTCCAGAAGTTACGTTGGTTTTGAAAATTACTGAATGCGGCGATTCACAATAGGTCATAGCGATTCGGAGCAGCTCGACAAATTCCGGCGCCTGAGGTCAATTCCGGCGCGCAACGCGGGTTCTCGGGCATCGGCCGAATGTCGACCGACTGAGCCCGCAGTGTTGAAAATGCCAAAACCAGAAACCGCTGCGGCCGCGAGAATCGCTGGCCGGGCAGCGAGCGCGAACCGAAGTTTGCCAGAACGGTCCGAAAAGGGAAAAAATCCTGGACGCCAGGGCCCGATCCGGGAAGCCTGGCTTCGCTTAATGCGGGACTGACGGGGGCTCCAACCGGAACATACGAGCTCTTCTTGCCCACCCGCGCGGCCACGCCCAGCCCTCAACAGGTTTATAATCTGCAGAGCGGTACCGTATGCAGACTGATCAACTCAGAAAGAAACTACAGGAAGAAGTCGACGCGCTGGAGCACGAACTGGTCCACGACCTGCCCAAAGAGATCAAGCGGGCCGCGGCGCTTGGCGACCTCAGCGAGAACGCCGAGTATCACATGGCCAAGCAGCGCCAGGAGTTCGTTAAGGCGCGTTTCCGGCAACTCGGCAAGCGCCTTGCCGACCTCTCGCTGACCAACATGAACAACATCCCCAAGGACAAAGTGGGGCTCGGTTCCACGGTCAAGGTCTACGACGGTTCAAAGAACGAAGAGATCGAATACAAGCTGGTGACCAGTGAGGAGTCTGACGTAGGCGCGGGAAAAATTTCGACGACGTCACCCATCGGTCGTGCGCTGCTGAATAAAAAAGTAGGTGACGAGGCCACGGTGATCACGCCCAACGGCAAGCGCGAGCTGGAGATCCTGAGCCTGACCACGATCCACGACGAGGCCGAGCCCGAAAAGGCGGACGCCTGATGTCTCACAGCTGGACGAGCGCCTTCGGCCGCGCTTGCGGCGTGCTGCTCGACAGCATCGTGCGCTGGCTCGCTCTGTCGCGGATCAACCCCAATGTGCTGACCTTCATGGGGCTGGTGGTGAATACGTGGGCCGCGATTTTGTTCGGCTCGGCCACAGCTCTCACGCAGCGGCGGATGTTTTTTTACGCTGGCCTCGTGATCATCTTCTCAGGATTTTTCGATTTGGTGGATGGGCAGGTGGCGCGCGCCACCAACCGGGTCACGCGCTTCGGCGCGTTCTTCGACTCGGTAGTCGACCGCTATAGTGACGCGTCACAGTTTCTCGGACTGCTCGTTTTCTACGCGCGCGGCGATAAGTTCTTCTACGTTGTGCTTGCGGCTTTCGTCATGGTGAGCGCGATCATGGTGAGCTACACGCGGGCGCGCGCCGAGTCGCTGATTGGATCGTGCCGCGTGGGCTTTATGGAACGTCCGGAGCGTCTGGTGCTGGTAATCATCGGCGCCCTTTTCAACCGCATGGCGCCAGTGCTGTGGGTGATCGCAGTGCTGTCGACGCTGACGGTGATCCACCGCATGCGCTACACCTGGACCCGCACGCAAGACGCTCCGCCGACCGCAGCCAAGGCGGGGCAGGCAGCGTAGACTGCCGACCGTCATGCCAACTCAGCAACCTGCATTACTTCCCAATTTTCTCTACGGTACTGCGTGGAAGGAAGAGCGGACGCCGGCGCTTGTGGAGCTTGCGTTGCGCGCGGGGTTTCGAGGCATCGACGCTGCCAACCAGCGCCGGCACTACTTTGAGGCGGGGGTGGGTCAGGGGTTGACGGCCGCCTATCGCTCGGGTGTGGTGGCGCGCTCAGATATTTTTTTGCAGACGAAATTCACTTACCGACCGGGTCAGGATGATCGGCTGCCCTATGATCCCGTAGCCAGCCTCTCGGTGCAGGTCGCGCAATCGCTGGCCAGTTCGCTGGAACATCTTGGGACCGATCACGTCGACAGCTACGTGCTGCATGGGCCTGCGTCCGGTTATAGCTGGACCGACGCGGACGCCGAGGTCTGGGAGGCGATGCGGAAGGAGCGCGATACTGGCCGGACGCGCCTGCTCGGCGTGAGTAATGTTTCGTTGCGGCACCTGGAACAGATGGTGGAGGTACATTCAGAGGCTCCTGCGTTCGTGCAGAACCGCTGTTATGCCCTCTTCGGCTGGGATCGCGAGGTGCGCTTGTTCTGCAACGAGCACAAGATCATCTATCAAGGATTCTCGCTGCTGACTGCAAATGCGGAGGTGCTGCGCCACCCTGTGGTTGCCGGTTTCGCCGCCGATGCGAGCGCTACCCCGGCTCAAATTGTGTTTGCTTTCGCGCGTTTGGTTGGGATGCTTCCGCTGACCGGGACTTCTAACGCCGAGCATATGAAGCAGGATCTGGCGAGCCGATCACTGGTATTTTCGCCCGATGCGGTGCGAACGATCGAGGAATTGGCGGGGTGAATTTGCGGTTGCGCTATTTCGCAACGTCGAGTCGCGCCAGCGCTTGATCCGTTGTCATAAACCCTGCTCCCAAAGCTTTTAGTTCGGCCACGGTGCGCTCTCCATCTTCCACTTTCAGGGTTTCGATTGCATCCTTTACTACTGCGACACGGTGGCCGCGTTCGAGCAATCCCTTGGCCGCTAAGCGGACACAATATTCTGTGACCACGCCGAAGACGACGAATTCCGTATCGTTCCCCAATCGCTTTACGAGGTCCGCAGCGTGCCGGCTTTCGAAGATGTCGAGCGTCTGTTTTTCGAGATGAATCTGCTGATATTGAAAAAGATCGCGCGGCAGCGCGGCCGTTGGTTCATTCGGGACGGTGACAACTCTCTCTGCCCGCGCTTCGGGAACAACCGCGGAGCCGGGAGTGCCTTTGATGCAGTGGGGTGGAAAGGTTGTAAACTCGGGATCGTTCTCGGCGTGATAGCAGCCGTGTGAGACCAGAAAGACGCGGCCCTGGCGGGCGGCGTCTGTAAGGCGGCGAATATTCGGGAGCAAACGTTCTGCGCCGGGCACATAGAGTTTGCCGCCGGGCAGCATGAAGTCCGCCTGGGTGTCGACTTCCCAGAAAACGAGATTGCGGGATAGCATCGCTGGTCCGCCTGATCGCGGCGGTAAGAACCAGCTTATAACATTTGTTGGAGACCGCCGGGATTCGGCGCGACCGTGGCAGTGGTGGAGTTTGATAAGGAAGCGAGCCAAACGCGCGATTATTGCGTCGCAAAAAACGCGACGCTTCGCACGGCTCACCTAGATCCTTCGCTGTGCAAAGTACGCTTGCTCAGGATGACAGCCAAAACTGTTATGCCGGGGGATCATTTGCTGCGACTTCGGAAGCCGGCTGCACGCGCTGAACGAAAGATTGCAGACCGATCTGCAGAGCATTCTTGCTGGCCTCAGATAGATCAATGAAGCGGAAGGGCTGGAGCCAACCCTGCGTAGCCCACATGGGAAACATGATCTCTGCTCTTTCGTGGATGGTGGTTTCCCCGAGTTGGAAGATCAGCTCGACTTTGAGTTTTTCGTCGAGCGGTTGCTCCACGTGCATCAGCCCGCCGGTTGTCGAAAGCTGATGGAGTTTACCGCGCACCTCGCGGCGGTTCGGCAGTCGCATGAGCGTCAGGACAGATCCCCGGAACTTGACGCGGAACGGGCGCTCTCGCTCCTGGCGGGCGGGGGCGGTCGAAAATGGAGCCGGCGTGACCAATTCTGGCGTCTGCGACATCGTGCATAAAGTATGAAGCCTGGCTGTGGCCGGGACGAGGTTACGAAAGATCAAGTCAAGAGGTATTTAAAACCTCATCAAGAATGAGATTTTTTTGGGTATGCCCTCTTTCCCACTGATTTCATTGGAGCAAATACTTGTCCTGTAAAATTTGCAGTTTTTGTTGGAAAATCCACTAGCACCCTGTGTTGTTGCTTTTGTGTACGTGTTGTGTACACGGGTGTGTACGTGGGGAAGGTGATCCGCTCTTCCTACATGCCTGAACTTCACCCGCTCGCGACGGCGCGTCCCCGCTCAAAGCCCACATCAATCTTCTGCTGCCCTGCCTGAATTGCTGCCTCAATTGCGGACTCCTGCGACAGGAACGTATGGGGCAGGTAAAACTGCGTCTCGGTCACTCCATCACCGTCGTGCTGTTCGATGGAGAACTCCGCCGAGAATTCGCCGTCCCGCAGTTCGTCTGACCGTGCCTCGATGACATAGCCTTTGTATCCCTTGTCTGCTTTTCATGACCGACGCCCCTCGCGCAGCAATTATCGCACTTCGAGTTTCAGGACATTGAGCAGAGCCATAGGGCGCTCAGTCCACCGTCGCCCGCCGCAGCAACGAATCGTTCCGCCCAACCCATTGGACGGTGGGAATCAGGCATCCGCCAGTCTTATCGTCGTCGCCCCTCCCACCACCGATCAATCGACCAACGATTCCTCTCACAATATGTCAGCAAGATAAAGTACAGCAACACGTAGATGAGTTGCGCCCCGGCGACATTCCAATTTTGAGCCAAGCAAGTCCCGATCTGTAGCATGAGCATCAGCAAGCTGCCTGCGATCAATGCGACTGATGTCCACAGGCCCAGGATCATCAACAGACCCACCGCTCCCTCGCACCACGGCAAGACGACGCCGACGAAGTGTACCAAGAATCCCGGCAAGGGAGAGTTGTGCATCTCCTTGTCCATGTAAGCGGCAAAGGCAGCGTGGTCACCGATCAATCGGGAAAACCCGTGGAGGAAAATGTTCGCGCCCAGAGTGAGGCGCAGAAGCAAGTAGGCGATCTCATCTTTCTTGATCATAAGAATGACCTCCATTATCTCCGCTCGACTGCTCGAATTCCGTTGAGGCCTCGACGTTCATTGCCCTGCCGCCGTTGCAACCTTCAGGAAGTCTCCGAGGCGGTCAAGCTCGGCGTCTGTCAGCGGCTCGTTCTGGGTGAAGGTTCTCATGGACATCCCGCAACCGTTACCACAAGGCAGCACTTGCTTTTTAGTTAGTGCGCGGCTGCTTTTCCCCCGCTGAAAAGCGCAATCATCTCCCGGTTGAAGGCGGGCAGATCAGAAGGCTGCCGACTGCTGACCCAGTTGCGGTTGCAGACCACTTCACGGTCTACCCATTGGCCGCCGGAATTGCGAATGTCATCCTGTATGGTGTGATAGCTGGTTAATGTTCGCCCCTTCGTCAGTCCCGCCGAGACCAGAAGCCACGCCCCGTG
>Ga0182024_10004323_pt1 | contig 32847 bp, 20 predicted proteins | sample P32metaG_FD_120480 | JGI IMG/M metagenome (GOLD analysis project Ga0182024, IMG submission 120480) | Permafrost microbial communities from Stordalen Mire, Sweden - P3-2 metaG (Illumina Assembly) | ecosystem: Environmental > Terrestrial > Soil > Wetlands > Permafrost | place: Sweden: Stordalen...
GTGCCGTACCTGGCCATCACCTTCCCGATCAGCCTCATGTTCGCGGTGGCCAGTTGGTTCATTGTCGAGCGGACGTTCCTCAACTTCAAGCGGCTGAAGCTGCCCACCCTGTGGCGCCCACCCACCTGGTGGGGGGAGAAGGTTCAGGGCAAGACACCCGCCGTCCGGGCCATCCCTCCGGGCCAGCCCGACCAGGTGGGCGCCCCGCCTCGGGATCACGCCGATCCCGTACGGCGCCAGGACCAAACGGGGCGCGCGGCCGATGACCAACCGGACCTCTCGTCCGCGCCCACCAGGCACTAGCCCGTCGTGGGTCAGGGCCGGGCGCCGGCATGGACGCTCGGACGGCTCCGGTACCTCCGGGTCGCGGCAACGATGACGGCGACGGCGATCGCCGTCGCCGTCACAGCGGCGATGACCAGGCCCAACTGGAACGCCGCGGGCCAATAGGTCACCAGCACCACGTGTCGCCCGGCCGGGACCGTCAACTTCAGGAGGACCGAGTCCCACGTCCGGAGAGGAACGGGGCGCCCATCGACCGTCCCCCGCCACCCCGGCACCGCCGTGAGCCGGAGGTAGAGGGTCGAGGTGCGGGGCCCGTCGACCACCATCCGCCACGTCGCATCGTCGGGATGGGACACCTGGACCGGGGTGCCGGCACCCGACACCCCCCGTTGGCCCTGCCTCGGCGCCGCGCCGGGCGCCAAGGTGGCGGCGGACGCCCCGGGGACGAAGTAGAGCCCTTCATCCTCGATCAGCCCCCGGAAGACGGATCCCTTCGGGCCCGGCTTCCCCGGGGGCTCGAGGACGTACGTCACCCCGTAGCGCCGGGCCAGCCCGACGGTCGTCATCGCGGGGCAGAACGAGCCCACGGTGACCGGCTGGACCACCGATCCGGTGGCCTGGCCCCACGACGAGTAGTAGGCCTCCGGGGCGATGGCCGTGTCGAAGAACCCGATCTCGTGCACCGCGTAGGCGACGTTGGCTTCGGGGAGGATTCCCAGGCTGGGGAAGGTGGCGACGCTGGGGCAGGTCCCGAACCCGACCGTGGACGAGCCGACCGCCTTCTGGAGCGCCATCTCACCAGGCGTCACCGCGAAGTACGGCTGGCCGGCCGTCCAGAGTGGCCCCCCGGCCAACACCAGGAACATGGTCTCGACGACGACGAGGGCGACGGCACAGCTCGGCAGGAGCCGAGGGTGGCCCAGGTGCGCTCCCGCCCGGTGGACGTCGGACGGGCCGGAAAGGCGGTCGGACCGACGTCGGACCACGATGAGCACCGCCACCACGGCCAGGCCCGCCGCCGTGCTCACGGCGGGCCAGAAGAAGCTCTTCTCTCGCAGACCGGCCACGACCGGCGGCAGGCCGTGCCCGGTCGCGGCCACCGAGCCGCCGAGGGCGGCGAGACCGATGGCGAAGACCCCGAAGATCCCACCGAGCTTGTGTTGGGCGGCCCGTGCGGCGCCGTTAGCCAACAGCGCATCGAGGCCGACACCGGCCAGTGCGGCGAGACACAGCGAGATCGGGATGAGTCCGCGGTGCCAGTTGATCCCCGAAGCATGAGGGAGAATGTCCACCAGCGACAGGATGGGCTGAACGAAGGTCAAGGCGAGCATCGTCACGACCCCCGCGCTGAGGGCGATGACGCTGTGCTGGCGCCAGCGTTCGAGGAGAGCGAAGGCTGCGAGGGCGAGAGCCACGATGCCCACGAAGGCCGTGACCTCGTAGTAGTTGGAAGGATTTACGTAGCCCGCGTTGCCGATCGGCAGTCCGTCGAAACCCTGGAAGACGAAATTCAGCAGGTTCGAAGCCGGCAACGCGTGGAGGCTCACTGATTGGAAGCGGGTGGTGGCGGTCGACAACTCGAGGCCGGGGAGCCAGAGCGGCGCCGAGAGGCACGCCCCGGCTCCCACCCCGAGTGCGAGGTCGGCCGAGCGACGACCTGATCGGCCCGGACCAGCGAAACGGGGGGACCCTCCGATCAGGAGGACCGCGACGAAGACTGCGACGGCCATCGTCAGGATGACGGTGCTCTCCGGATGGCCGCCGAGGGCCGAGCAGGCGAAGACCAGAGCCAGCAGCACGGTGGAGCGCACCCGGTGATCGCCCTTGACAACGAGGAATACCGCCGCGAACAGCCAGCCGGCCCAGGCCATCACGCCGCTCTGCGACCAGCCCAGCCAGACCGTGAAGGCTCCGCTGAGCTCGAACACCGTGCCCACCATGATCGAGGAGAGCCGGCTGAGCCCGATAACCCTTCCGAAGAGATAGGCCCCGGTCCCGGCGATGAGCAGCTTCACCAGCACGGAGACCAAGAGCCCGGCCTGCACGGGAAAGGCGAACGAGACGATGGTCGGGAGGCTGAAGGTGGCGCTGGAGAAGTCGAGGGCGAGCGGCATTCCTTCGCCGCTATAGGGGTTCCAGAGTGGGAGCTGACCGTGGTGGACCTGCATCCAATCGAGCTTCAACCATGGGACGTCCTGCTGGATGAGGTCACTGTCGACACTGTTGTGGACGATGTACGCCGAGTGATGCCCCAGGCCGAAGAAATTGAGCAGGTCGAACGGAGCGAACCCGGACCCATGAATGATGGTCGGTGCCATGAACGCGAGACCGACGAGCAAGAACCAACCCGAGGCGAGCACATCGGGCAGGTGGCGACGGAGGAGGGCGGGACCCGGCTCGGCGGTGGACGCCTCCGGCGGAGCCGTGACGCCGGTATCCGAGGCGACCGACCGCCGGCTCACCGTCCGACGAGCGGAGGGCCTTCCGGGCCCTTCCGCCCGAGCCCGTCGACCTGGGACGATCGGTGGAACGTAACCACCGCGCCGTCTCTCACCGGGTACCGAGGTGAGCGAACCAGGTGGGACGGCTCACGACCCGGGTCTGCCACGCCGAAGCCGTCGGCGGACCCCCGCCGGCACGAACCGGCCCAGCCGGTGCCGACGGACGATCTCGTTCGACGCGACCGCCCGGGCCAGCCGGCCCCGCAGCGGGGCTGCGGGGCCGCCCGGCGCCGCCCCGTCGGAAGGAAGGGCCGGGCCCGGGTCCGTCGACTCGGCGCTCAGGACGAAGCACCTGACCCCGGTGATCTCCCATCCACCGGACCCGGGCGGGGTCGTGGAGAGGGCGGTCACCCCGTCAGCGGCCCGGCGGAGCGAATAGACCGGGCTGGCGAAGGGGGCCGGGCCTCGGAGGGCATGACCCAGCAGGTCGCCGTCCGGGCCGGGCTGCAGCTCCACCCGGGCCCCGCCGGCGGTCCGGACGACCGGCACGGTGGCCGCCGATCCGACTCGGGCCAGGAGCCCCCGCAGGCTGAGGCCTCCCCCGTCGGTCTCGTCGATCGGCACCGCCCAATCGGGGGTGGGGACCGACGCCTCGGACCCCTCGGGGGACGGCACCGCCACTTCCAGGTAGCCGAGGATGCCGGGTTCGCCCTCGTCGACCCCGGACCCTTCCTGCGGAGCGGTCGTGGGCAGCCGGGGCCCGCCGCCCACCCGCGGTCCGAAGAGGGGCACCAGCCCGGGCCCGGTGGCCGCCAACACCCGGGCGACCACCCGGCGGGACGAGAAACCCCCGGCCTCCCAGGCCTCGGGCACCGTCGAGAAGACCAGGTCGTCGCCGAGGGCCAGCTCCCACAGGTCGACCAGACCGGCCTGGTGGGTCCCGGGACGCCAGGCCGAGCCGAGGGTCCCCTCGAAGATCCAGTCGTCCCCGGTGTCATCGGGCCGCTCCCCGAGGGTCAGCCGGCGCCCCGGACCGGCGGCCCGGCGCCAGCGGTACAGGGGGGCCCGGGCCGGGTCCGGCGCCCACCCGAAGCCGACCACCCCCTCGACGACGTAGCCGGCGGCGGTGAGGGGTTCCCAGTCGATGGCCAGCCGGTGCCCGGGGTCGCCCGGCGCGGCCATCTCGGGCGACGCCGGGTGGAGCCGGACCATCGGCGTGTTGACCCCGGGCTGCTCGGCGATGTCCCCGAGGGTCCGGACCGGCTCGAGGTGGTCGAGGCCGGCCGCCAGCTCGTGGCCGCTCACGTACCCGGCCCCGCCGGTCTCGGTGAAGCGCACCTCGTGGAGCCCCGAGAGACCGCCGCCCTCGGAGGGCTCGACCAACTCGACCACGGCGTTGGCGGTGGGTCGGCGCAGGTCCGCCCGGCCTACGCAGGCGTCGGGTGACCGGGTGTAGCGGTAGCCCCCGGTGCTGGTCAGGAGTTCGTAGAGGGGCCAGCGCCGGGGCTCCGGCGTCCCGTCGTCCCCGGGGACCCACTGGCCCATAGCCGGGGCGAACGGCTCTATGAAGGCCCCGGTCGGCCCGACGTCTAGTGGTGGGACCATCGCCACCCGGCGGCCCCCGAAGTTGGCCCGGCTCTCTTCGTCGATCACCTGGCCCAGGTCGACCATTCCCTCCAGCGGTTCGATGGCCACGTAGCCGACCGGCAGTTCGTAGCGGTCGCGGGGCGCGTCGTTGGTCACCCGGTACGAGTAGTAGTGGGTCCGGACGTCGACGCTCTGGTACAGGCACGCCGTCCCCGGGAACGGGCGCACCCAGAGCCGGCCGATGGCCCGGCGGGCGGTGCCGCCCGCCCCCCGCTCGGCGACCCCCCCTTCCTCATCGTCGACGGTCTCGAGGAACGCCCGGCCGTGGCGGTCCACCACCAGATCGAGACGGCGGGTCCGCGACGGGGTCCAGTGCGACCACGCCCGCCGGGTCACCGCCTCCAGGCCGTCGCGGTACCCCCTGGGCGGCGCCGGCAGTCGGGCGAAGCCTCCGGCCGGGATGAACAGCGGCGTCGCCTCGAACCGCCGGAACCCGATCTCGGTCGCCATCCCCAGCTCGGCGGGACCGGTGGGCGGGTCGTCGGTCCCGTCCCGACCGGATCCCGGCGTCGGCGCGGTCCCGGGCTCGGGGGGCGGGAGCGCCGGCCGGACCCGACGCGGGGTCCCGCCGGCCGTCCCGGAGCGGCCGGGGGCGGGGGTCGGGATGGCCCACCACTCCGCCGGCTCACCCAGGGGCGCGAGGTGGCGCAGGAGCGCTTCGGCCCCACCGTGCCCCTTCGGCCGGGCCGAACGCCGCCACTCGTCGTAGGCGTCCCCGTCGACCACCACCCCGGCCGACGCCCCCGATGGGTCGGCCTCGGCCCGGGTCCAGGGTCCCGAGGGGGCGGTGGCCACCAGGCCCAGGGCCACCGGGGACGGGCGGTCGGCCACCAGGCGGAGGGATCGCTCGACGAACGTCGGGTCGGCCAACCAGGAGCGGCCGACCTCGCCCAAGAGCAGGACCCAGCGCCCCCGGACGGCCGGGAGGGGGGAATCGGCGCTCGACGTCACCACCTCGAAGTCGTCACAGGTCTGCGCCGTCGCGGGCGCCGGGGGGCCCGGCGGGGCCACCACACTGAGGGCGGGGGACCAGACCTGCTTCAGCTCGATCAGCCGCCGGCTGTCGTAGAGGTCCGGGTGCAGGTCGCGGATCTCGCCCAGGAACGAGCCCCGTTCCTCTTGGACGCTGTCCGAGCGCGAGTAACCCCAGCGCCGCCATCTGAGGGGCTCGCCGTGGAACACCGCTCCGAAGACCCCCGCCCGGCCGAGGTTGAGGAAGAAGTCCCAGTCCTCGTGGCCCCGCAGCAGGTCGGTCCGGAACTGGGCCCCCCCTTCGAAGACCGAGCGGTCGATGAGGCTTCCCATGCCGCAGAAATTGCGGTGGAGCAATAGGTACAGGTTGTACGGCGGCATGACCACCAGGTCGCGCTCGTTGCCGAAGAACTGCATGTCCGGGTAGGCGAAGCCGACCTCGAGCGGCGCCGCGCTCAGCGTGCGGAGGGCCACCTCGACCTGGCGCCCGCTCAGGAGGTCGTCACTGTCGAGGAACAGGACGGCGTCACCGCTGCTCCGGTCGACCCCGGCGTTGCGGGCGGCACTGGGTCCCTGGTTGGCCTGATGGAGGACCACCACACCCTCGGACTCGAGCCGGTCGAGGGCTTCGAGGCTCTGGGCGTCGGTCGACCCGTCGTCGATGATGACGATCTCGTCGACCGGTCGCGATTGCGCCCGCACCGACGCGACGGCGTCGGCGACGAACATGCCGTGGTTGAAGAACGGCATGACGACACTGACCGTCACGTCGACCCCCGGGAGGACGCGCCGGGTCACGTCGCGACCGGCCTGGCCGTACCGGGACTCACCCCGGGTCGACGACCTCGGCCAGGAGCCGGCCGTACAGGCTCGAACGGAGGCTCGCGGTGCCGGTTCCCCCTCCGGCCTCCCCGGCCCCCATTACCAAGGCCCTCGAGCCGGCGACCGAGCCCTCCTCCAGCGCGTCCCGGGTGGCCTCGTCGGGCACGCAGTACGTGTCGACCAGGTTCCCGTAGCGCGCCGTCACGTACCTGAGAAAGGACTGCCGCTCGGGCCCGTGACTCGAGAGGTCCACGGCGACGGGAACCCTGGGGAACGAGAAACGGATGGTGGGCAGGAGATCGACGGCGAGGCGTGAGCCGATGACCTGGACCACGTCGATCTCCCGGCTGGCCATGAACTCCAGGATGAACTGGGGCATCGCACCCCGGCCCAGGAACTCACCGAGCAGCCAGGTCTCGTCGGCCGCCGGGAGACCGGGTCGTACTACCGACGGCCGGTCGTCGAGGACCACCAGACAGTGGCGGAACCCGGGGACGGCGGCCGGCTCGGGCCATTCGGGGGGACCCGGGGTCCCTCGTCCGGTCGATGAGGACACCAGCCACAGGACGGTGGAGGGCCGGGGGACCAGGACCAGGCGGCCGGGCGTCGAGTGACGGACCGAGTAGCCGGCCGCCAGTACACCACCCACGCGCTCGACGAAGTGTGCACGGTCCCCGGGGACCGTGTCGACCTGCACCTCGGGTCGCCCGACAGGGTCCATCCGTCCGACCGAGTCGACCAGCGCCGCCCATTCGGACCGGGGGCTGTCGAGCTGTATGCGCAGACTGGCGGCCGGGTCAGCGGAGCGGGCCCGACCACCGTCCTCCCTGCTCTCACCGGTCACGAGCACGGGGGGATTGTACTCGCCGGCCAATTCGCCGACGTGGGACCGGGATGCCCCGCGCCGCGCTCAGTCGCCGGCCAGCACACTGGCCGCCAGCCCGTCGAGGATGTCCGACTGCGACACGGTGCAACGGTCGAACCCGAACCGGTCCATTACCTCATGCAGAACGAGGGCGCCCCCGACGATGACATCCTGCCGGCCTTGGGCCATGCCCGGGCGGGCCAACCGCGCCCGGGCCGGCTCGGCCGCCAGCACGCCGTACCACCGGCCCACCGTCCCGACAGTGAGTGTCGCGTGGTGCAGTGACCGGTAATCGTCGGCGGCCAGCTCCCGGTCCAGGGCGGCGAGGGTGGAGACGGTGCCGGCCAGGCCCAGGAGCCGGCTGCGGGGTCGGAGGTCCTGCAGGGCGGAGACGGCGGCGGCGGCCCGTTCCAGGGCCTCGTCGACCGCCGCCGTGGCCGCCAACAGCTGGGCCGGGAGGGGCGGGTCGTCGAGCAGGTAGCGCTCCGTCAGCCGGACGCAGCCGAGGTCGAGGGAGACCGCCTCGATGCGCCCCTCCCGGGCCGCCACCAGCTCGGTCGACCCGCCACCGATGTCGACGACGACATCGTCCCCGTCGCTCGCCGGGAGGTCGGCGGTGGCCCCCAGATAGGCCAGCCGCCCCTCCTCGTCGCCGGCGAGCAGCTCGGCTGGGAATCCGACCGCCTCGGAGGCCCGAACGAGCATCTGCTCACCGTTGACCGCATCGCGCACGGCCGAGGTGGCGACCATCCGGGCATGCTTCACGCCGTAGCCGTCCATCACGGCGCGGAACTCGGCCAGCACGCCCACCGTGCGCGCGATGGCGTCCTCGCTCAGCTGGTGGGTGGCGTCGACGCCCTCGCCCAGGCGGGTGACGCGCATGAGGCGGATCAGGGTATGACCCTCGGCGTCGACAACGAGGAGCCGGGTGGAGTTGGTCCCACAGTCGAGGGCGGCGACCGGCTCGGCGGGCGTCGGGAACATGTCCGTGCTCTACCACACGCCTGGGGTGCCGACGCCGACGGGGTGGGCCGCGACGTCGGGGGGGCGCCGGCCGACGCTGAGCGCCGGACCGCGGCCGGTGGTGGTGCGTGGGTCCCCCCGGAGCCCCGGTCCTCAGAGCCCGGCCTGGCTCGCGCCGCGCCCGCCCGTCGTCGGTGAGCCGGGCCCGGCGGCGTCCGGCGGCGGAACGGCCCCCCCCGGGCCCAGTCCGAGCTGGGCCGCCACCCAGCGGCCGACCGGGTCGTCCCCGCCGGCCAGCCACCAGGCCAGATGGGCGTGGAGGCACTTGACCCCCCGGCGGGTGCCGCCGACCCCCCCGGACGGACGGGGGCCGGAGTGGTCGTCGGGCACCAGCGCGTCGCGCTCCAGCGCGTAGCCCCGGTGGGCGGCGGCGAGCTCGTCTTCGTCGACCGACGCCTCGGCCCGGCGGACGCCACCGGTCGACTCGAGCCGGCTCACCGCGTCACGGAGGTGGGGGTCGACCAGCCAGTAGCGGGTGGGCATGGGGGTGCCGTCGGCCAGCAGCGGGGCGTTGGCGATCACCGAGGGCGATCCGTCGGCGGCCCGCACGGCGACGGTGAAGGCGCCGGCGGGGAGCCGGCCGAGCCGGGCCGTGACCAGGGCGACGTCGTGTTCGGACGGCCGGGGGGCCGGCCCGGTCAACGCCAGAACTCGAGGGTCTGCAGGATCCGGCTGACCAGGCTCGGCGACCGGGGGTTGGGCGACGAGGCGGGGCCGGCGCCCGGGGCCGTCGCACCGTTCGGGGCGGTGCCGCCGCCGGTCGAGGTCCCATCCCCCTGGTCCGACCCCGCCGGCAGCTGCGCGTCGGCCGGGGCCACCGGCGCCTGGAAGCCGGGGTCACCGGCGTAGGGGGAGGTGGGCGATCCCCCGCCGTTGGGGGGCAGGACGGCGAAGGCCCGGGACCCCGGGACGATCAGCTGGTACTGCTGGCGGGCGATCCGGGCGACCTCGGCCGGGCTGGTCAAGGCCACCCGTTCGGCCTGCAGGGCCCGGTCCTGCCGCTGGAGCTCGTTCAGCTGGGCCGAGGCCGAGGAGAGCTGCTGGTGCTGGTCGAAGAGGGCGGAGGCCGGGAACCAGGCGACCAGGGCAAGCACCGAGAGGGTGATCGCCCCGCCGAGCAGCATCCGGGTCCGCCGGGCCTGCGCCGTGGTGCGCCGCTCGGGGCGGGACGCCGGCCGGTTGGCGGACCGGCGGGCGGCCCGGCGACGGGTGGCCCGGCGGGGGGTGGTCGTGCCGGGCGAGGGCGCACGGCGGGCGCGACCGGACGCCGTCTTCACCCGGGCCCGCGGCGCCGCCTTCTTCGGGGCGCGGCGGCGCCCGGCCCGCTCAGCGGTCGCCACGGTCATGGGCGGCCAGGGCCCCGGCGCCGAGGAACGCGGCCGAGGCGCCCAGATCCTCTTCGATCCGCAGGAGCTGGTTGTACTTGGCCACCCGGTCCGAGCGGCAGGGGGCGCCGGCCTTGATCTGTCCGGCGTTGACCGCCACGGCGAGGTCGGCGATGGTGGTGTCCTCGGTCTCCCCCGAGCGGTGCGAGATCACCGAGCGGTACGAGGAGCGGGTGGCAAGGGCCACGGCCTCCAGGGTCTCGGTGAGGGTGCCGATCTGATTGAGCTTGATGAGGACGGCGTTGGCCACCCCGGCCTCGATCCCGCGCTCGATCAGGGCGACGTTGGTCACGAACACGTCGTCGCCGACCAGCTGCAGGCGGTCGCCGAGGGCCGCCGTCAGCGCCGCCCAGCCGACCCAGTCCTCTTCGGCCATCCCGTCCTCGAGTGACACGATCGGGTAGCGACCGGTCAGGTCGACCCAGTAGTCGACCAGCTCGGCCGGCGAGAGGGTCCGACCCTCCCCCGCCAGCACATAGGAGCCGTCCTTCCACAGCTCGCTCGTCGCCGGGTCCAGCGCGATGGCGATGTCGTCGCCGGGCACCCGACCGGCCGACTCGATGGCCTCCATCAGCACCTTGACCGCCTCCTCGTTGGACGGGAGGTCGGGGGCGAAGCCCCCCTCGTCCCCCACCGCGGTGGACAGCCCGCGCTGGGCCAGGACCGACTTGAGGGCCCCGTAGGCCTCGGCCCCCCACTGGAGGGCCTCCCCGAACGAGGCGGCCCCGACCGGCATCAGCATGAACTCCTGGAAGTCGATCGAGTTGCGGGCGTGGGCCCCGCCGTTGATCACGTTGAGCTGGGGCACCGGGAGCACGTGGGCGTTGGCGCCCCCGATGGCCCGGTAGAGCGGCAGCTCCAGCTCGGCCGCCGCCGCCTTGGCCACGGCCAGCGAGGTGGCCACGGTGGCGTTGGCGCCCAGCCGGCCCTTGTCGGGTGTCCCGTCCAGGTCGATCAGGGCGAAGTCCACCGACCGTTGATCGAGGGCGTCGAGCCCCTCGAGGGTCCCGGCGATCTCGGTGTTCACGTTGCCCACCGCGTTGCGCACACCCTTGCCCGAGAAGCGGCCCCCCCCGTCGCGCAGCTCGACCGCCTCGTGGATGCCGGTGGACGCACCCGAGGGGGCGATGGCCCGGCCCCGGGCCCCCGAGTCGAGGACGACCTCCACTTCGACGGTGGGATTGCCCCGCGAGTCGAGCACCTCCCGGCCGACCACGTGCTCGATGGTGCTCACGTTCTTCGCGCTCCCTCGGGCCTCCCCTGGCGAGGCGCCGGGACCTCACGCTACCCGCTCGGGGGCGCCGGAACGGGGAATCCCCTGTTCGGGGCGGTGCCGGGGCCCGATGCGCCGGCGGACGGCGTGCCCCCCCGAACGCCGTCCGCGTCGGCTATCCGGTCATCGGCGCGTGGATCTGCGGCACCAGCCCGATCCACAGCGCGAGCACCCCCACGGTGAGCCCGGCCAGGGCGGCGGTCACGACCCGGCGGTCACGGACGGCGCCGACGGCGCCGACGGCGCCGAACACGGCCAGCAGCGGGAGGGTCGGGTAGGTGTAGCGGGCCAGCACGGTCTGCCACTGGCCGAAGTAGGTGATCCCGGCGCACAGGAGCACGTTGAGGACCCAGGGCAGCGCAAGCATCCACGAACCCGACGACACCACCCGACGGCCCAACGACAGACCGAGCAGCAGGGCCAGGGGGATCACCGCCACCGCCAGCACCCCGGTGACCCAATTGAGGACCGGGTGTCCGAACAGCGACCACTCCTGGGGGAGGACCGGCGACACCAGCCACGATCCGGCCTCGTTCACCACGAGCCCGGGGCCGTAGTGCAGGTGGTGCGGGTTGACCGTCGCCAGCTGCTCGGACCTGGCCAGCGAGGCGGCCGTCAGCGCGTGGTACTCGACCAGGTTGAAGGCCAGCCACGGCCCGACCAGGAGGAGGGCGATCCCCGCCCCCGCCCCGGCCCACCCGAGGTCGCGCCGGCTCCGGGTGCGGGCCACCACCCCGAGGGCGACCAGCAGGTAGACGGGCACCAGGACCACGCTGAACAGGCTGGTGAGGAGGCCAAGGCCCAGGAGGCCGCCGGCGAGCGCCAGCCGGGACGGCTGGTCGCTCTCCCACGCCACCCACAGCTCGGTGACGCCGGCGATCGTCACGAGGATGGTCAGGGCGGTGTTCGACAGGGTGACGGCGCGCACCACCACACCGGGCAGGGCCAGGACCAGCAGGCCGGCGGTGAACCCGACCAGCCATCGTTCCTTGAGGACCTTGCGGGAGAGCCGGGCCGCCAGGAGCACCGAGGCGGCCAGGAGGAGGAGGTCGAAGAACCGCAGGACGACGACCTTGGTGTGGAGGTTGCCGCTGAGCTCGTAGGCGGGCACGGCGAGCGCGTAGTAGAGGGGGGGTTGGAAGTCCTCGTAGGCCAGGCCGACGATGCCCATCTTCTCGGGGTCCGTCCCGTAGTGACGGGTCGAGAACGTCGGGTCGATCAACAGGTCGGCCAGCGGGGCGTAGTGGCGACCCAGCACCGGGAGCCCGCCGTGCTGGGCGATGTACTGCACGTACTCGAAGTGGGCGCCCTCATCGACCGGCGAGTAGACCGGGGTGCGGACGGCGACCAGCGAGCCGAACACCGCCACACCGAGCACCAGGGCGGCGACCGCCGCCCGCAGGATCCACGTGTCGGCGCCGGCCGGGCCGGCCCGCTCCCGGGCGTGACGCGGTTGGGACCCGGCCCCGGGGTCCCGCGGGCCGGGCGGCGCGCCCGTGCGCTCGGCCGTTCCGGTGCGCGCGCTCATGTGGCGTGGATGATCGGGACCAACGAGATCCACAGGGCGACCAGGAACACCGACGAGGCCGCGGTGGCCATGAGCACCACCCGGGGCGTCCGCAGCACGGTCAGGGCCGCGGCCGCGGCGAACAGGGCCAGCAGCGGGAGGGTGGGGTAGGTGTAGCGGGCCACCATCGACCCGGACAGCCACTGCTGGTCGAGGTCGATGTACCAGCAGGCCAACAGGTTCATGACCCAGGGGAGGAGGAGGATCCAGTAGCCGGTCGTGACCAGGCGGCGGCCGAGGGCCACCGCCAGGACCAGGGACCCGGCGATGAGCAGCGCCTCGAAGTCGGTGGCCAGCTGGCCCAAGAAGGGGTGGGCCGGCAGGAAGGACCCCCATTCTTGGGGCATGAGCGGCGTGAACAGGTTCTCGACGGTGAGACCCGGGACCGCTCCGACGGTGTCGCGCAGATGGTGGGGGTTGACCACGGCGAGCTGCTCGCGCTTGGCGAGGGCGCTGGCCGTCAGCGAGTGGTAGTGGATCTCGTTGAACACCACCCAGGGCAGCACCACGAGGATCGCCACCAGGCCCCCGGCCCCGGCCCATAGGGCGTCGGTCCGGGTCCGACGGCGCCAGAGCACGCAGAGCGCGCCCAGCACGAAGACCGGGACGAGCTCGACGAGGTAGAGGTCGGTGAGGACGCACAGCCCGAGCAGCGCCCCGGCGCCGACCAACCGTCGGGTCGAGGTGGTCTCCCAGGCGATCCAGATCTCGGTCACACAGGCGATCACCAATGGGAACGCCAGGCTGACGTTCGAGATGGTGACGGCCCGGGTGATGACACCGGGCATCATGAGGACCAGGAGTCCCACCGACAGCCCGACGAGCCAGCGCTCCTTGAGCACCCACCGGCTGAGCCGGGCGAGCAGGGCCGCCGCCGCCAACAGCAGGGCCAGGCCGAAGAAGCGCAGGAGGTAGGCCTTGGTCCGGTAGTCGCCGCTCAGGTGGAACACCGGGCTGGCCACCACGTAGTAGAGCGGTGGTTGGAAGGCCTCGTAGCTCAGCCCGGTCAGCCCGGCCGTCGACACGTCGATCGTGCTGTGGCGGGGGTACAACCCCTGGCCGATCGCCAGCTCCTGCTCGCTGGCCGGCGTCTGACCGAGCACCGGCAGCGATCCATGCTCGGCGATCCACAGCACGTTGTCGTAGTGGGCCCCCTCGTCGACCACCGACCACAGGGGGTACCGGGTGGCGGTGATCGCCCCGAAGACGACGATCGTCGCCACCTGGAGCACGACCAGGGCCACCAGGGCGACCGACGACGGGCGCCGCCGACGAGCGCGGTCCCCCTCGGGGACCGGGTCGGGGAGGCCACCGCCGGCCGGCCCGTCAACGTCGGCCGACTCGGTCCCCCCGTCGGGTCGCCCCGGGCCGGGCCCCACCCCGACCTCTCCTGTGACCGCTGCCAAAACCCCGGGCTCCTTTCGGCGTCACGAAACTCTAGAGGGGCGGACCGGCCGCCCCGGTGAGCCTCAGGAGGACCTCGGCTGCCCCTGCTCGGCCTGGCGGACGTGGTCCCGGAAGCGCAGTGCGGCCGCCCGCAGCGAGTCCTCGGGGTCCACCCCGAGCTGGCGGCCCAGGTCGGCGAGGCCCCAGAGAAGGGCGCCGATCCGGCGAGCCAGCGTGTCGTCGGCCGGGGCGGCCCGGGGGCCGGGGACGCCCGAACCCGGCCCGTCCAGTTGGGCCAGGGCGGCGGTGATCCAGCCGCGCTCCTGTTCGAAGCCCGGCAGGTCCAGGCCGGGCACGGCCAGGGCCCGGCGCTGCAACTTGGCCGCCAACGCCAGGGCCGGCAGGGCCGACGGGATACCGTCGGTCACCGAGTCCCGGCCCTTCTCGGCCATCTTCGACCACTCCCAACCAGCCATGACCTCGTCGGCGTCGGCCGCGGCGTGGCCCCCGAAGACGTGGGGGTGGCGGGCCACCAGCTTGTCGTGGATCCCCCGGGCCACGTCGGCCAGGGTGAACCGGCCCTCCTCGGTGGCCAGGCAGGCGTGGAAGTACACCTGGAACAGGAGGTCGCCGAGTTCCTCTTCGAGGTGGGCCACCGCCTCGGCCTCGGCCTCGGTGGACTGCTCGCCGTCCGGCCCGACGGCGGCGTGGTGGCCCGACGTTGCGGTGGCCTCGAGCGCGCTGAGGGTGTCGATGGCCTCGATCACCTCGTAGGCCTCCTCGAGCAGGTGGCGGGTGAGCGAGGCGTGGGTCTGCTCGCGGTCCCAGGGGCACTCGGCCCGCAGGGTGCGGACCAGTTCCTCGAGGGCGACCAGGTCGGCGGCCACCGGGGAGGCCAGCTGGGGGATGAACACCGACGTCAGGTGGTCGGGCGGCCCGACCCGGTCCAGGTCCTCCCAGCGCACCCGCTCGACCAACTCGTCGGGCAGGCCCAGGTGGTGGAGCACGGTGACCGGTGGCGGGCTGGCATGGAGGTCGGTGTCGACCGAGAGCTTGATGTCGCTCAGCACCTGGGTGGACCAGCACTGGGCCACCAGCATCGGGCCGGTCTGGCCGGCCGCCTGCTCGGCGAACCGGGTGCCGTCGACCAGGCGCACGCCGCTCGAGACCGGGTCGATGCCGAGCCGCTCCCAGGCCAGATCGAGGAACGACAGGGCGAGGACCAGGGTCATCTCGACCCGCCCGTCGTCCCGCAGGAGCTCGACCGTGCGCTCGGCCACCAGCGGGGAGCCGGGCACCCCGTAGACGACACGGCCGCCCCCGGGGGCCTGCTCGACCGCCGTGGCCACCAGGTGCTCGACAATGCGGTGGTAGACCTCGTCGAAGGTCGACGCCGCGTCGTAGTAGTCGTCGAAGGTCTCGATCCTGTCGAGGCCGGCGGCGGCCGGGTGCCGGCCCGTGCGCAGGAAGGCGGCGTCGGCGTCGGCCAGCATCGCCCGGGCCGGCTTGGTCAGCAGGTCGTCGCCGGCCGGCCCCAGGCCGACCACCGTGATCCGCGGGGTCCTGGCCGGCCCGGCGCGCCCGGCCGCGCCGTCCGGGGCGCCATCCGGGGCGGCCGACCTCTCCGGGTCGACCGCCGCGCCCGGTTCCACCGGGTCCGCTTCCCGCCGCTTCCGCCTGCGAGTGGGCACGCGCTCAGCCGGCTCCCGCCGGTTGGGTCGGCAACGCCGCGGTCGCGGCCTGGGCCCGGGGCAGGTTGGCCGCCGGGGCCAGGAGGGAACCCAGGGGCGGGCTCTGGGGGGGCTTGATGGTCAGGGCCGGCGAGGGGAGCCAGCGCCCGTAGCGCGGGTCCACCGTGACGGCGGCGGTCGAGGCCACCCGGGTGAGGGTGGCGCCGAGCCGCTGGGAGCCCGAGGCCAGGACCGCGTCGTGGACGGCGGAGCTGGCCTGGGCGAAGGTGCTGGGCCGGCGCGAGACCAGCTGGATCACTGCATACTCGGACTGGTCGGCGAAGACCTGGGAGACACCACCGACCGCCACGCCGGCGAGCAACGAGACGGCATGTTGGTAGCTGCTCGAGCTGGGCGGGATGCAGGTCACCGTGGGGGGCTGGTTGGCGGACGCCGCGACTTGGGCGAACGGCGTGCCGAAGGCGAGCCGGTCCCGGTAGGTGGTGGCCTGGGCCGACGTGGCCGCGCCCAGGCCGCGCACGCACACCGTGTCGAAGGACCGGCGGTGGAGGGCGTAGTAGGCGCTGAGGCCGGCGGCCGTCAACGGGTAGCCGGCGGCGTGGGCGTCGAGCGACTCGAAGGTGGCTTGGGTCCGCACCATCTGGTCGACGAACGACGACGGCATCGACCCGAGGATCTGGCCGGCGGTGCCGGCGCACTGGTAGCGGCTCCCGGCCACCTGACCCAGGGTCGTGGTCAGCGACGCCGTCAGGTCGGCCCGGGCCGAGGCCAGGTCGGCCGGACCGACCGCCACGCGCCGGGCAGCCGCCAGCTGGGCGACCAGCTCGTTGCGGATGAGCTCCTGGAGCCAGCCGTCGGTGAACCCCATGGCGAAGCTCTGGGGGTTGGCCTGGCTGCTCCCGACCCCGTAGACGATGAGGGTCGAGCTCTGCCCGTTGGTCTGGACGGCGATCTGGGCGTTGAGCACGCACTGGTAGCCGGCGCTCTTGCCGATGGCGGTCAGGTCGGCGTTCAGGGTGGCCTCGCTGATGGCGGCGCCGTTGACCGTGGCCGCCTCCGACGGGATCCGGAAGGCGGCGAGCATGACGACGGCGGCGACCGCGACGAGCAGCACCAGGAGTCGCTTCATGCGCCGGGCATGCTACCGGGTGGGGTTCTCGCCCCCCGAATCGGTGTCCGGCCCCGATCAGCCCGCCCCGGGGGGCGCCAGCCCGGCCAGCAGGTCCCAGAGTTCCTCGGCCGGGCGCCCCTTGTCGGCCAGGGGCACCACCAGCTGGCCCGTCTCCTCGCGGTAGGTGGCGCCCGGGGCCAGACGGCGCAGCCGGACCTGGGCGCTCGACGGCAGGCGCAGCGGGGAGATCCTGGCCGTCGGGTGCCGGGCCCCCCCCACCCGGGCCGGGACCACCGCCACGTCGGTGACCCCGGTGCGCAGGCACTCCACCCGGAGCCGGGCCAGGGCCAGCAGGCCTTCGGCCGGCCCGGGCAGGGGGCCGAAGCGGTCGAGCCACTCCGCCGCGATGTCGTCGACGTCGGCGGGGAGGGCGGCCGACGCCAGCCGGCGGTAAGCCTCCAACCGGGCGTCCTCGGCCGCCACGTAGCCGGCCGGGAGATGGGCATCCCCGGGCACGTCCAGCGAGACGGTCGGCGGCGCCGGCCGGGGTTCGCCCCGGGCCTCGGCCACCGCCTCGGCCACCAGCTGGACGTAGAGGTCGTAGCCGACCGCGGCGATGTGGCCGGACTGGTCGGCCCCGAGCAGGTTGCCGGCGCCCCGGATCTCGAGGTCGCGCATGGCGATCTTGAACCCCGACCCGAGCTCGGTGTGCTCCCCGATGGTGCGCAGCCGCTCGTAGGCCTGCTCGGTCAGCACCCGGTCGGCCGGGTGGAAGAGGTAGGCGTAGGCCCGTTGGTTCGAGCGGCCGACCCGTCCCCGGATCTGGTGCAGCTGCCCCAGGCCCAGCCGGTCGGCCCGGTCGACGACCAGGGTGTTGACCGAAGGCATGTCGATGCCCGACTCGATGATCGTCGTACAGACCAGCACGTCGAACTGGCGCTCCCAGAAGTCGAGCACGACCTGTTCGAGACTGCCCTCGTCCATCTGGCCGTGGGCGATGGCGATCCGGGCCTCCGGGGCCAGCGACCCGATGCGCCGGGCCACCGCGTCGATGTCGGCCACCCGGTTGTGGACGTAGAAGACCTGGCCCTCGCGCAGCAACTCGCGCCGGATGGCCTCGGAGACCGCGGCGGCGTCGTCCTCGCCGACGTAGGTCAGGATCGGGCGACGGTCGGCCGGCGGGGTGTTCACCATCGAGAGGTCGCGGATGCCGGTCAGCGCCATCTCGAGGGTCCTGGGGATCGGGCTGGCGGTGAGGGTGAGGACGTCCACCCCGTCGGCGATGCGCTTGACCGCCTCTTTGTGGGTGACCCCGAAGCGCTGCTCCTCGTCGACCACCAGCAGACCCAGGTCCTTGAAGGCGATGTCGGAGGCCAACAGCCGGTGGGTACCGACGACGACGTCCACCGACCCGTCGGCCAGCCCGCCCACCACCTTTTTGGCCTGGGCGGCCGAGAGGAACCGGCTCAGCATCTCGACCCGCAACGGGAACGGGGCGAAGCGGTCGGCGAAGGTCTGGTGGTGCTGGCTGGCCAGCAGGGTGGTCGGCACGAGCACCGCCGCCTGCTTGCCGTCCTGGACCGCCTTGAACACGGCCCGCAGGGCCACCTCGGTCTTGCCGAAGCCGACGTCCCCGCAGACCAGGCGGTCCATCGGCCGGGGCTGCTCCATGTCTGCCTTCACCTCGTCCACCGCCCGGAGCTGGTCCGTGGTCTCGGTGTAGGGGAACGAGGACTCGAGCTCGGCCTGCCACGGGGTGTCGGGTGCGAAGGCGTGGCCGGTGACCGCCAGCCGGCGCCGGTAGAGGGCGACCAGCTCCTCGGCGATCTCGCCCGCCGCCGCCCGGGCCCGGGCCCGGGCCCGCTGCCACTCCGCCCCACCCATCTTCGACAGGGTCGGTGACTCGCCCCCGCTGTAAGGGGTGACCGCCTCGATCTGGTCGACCGGAAGGTAGAGGCGGTCGCTGCCCCGGTACTCGAGGACCAGGTAGTCACGGGCCGTGCCCCCGACGGTCCGGGTGGTGGTCCCGGCGTAGCGGGCCACCCCGTGTTGGCGGTGCACCACGTAGCTGCCGGGCGCCAGGTCGTCGAAGAAGCCGTCGGTCGGTCGGGCCCGGGGGCGGGCCCGGCGGTGCGGGGTGCGCCGGCCGCTGACATCGGACTCCGACAGCACCGCCACCTTGGCCCCCGGGACGATGAACCCGTTGGCCAGCGGGGCCACCACCACCCGGGCCCCGGGCCCGGGGTCCGCCGCGCCGGCCACCGGGGCGACGACGCCCTGGTCGCCGAGCACCCCGGAGAGCCGCTCGGCGCCGCCGGCGCTCGGCACGCACAGGGTCACCGAGTAGCCGTCGGCCACCAGCGCCGTGACCTGGGCCGCCAGACGGGCGGCGTCCCCGGCCACCGGACCGAAGCCGCGTACCGCGACCGCCGGGGCGTCGGGGCCCTCGGCCACCGAGGTCAGGGACAGCACGGCGGCCGGCGAGCGGGCCAGCAGGCGGTCGAAGGGGAGGTACAGCCGGGGTGGACCCGCACGGCCCCGGTCCGCGTCGTCGGTCGGCGGGGCGCCCCAGGTCCCGGCCAGGGCCTCGGTCAGCGCCCCCTCCTCGTCGTGCAGCTCGACCGCCCTGTCCCGTACCCGCCGCGGCTCGACCAGCACCACCTCGGCGTCGGACCCGAGCAGGTCGGTTATCAGCTCCTCGTCGGGGCACAGCCAGGGCAGCCAGCTCTCCATGCCGTCGAAGCTCTGGCCATCGGCCAGCCGGTCCCACTGGGCCCGACCCCACGGCTCGCGCCCGACCAGGGCGACCGCCCGGGCCTGGACGTCGGGCGTCGGAAGCAGCTCGCGGCAGCCGAAGATCACCGCCTCGCGCAGGTCGGCCACCGAGCGCTGGTCGCCGACGTCGAAGGCGGTGAGGCGGTCGACGTCGTCCCCCCACAGGTCGATGCGCACGGGGAGCTCGGCCGTCGACGGGAAGACGTCGATGATGCCGCCCCGCACGGCCACCTCCCCTCGGTGCTCGACCTGATGCTCACGGCGGTAGCCGGCCCCCACCAGGGCGGCCACGGTGACCTCGGCGTCCAGGCGTTCACCGGCCGTCACCACCAGGGGCGCCGCCACCTCCCGCCACGGGCCGAGCCGCTGGAGGAGGGCCCGCACCGGGGCCACCACCACGGCCGGGCGGGTCGGGGCCCCCCCGAAGAGGTGCCACAGGACGGCGAGGCGACGGCCCATGGTGGCCACCTCCGGGCTGACCCGTTCGAACGGGAGGGTCTCCCACGCCGGGAGGAGCGCCACCGGCCCCTCGGACCAGCCGACCGTGACCGCCCCGTCGCCCGACGCCCGGTCGCCGGACGCTCCGTCGCCGGACGCTCCGGGGGCGGGCGCGAGGAAGCAGGCCAGGTCGGCGGCCATCCGTTCGGCGTCGATGGCGGTGGCGGTGACCACCACCAGCGGGCCCCGACCCGACAGTGAGGCCAGGCCGGCCAGGGCGTACGCCTGGGCCGGGCCGGGGACGGCCAGGGTGGTCGCCGTCCGGGCGATGACCCCGGGCAGGGCCGGCTCGTTGCGCAGGAGCGGCGGGAGCGCCGCCAGGCCGGCGGTCATGAAGGGCGCGTCGGCCCGCGCCCCGAGCGGCATCTCGTCACCACCGGGGCCGGGCCGGGCCGGGTCCGGACGGTGAGGGCGCTCCCGGGGGTCCGGGGGAGGCCGCGTGCCCCGGTCGCGGCATCGCCGGCCGGGGTCGCGGGCACCACGCCGGCACGATACCAGCGGCCCCGGCCGGGGCCGCCGGGCGGGGCGGGCGACCCCGTGGCGCTCAGGGGGCCCCGTTGCAGCGGTTCATCGCCGCGTCGAAGCCGTCGGTGGCGATGACCTCGGCCGCGTCGGCCGCCTGGGCGACGCTGACGTCGAGGAGCTCACGGTCGGCCCGCCCCGGTCGGCGGAGCACGTAGTCGGCCCCGGCCTGGCGCCCCGGCGGCTTCCCCACCCCGATGCGGATGCGTCCGAATTCGGCCGAGTGCACGTGGGCCTGCACCGACTTGAGGCCGTTGTGCCCGGCCGTGCCGCCGCCGGCCTTCACCCGGACCCGCCCGGGCACGAGATCGAGCTCGTCGTGGATCACCACCAGCTTGGCCGGGTCGTCGATGCCGAAGCGGCGGAGGAGCGGGCGGACGGCGGCCCCCGAGTCGTTCATATAGGTGGTGGGGACGGCCAGGACGACCCGGCGGTCCCCGATGCGGACCTCTTCGACCCGCGCCTGCTGGCCCTTGACGGCCTTGAGCCGACCGGCACCGTGGCGGGCGGCCAGCAGGGCCACCGCGTCGGCGCCGACATTGTGGCGAGTGCCGGCGAATTCCTCCCCGGGGTTCCCGAGGCCGACGACCAGGAGGTCGGCCGGCGTGCCCCGACGTTCGGGGGGCTCGGCGCCCGCTCGCCTCCCCCCGAAGAGCCGGCGCAGGGCCTACCCCTCGCCGTCGCCGCTCTCGGAAGACTCGCTGGGCTCGGCGCCGCCTTCGGCCGCGGCACCCTCTTCGCCCTCGGCCGCGCCCTCTTCGCCCTCCTCGCCTTCCTCGAGGGCGACCACCCGGGGCGGCTGGCCGATGACGATGGCCACGTCCTCTTCGAGGTCGGTGGTCACACCGGCCGGCAGGTTGAGGTCGGCCACCCGCAGCGCGGCCCCGATGACCAGGTCGGTCACGTCCACCTCCACCACGGTGGGGATGTCCGCCGGCTTCGCCCGCACCGGGAGGTTGAACAGCTGCTGGTCCACCAGACCCTCGCCGTGCTGGACCTCGAGGGCCTCGCCGGTGAGGGTGATCGGGACCTCGGCGGCGATGATCTCGTCGCGTCGCACGATCTGGAAGTCGACGTGGGTGACCGTGCCCCTGACCGGGTGGCGCTGCATCTCGCGGGCCAGGGTCAAGAACGTCTTGTCACCGGCCTTGAGTGAGAGGAGGGTGTTGGACCCCGACTCCCCCGACAGGGCGATGCGCAGCTCCCGGGCGGCCACGGCCACCGAGACCGGATCGGTGCCGTGCCCGTAGACCACGCCCGGGATCTTCCCCTCGGCCCGGAGGCGCCGGGTGGCCCGCGAGCCGAGGGGGCGGCCGGTCTCGGCTTCCAGGATGATCTCGGGCATGGCGGGTCTCCTCGGGCGACTCAGGTGCGCCGGCCGGGCCGGGCCTCGGCGGACGGCCCACCACGATAGTCGGCCCGGCACCCCCCGGACCAACGGGTAGTGGCTCAGTTTGAATCTGGCTCCGAGAGGCCCAGGCTATCCACGATCAAATGCCAGGCATCCTGGTACTGCTCCCAGCCGGGGACGGACCCGCGTAGAACCTTGCTCGACGTGCCCCAGGTGCCCCCCGTTTCGCTCGCCTTGACCACCACGGGCATCGGCAGGAGAAAAAGTCCGGGGCCTGCTCGCCAGTGTCCGTAGGGTCTTTCAGGGTCCCCGCATCCCGGAAGTTCCAGATTGAGACTTCGGGCCGGGAGCTCAGGGGATTACCTCCCCGTTCCGGCAGGGGATGCCCCTAAATGCGGGTCCGCATGATCGACAATGTCCACATGTGCCCCGCGGGAGTGGTCCGGTCTGTGGACGCAGGATGACGCCAAGTGCGCTCATTCTCCGGTCCGAATAGTGCGCCCATCATTAGGTGATAATGAACACCCCCCGATGTGGTTTCGTGTCAGCGAGTCAGGTGCGGCGAAGCGTCGTACAGTCTGAACCGACGTCGACCCAGAGGCACGGAGTGGTCCGATGTTAGGGTCTTCATGTGGTCGAAGGCGATTCTTACGGTGACTACATTCTGCGAACCGGTCGCGAAATCGAGTCCTGGGAAGAGGTCTTCAACGGTTACCTCTACGAGTCACGTTTCAAGGAGATGGAACGAGTCGTAGATCTAGGTCCCGGACGGTGTGCATTCACTCACCAATCTCCCCAACGAATTATCGCAATCGACAGCTCGCCCGCAGTCGTTGAGCAGTATTCGCATGAGGGTCTTGACATCAGGTTGGGTTCAGCATACGAGATTCCATTAGCTGATTCTTCGGTCGATGGTCTGTTTTCGTGCTGGCTCCTCGAGCATCTTGAGGAGCCAGATCGATGTGTTCGAGAGACTTACCGGATTCTGAGGCCGGGCGGGTACGCATGCTTCGTTGTGCCTTCTGCAGAATCGTTGCGTCGTGGTTTCTACGATGATTTCACGCACATACGGCCCTTTACGCCGGCGTCGTGTCACCAATTGGCGGAAGCGGGTGGATTTGACCGGCATTCTGCCAGTTACCTCTTTTGGACACGCGGACTGCGCCATTTCATTCCGTCAATTGGAATGGGACGAGTGGCCGCTCTTATTCGGCAACTCGATCTGTACGGCAGAAGGATCGGACTGGTCAATCGGTACAACCTGCTTTTCGAGGTCTGGAAGACCTCCGCCTGACGTCCGATCCGGGACACCGTTGGCACCCACCTCGTTGGCTCGGGGCGGGGATCGACAAGGTCCCTCGTCCCGGCGGGTCGTCGTGAAGAGCCGCGGATCTCTCCCCGTCGAGTTGGCCTGAGCGGTCGAATTGACCCGGACCCGGGGGTTGGCCACGAGGCGTCGAAGACCGCCGTCGCCAAGTGGCCCACCACTCGCCACGGCGTCGGTGGCACTCAACGTCGCCCTCGGTCACCCCACCATTGGGCCGCAACCCAGATCCGGTGGCGCCACCCGGCCAGAGCGACCGATTCACGTCGGGATCTCGCCAAGGCCCGCCGGACCTCACCAACCGCCTGCATCGGCGCCTGCTCGCCGACCCTGGCCGCTGTGGCCTGCCCCGGATGCAGTCGGTAGGCCACCAGCGGTTCGCCCAGATTGTCCAGCTCGCCCACCGTCGCCAGACGCAGCCAGAGCTCGTAGTCCTCGAACCGGCCAGCGACCCGAGAGTATCCCCCGAGCGAGTTCACCATGTCTCGGCGAAACATCACCGAAGGATGGATCAGCGCATTGCGCCACCGCAGGCGGTTCAACACCACCGCCGATCCGGTGAGCGCGTCGCGCCGGCCGATGGATCGTCCGACTCGGTCGACTACCAGAGCGGAGGCGCCGAGAGCGGCGAGGTTGGGCCTTTGCTCCATGGTGTCGACTTGTCGTTGAATTCGGTGGGCCAGACAACGGTCGTCGGCGTCGAGCCGGGCCACCAACGACCCGCGGCACACCTGCAAGCCGGCGTTCAGTGCACCGGGCAATCCGGTCCGTCGCTCGAGGCGGACTCGTCGAAGCCGCGGGTCGCTCACCCTGTCGAGGATCGAAGGGGTCTCGTCGTTGCTGGCGTCGTCAACGACCACCAGTTCAAGGTCGGTGAATCCTTGCGACCACACACTGTCGAGGGCTTCGAGGACATACGGTTCGCCGTTGTGAACGGGAAGCAGGACCGAGACGGTCGGCGAGCGCATCAGGTGATCGCCTCATAGACTGATTGGACTTTGGCAGCCATTCGGTCCCAGGTGAATCCGAGAGCGTGCTGTCGAGCCGCTGCACCCATTTCGGCTCGCCGCTCGGGATCCCCCGCTAGTTCTGTCAATGCACGTTGTAGGGCACAAGGGTCACTGGGAGGGACGAAGAGGCCGCTCCTGTTGCTAACGGATTCGACTAACCCCCCCAACCGGCTGGCAACCACTGGCTTCCCACAGGCCTGGGCTTCGAGGGCTGCCATACCGAACATCTCGTCACGGACCGTAGGCATGACGAACACATCGCACGCGTTGTACACGTCCGCGAGGCGCCGTTCCTCGATGGCACCGATATAGAGGACGCCGATCGACTTCATCCGCTCTGGCAACTTACCTGGCTGGTCCCTGCCGAATTGCCCGATCGGGCCGGCCAACATCAGTGTCGCCCCGCTCGGCGGGCACCGCTGCCAGACATCGAGCAGAACATCGGTCCCCTTTTGATCGCAGAGGCGACCGACGTAAAGCATGATCACCCCGTCCAGACCCAGCTCGGCCCGCAAACGCTCACCTGATTCGGGATCCGGCCGGAATTGGTCAACATTCACGCCTTCATGGATCACCTCTATCGGGGCCGGTGTACCCCAGAACTGGCGAAACTCGGCTGCGCAACTCTCTGAATCGGGAAGAACGCGGTTAAACCGCCCCAACGATCCTTCGTAATAGCGATGACCGAGCCGGGTGTTTGCTCCTCGGAAACGGAAGTAGTCAAGATGCAACAGTGTCGGTATCTGGAGGAAGGTCGTGAACCGGGCACCATCAGGAACACCGTGGAAGTGCAGGACGTCGGGGCGATTGGCGCGCAGATGCTTGCGGGTTGCCAGGAGCATCTCGTAATCGCGGACCGGCCGCCGTGTTCGCACGCGCACTCCCTGCACGACGAAGCCTCGATGCTCCGTTACCGAGTCCGCGGACTCGGCCGACAAGATGCGAACCTCGTGACCCGCCGCTGCCTGGGCCGCAGCCAGTTCAACCATCCGGCGCTGGATGGCCCCACCGCGATCGTGGAGGACAGGCAAGGTGGTCGGACCTTGATGGGTGATCTTCACCGACCGCCCTCCAACAACCCTCGACGCGGCCGCGCCAGGACCTGTCGATACAACGCCAGGTGGCCATCCACCATGGCGTCAACGGTGTAACGGGCACGGACCCTCGCTGCGGCAAGGGCGGCACGACCAATCGCGTCGTCGTAGGTGCAACATGTGGCGGCAATGGCTCGAGCCAACCCCCCCACATCTCCTGGGGCGACCAGTACACCGTGACCGTCGAGCTGTTCGGGGACCCCTCCGACGGCGCTCGCTATCACTGGAACGCCACTGAGCGCGGCCTCGGTGATCACACTGGGCAGCGCTTCGCTCTGACTAGGCAGGACCAATGCGTGAGCCTGAGCGTAGTAAGAGGGCAGATCAACGCGGTCCACGTGTCCGATGAAGGTGACACGATCCTTGACACCGAGAGCGGCGGCCAACCGACGCAGCTCCGGCGCTTGGGCGTCATTGTCATAGACAAGATCGAGGCGGACCGGGACATCTGGACCGAGACCCGCTACGGCGCGGAGCAGCACGTCGACGTTCTTTATCGCCAAGAGCTGACCGACGAACAGTAAATTCCAGGGCTGGCCGGGACCCGGGGGCTTTCGCTCCACATAGGGCCAGCTGACGGCGTCAATGCCGTTGGGGATGCAGGCGACACGGTCTCTCGGTACTCGGTGACCGAGGAGATCGCGTTCAGCTTCTGAGAGGACAACCACGGCATCGGCACGCCGGTATATAAGTTCGAGCGCCGCACGGCGTGTGTGTGAACCCTGGTGAATGCCATGTCGGGTGAACGCCACGCGTGACCCCGACCGCATAAGCGACTGGACAATGGCCTGGTGAGCGAGATGATGGACGTGGACAACGTCCCATTGCCGTCGGCGAACTTCCCAATTGTGCGGACCCGCAGAAACCTGAGCACCGCGAGCAATCAAGCCAGCCTCCAGGGTGGTCTCGGGTGTCTCCCGTTGCGCCTGGGCACCGACAGCGCCGTAAATGCCCCCGATGAGAAGGATCCGCAGCGGGCGCTCTCCACTGTTTGCCCGGAGAAGGGGCGGGATCATGTCGTCTCCGGGCGCCCCGGTAGATCCTTTGTCCGACCATTTCGCTCGACCCGCCGCCCAACACACTCGGCGATGACACCGACGTGGAAGGCCACCGTCGCGTCAACACCCCATCGAGCCCGCAGGTCGGGACGTGGGCGACGCTCGTGGCCGACCGCGGCCACCAGGGCATCGGCAAAGCGGCGCGCATCGAGTGGCACCATTGTCAGCCCGGTGTCAACCTGACGAGCGATCTCGCGCGTTCCACGATTCTCAACAGCCACTACCGGGATCCCCGCGCAGACGGCCTCCGCCACAACCATCCCGAACCCTTCGCGCCCGCTAGCCGTGACCAGCGCCGCGGCCTGGTCGATTTCGGCCGAAGGATCGTCGGTCCACCGTGCGTGATCGAGACCCGCCAGTTCCGGCATCACCCAGGGAGGATCCCCCTCGAGCGCCTCGCCCACGATCCGCAACTGAAGATCCGGGACCCGGCGGCGCGCTTCCACCCAGGCGTCAATGAGGAAGTCGAGGTTCTTGTCGGAAGCCAGCCGTCCGAGGTACAAGGCCGTCGGGACGGGAGGAGCCGAGGTCCCGGCCAGTCGCACTTTGACACCTGCCCCACCTGCGGGGGCCTGGATGACGCTCCCCTGGCGGCACAACCGTCGATAGAAGCGCGCGTCGTCGCCGTTGACCACGACAGTCCGACGGGAGATCCAGGCAAACGGCGCTTCGGCCAGCGCAAAGAGTGCGCCGCCCGGTACGCGGGACTCGAGGAACGTGCCATGGACGACCGAGATCGACGGCACCCAACGTCGCGCCGCGGCCAGCCGGCCCAGCGCCACGGCGGCAGGTGTGTGGAGGTGCGCGACGTCAGGAGCTTCACGTGCCAAGATCCGACACAGGGCGCGATAGGCAGCAAGATGAGCGCGCACGCCTCGGCGGCGGAATGGCGGTAGGTCGTAGACCCGGTCGAAGGCCTCCACACTCCTCGCGTCCTCGGATACACCGATGGTTTCCCATCCCTGCTGTTGGAGGGCTCGTGCCACGGGGGCCACAAAATATTCCAAGGTCGGCGCGACCGCAGCGACGAAAACCACCCGACGGGGTCGAGACGATACCGCAGCCACTGATCAGCTCGGCCCGGCGGGTTGGGGGGGACCCGGGGACACACGCTGAGAATACAGGAACGCGACCAGGTGCCAAATCGGCTGAGTGCGGTACCGTCGGGGGTCCAAGAACGCCCGGTCGGAGGGGACTCGAGCCAACGTGGCAGGATCGCGCAGCATCATCCGATACCCGATCCGGACCATCCTGCGCGACGGTCTCCACCGCCAAGCAGCGGCCGGTGCCACGTGGAATCTGGCCGGCACCGTGGTGGCGCGGGTGGTCGCACTGGCGACAACCATCGTCGTGGTGCGCGCGCTCGGGCCGACGCGCTTCGGTGGCCTGGCGTTGATTCAAACTACCGCGGCCGCCCTGGCCACCCTTTCAGGACTTGGATTGGCCTTCGCCACTACCCGTTTTGTCGCTGAACACTTGGAGACCGACCGGCGCCGGGCCGGGAGCTACCTGACTTCGTCGGTCACACTGTGCGTCCTCAGCGGGACCATTCTCGGCTTCGCAGTCCTCGTGTTCAGCCCAGAGCTGGCCACCGACGTCCTGGGCAAGAGCTCCCTGGCCACAGCCATGGCCATGGCCAGCCCACTGCTCTTGGTCTCCCCCCTCGCCGATGTCCTGACCGGAGGCATCACCGGCCTCCAAAGGTTCCGCACCCTCGGGTGGGTCCAAGGAGCCCGCGGGGTGCTCGACGGGGTCCTCCTTATCGGAGGGGTCCTCATCGGCGGAGTCGTCGGGGGCATCTTGGGTTATGTGGCTGCAGAGGCCATCGCCTGTCTGATCGCCGGAGTAGAAGTCCGTCGGGCGACCATTGCCGACGACATCGAGTTCCGCCTGGAACTGGATTACTCAGTCCTTCCCAGCCTGATCCGCTTCGCCATCCCCTCTTTGTCCACGGCCTCGTTACTCACCGTCTCGCTCTGGCTGGGACAGATCTTCTTGGCCCACCAGCCCGGCGGGCTGGCCAGCGTGGGGGTGTTCGCCTTCGCCCAGCGCTTCTACTTGGCCGCCCTCTTCCTTCCCCAGGTCATCGGCACAGTCCTCTTCCCGATGCTCTCTTCGCTCACTGCCGCCGGTCGATTCAGCAGATTCCGACGGTTGCTGGGCACTTACCTTGCCATCATCTGCCTCCTGGCTACCCTGGGCGCCGGGGCCCTGTTCTTGCTGGCGGGATTCGTCACGGCACTGCGGGGACACGGAGGAGCCGCCGAGGCGCGCACCCTGGGCGTTCTTGCCTTCGTGGCAATTCCCGCGGCCCTCAACAACGCACTCAGTCAGGCCGCCGTGGCTCTGCGGCGCATCGGATGGTGGCTCTTCAGCGACGTGATACTCGCCGTCGTATTACTGGGCGCCGCGTGGGTATTGGTGCCGAGCCACGGCTCGGTGGGGCTGGCCGTGGCTTATCTGGCGGGCTACATCGCAACCTGCGTGGCTATCTTGCCCGCCTTCCTGTCCAGCCCCGCCGACCTCCCGGCGGCCGAGGCCATCGAGGCCCCCGAGGGCGTCGACTGGGATGTGGTCTTGCCGACGGTGGGCATCGCCGACGCCCTCCCGCAGCCCCGGACAAGGGTCCGCAAACCCGATCCGTCCCCCGTTGCGCCGACGCCGGCGCCCGTGGCGCCGTTCGGACACCGACGCGTCCGGCTGCCCACGCCCGAACCAAAGCGCAGCCTGGCCGCACCGGTCATCACGGCCATCGCCTTCCTCGGGGTGGTGCTGTGGAGCGGTACCCGAGACTTCGCCAACCTCGACACGTACCCGGTGCTGGCAATCGGGCCGCTGTTCTTTTTCGCGGTCCAACTCGTCGCCCCTCGGACCCGGCTCCGCCTGGACACTCCGTTGTGCCCAGCCAACTGGGCCTGGTTGCTCTTCGCCATCCAGTTGGTACTCCAGCCGGCTCTGATAATCATCTTTGGGCCAGCCCACGGTCAGCTCTACTCGCTCCCTGGTCCCGGTGCCGTCCAAGATGCGTTCGTCCTGTCGTGTCTGGCGTACGTGGCCTACGCCATTGGGCTCACCGCGGTGCTCCGACGACCACCGATCGAGCGGCCCGTCGGAAGTACCTTGGACGACGTTTCGCCGGCGGCTGTCGCCTTGTTCATCGTCATCGGAATGGTCGCCCTTGTGTGGCGCTTCCACTCGCCAGGACAACTGTTCTCCTACTTCACGGGCGGATTCAACGGCCAGGACCCAACTGCCAGCTCGACGTCGCTGTCGAGCGCCGCCAGCACCTTCTTGCGGCCACTGGGTGCCTACGGCCTCATACTGCTGTGGGCCCGCTCGGCAGAGAGCACCCGGATTCACCGCCTCCGCTTCGTCCTCTCGGGGACCGGCGCCCTTGTGATCTTGGCCACCTACAACTACAACCGCGCAGCCGTCGTCATTCCCCTGGTGGCCCTGGCCGCCGCGTACGGGCGACACATTCGCAAGCTCCGCCTCCGCAGCGTGGTGGTCTTCGGACTGGTGATCCTCCTCCTCGCCGCGGCATTCGGCAACTACCGCAGGGTCGTCGAGGGAACCCAAGGCGGCACCATCAGCCTGCAGCAGGCTGGGATATCGTCGGAGCCTTCGCTCGAGAGCCAAATTCAGCTCTACGGGGCGGCGCCCCAGTTCAGCGCGCTGGTGATCCAGGACCTTCCAGGTGACGGTGGCTTCGCCTACGGCCGCACCATGATCGACTCGGTCCTTTCCCCGATTCCCGTCGTCGGCAAGACGTTCCGAGCGAACAGTGGCACGGTGCGGTACAACGCGCTCGTCTATGGCCAGCCCGGTACCGTCGACCAGGTCCTCCCCTTCCTCGGTGAGCTCTACTGGAACTTCGGTACTTTCGGGGTCCTCGTCGGCTTCCTCGGAGTCGGTCTGGCCATCGCCGCCTTCCAACGTCGATTCGACGCGTCGGGCGGGATCCTCGCCGCGTTCATCTTTCAGTACCTGGGCATGTGGGTGGCCTTTTTGATCATTGGATCGCTCGCCGTGGTGGCCCAAATCTTCGTGTACTTCACCCTGCCCATCCTGGCCCTGGCACTGGCGCCCAAGGTCCGAGATACCCCAGCGGCCGGCCCGAACCGGCCGGCTCGGCGCCCAGCGGACGCCCCGGGCGCTCGGTAGGCGCCGATCTCCGAGGCCCCTCATCCATTTGGCTCGCACATCCGGTCTGTCGAGGGCGCCTTCTCGGGTTCCGCCACGGGGGGCGAGCCTGGCCGATCGCTGCCTCTGGGCTCGGAGTAGATTGACCGTGTGGTCCAACAGGAACCGACCGGTGAGCCCGGCCTGCTCGACTACGTCCGAGTCCTGTGGCGGCGCCGGCTCATCGTCATCCTGGCGGTCATCGTCGCCGTCGGGGGCACAATCGGGATCGACACCGTCCGGACCCGGATCTACCGAGCCACCTCGACCATTCTGTTCGTCTCCCAGAACTACTCGAACAACGGCACGATGGTCCCCCTCAGCCCCACCGACATCGCCACAGATATCGAGCTCGTGCAGGGAGCCACGATCACCGCCCTCGTTACCAAGGACCTGGGGGCCGTCCCCCCGCCGGTGACCGTCATCCAGGTCGGCACGACCGAAGTGGCCAAGATCTCGGTCTCCTCACCCAACAAGTTCCTCGCCACGACGGCGGCGAACGACTACGCCCAGGCCTACATCCTCGGTAGCCAGAACCGATACCTGGCCAGCCAACAGGGCGCCGAGGCCCAGATCCAACAACAGATCAACGGGATCCAATCCCAGATCCAGTCGGTTCAGCTCCAGATCAACGTGCCGGGCGCGAACCAGAGCCAAATCTCCAATCTCGACGCGCAGTTGGGGACCCTCGAATCCCAACAGCAGGCCCTCCACACCCAACTCACCCAGCTCACGGTGGAGGCCTCACAGACACCCAGCGGCGGGCAACTCGTAGCCCCCGCAACCGTGCCGACCAGACCGGTGTCTCCCAATCGAGTCGTCGACGCGGTGATCGCCGGCATCATTGGCTTGATCATCGGTATCGCCTTGGCCATGCTTCGTGAGTACTTCGACGACCGGATCCGCACCGAGGCCGAGCTTGAACAGGTGGCCAAGGACCTCCCGGTGCTCGGGATCATCCCCCGGATCGAGGACTGGCGAGATAGCGAGATCCCGTTCCTGGCATTCGCCCACCGGCCCAATTCGCCCGCTGCGGAGTCCTACCGCGGCCTGCGCACCTCGATACAGTTCGCAGGTTTGGACCACCCCATCCGCATCCTCCACATCACCAGTCCGGCCGCCGCTGACGGTAAGACCACCACATCCGCCAATCTCGCCGTGGCGATGGCCGAGGGCGGGCAGAGCGTGGTCCTGATCTGCTGCGATCTCCGTCGACCTCGGCTCCACGAGTTCTTCTCTATTCCAAACCACATCGGACTTACCTCGGTCCTAGCTGGGCAGGTGGAGCTGACTCACGCCTTGGTGAACCTGCCGGGTATCCCGCGCCTCACCCTCCTCCCGTCGGGGCCTCTGCCGGCCAATCCCTCCGAGCTTCTCGGTAGTCGCCAGGCTCGCGAACTGTTCGCCACGCTGACCCAGGCCGTCGACGTGGTGATCTTGGACAGCCCGCCCGTGCTCCCGGTAACCGATGCGTCCGTCCTGGCTACGGTGGCCGACGGTTCGATCATGGTCACCGCGGCCGGCGAGACCACGCGCCGGGACCTGTCCCGGGCGATCGAGCTGCTCAGGAGCGTCGGTGCTCCGCTCACCGGCGTAGTCTTCAACGACGCTTCAGAGAGCGACTCCTACGTCTACTACGGCTACGGCAGAAATCAGGGTTACGGCGAAGGGCCCGGCTCCGCAAACGGAAACGGCAATGGCAATGGCAAGAGCAACGGAAAGAGCACGCGCTTTCGCAGCAAGGCGCCCGTCACACTCGTCCCCCGCCCGGGTGGCACCTGGCCGCCCAAGGCATGATCCGACCTATGACCGCCCTCTTGACAGGTTTGATCGATCGCTGAACGTTGGCGACGGATCAGCACCAAGATCAACGTCCGAGCCACCACGGCCGCCAAGTCCGAGTGCCGCGCCGACGGGTGGTCGTGGCCACCTTCATCGCCGCGGTGGCCGGCCTGCTCGCCGTCGGCGCCCTCGTGGGGTGGAGTGCCTGGCGTTCGCTCACTCAGGCCCGCACCCCGCTCGAACAGGCCCGCCAGCTGGTAGATCACCTCGAAGGCAACCCCCAGCAGTTACTGAGCGCACCGGGGAGGGCCTCAGCGCGGCGCAGCATCGAGGCCGTCGAACGCGACGCCGCCTCGGCCCATGCCGACGTGGCGTCATCGGGCGCCCTCGATGTCGTGGGTTTCCTTCCGCTACTCAGTAGGCAGCGCCAAGGGGTACTGGATCTGGCCGTCGATCTCCAGAGTGCGGCGCGGATCAGCGGCACGCTGCTCGACGAGGTGGACGCCCTGAACGCCACCAGCCACGGCACCACCATCGACCTGGCCCGCCTCTCGGCGCTGGTCCGGGCCGTGAGCAGCGCCCACCAGGAGTTAGTGCGCCTTGAGCGACCGAGCGGTGGCCTGTGGGGTGCCCTCGGCACCGCCCGCGCCAGCTTCAATCGGGAGGACGCCCGTCTCGTCACTCAGCTGGCCCGAGGCCAGCAGATCCTCGGCTACGGGCTGGTCTTCATGGGGGCGGACGGCCCCCGGACATATCTATTGGCCACCGAGAACAACGCCGAGA
>Ga0182024_10004324_pt1 | contig 32844 bp, 26 predicted proteins | sample P32metaG_FD_120480 | JGI IMG/M metagenome (GOLD analysis project Ga0182024, IMG submission 120480) | Permafrost microbial communities from Stordalen Mire, Sweden - P3-2 metaG (Illumina Assembly) | ecosystem: Environmental > Terrestrial > Soil > Wetlands > Permafrost | place: Sweden: Stordalen...
CCAGCATGCTGGATCTGGTGCGCATGGCTTACGGTGTTGATGCAAACAAGGTGCTGGGCGGTCCGAGTTGGCTCGAAATGGACCGCTTCGATATTCACGCGAAGGTCCCGGCAGGCACGACTTCGGCAACTGTGAAGCCGATGTTGCGGGCGCTGCTCGCCGAACGCTTCGGTCTCGTCGCGCATAACGACACGAAGCCGGTGCCCGCATGGGTGCTGACCGCAGGCAAGCACCCTCAGTTGAAGAAATCGGAGGGTTCGGACAGTTCAGGCGCCGGCGGTTGCCGTTCGGCAGCCTCGGGTGACAGCGTCGAAGTCACCTGCCGCAACACGACCATGGACGCCTTCGTCTCGGGCCTGGGCCGCATGGACGGCGCGTGGTATTACGTTGGCGACAACCTGGTGGTAGATAAGACAGGCCTCAACGGTGAATGGGATTTCGACGTGAGATACTCAGCCCGCCAGAAGGCGACCACGCCGGCGTCCGAAATTGTCAGCCTGTTCGACGCCATCGACAGGCTCGGGCTGAAGCTGGACCCGTCGATGGTGCCGATGCCTGTCGTCGTGGTCGACAGTGTGATCCGGACGCCCACGCCCAATTCTCCCGATGCCGACAAGGCCTTTCCCCCGCCGTCAACCGAATTCGAGGTGGCCGAGGTGAAGGCGAGCGATCCCGACGACAATCGCGATAATTTCTCGCTCGGGGAAGGTGGACGCTTCACCGTTCACGGCGCCACGCTGCAATCGCTGATCACAAACGTCTGGGGCGTCACCGGCGAAATGATCGTCGGCGCGCCGAAGTTTCTGGATTCCGACCGCTGGGATATCGTCGCGAAAGCCCCGGATGTGATGTCTGCCAACGGCGATGCTGATATCGATGCGGCTATGGTGATGCTCAGGGCTGTGCTGACGGATCGCTTCCGGCTGGCCGCTCACTTTGAGGACCGGACCATGCCGGCTTACGTGATGATCGCTTCAAAGCCGAGGCTGAAGAAGGCCGATCCGGCTGCGCGCTCCGGATGCAGGGAAGGTCCTCCGACTTTGGTCAAGGTGGAACCGCGCAGCACGAATCCGGTGCTGGGACGCCTGCTGACGTGCACGAATGTCTCGATGCCCTGGTTCGCGCAGCAGTTGCAGTATCTCGCCAGCAGTTATGTTCACACCGATGTGCTGGATGCGACGGGCCTCGAAGGCGGCTGGGGTTTTACGCTGAGCTTCAGTAAGATGGCGCAGTATCGCGGGAATAATGGATCGGGGTCCGGTGCAGGAACGGCAGAGGAACCAAGTGGAGCACTGTCAGCGCCGGAAGCGATGGAAAAGCAGTTGGGGCTGAAGCTGGAACTCCGGAAGCGTCCCGTGAAAGTGCTGGTGATCGATCACATCGAGGCGAAGCCGATCGATAACTGACGCGAAGCGGACGCTTCCCCCTGCAAATCATCATTTGCCGCGCTCAATTTCCGCGGTCCAATTCTGCACAACCGTAAGCTGCTGGCTGGTTTCCCCTTCCGGCGCAGCGGGGACGAGAAACCTTTGGCCGTCGGCAGAAACGTCGTAGCAGTAGCCGCACTCACCCTCCAGGACGAACAGAGGCACAACCTTCTTCACTTCAAACGCGTCACCCTGCGTGTCCACTTCCGCTGCCATGAGACGATTGCCGCGCGCTATGTCGAGCGTCTCTATGTCGCCAGCTTCGCCTGCCACGAGGCGACTTTCCGGCGCGATGTAGAACAGCTCTTTGCCATCCGCCCGCCAGCGCGGTGCTTCGCCTCCCGACATAGATATCCGCCGTTTCGGACCTGGACCGGGGAACGGCACAACGTAGACCTCGAACTCGCCGGATTCGGCCGAGTCATATGCGATCCAGCGGCCGTCAGGAGAAAACTGCGGGTCGCCTCCCGCGAACCCGCCAGGCGCTAACGGATATGGCTTCGCGGCTCCGGGCGTGCCCAGTGGATCCGGCAGGATCCAGATGCCGAGTGGGATCCGGGGGACAACGGAATCATCCCGAACGTCGGTTCCCCCGGTCGTGGCCGAGTAGGCCAGGTACTTGCCGTCGGGCGAAAAGCTCCCCGGGCCTTTCCACAGTTCGTCGGCGTACAACAGTTCTGCGTTGCCGGACCCGTCCGCCGGCTTTCGATATAAGTTGAAACTGCGCCCACTGAATACGATCGTGCGCCCGTCCGGCGACCAAACCCCGGACACGTCGGTTGCCGCGTCGGAGGTGAATCGTGAACGCAGCCCACGCAACATGTCATATAGCCAGATCCCAACATTGGGACCTGAAGCTTCACCGAGAGTGACTGCCGCGGTCTTACGATCGGGTAAGAGCCGGATCGATCTCACGTTGCCCGGATCGCCGACTGTCCCGAGCCTGTTGCCCGCGCGATCCTTCCATGTCAGTCTCAGATGGAGCAGGCCACTCTGATAGACCAACACGCCATTGGTCGAGGCCGAGAACTCCCCCACGCCGGCATGACCTCTGCTCGACCGAACCTGTTCGCCCACTGGCACGGCTTCTCCGGTAAATTCCATTCGCTTTGCGTCGAATGGTCTGGCTGTCAGGGCGCCTCGCATGAACAAAATATATCCCTGCGAGTAGATGGCGAAGCTCTCGACTGCGTCCACGAGAGTCCTGTCTTCTCCCGGCGAGTCCAGCGACCCGATCCGAATCGCCTGATTTCCCGATAAATACAAGAAATGGCGGCCGTCCGGGAGAAACCAGGGGAACGATTGTGAGGGCGTGTTGGCATTGGCACGCGTGGCGGGCCGTACCGTTCCTCCGGAGGCGGCGACCTGCTTGAGGCGCTCGATGGAATCCGGGGATTGCGACGAAAAAACGATCACGCCATCCTTGCTCCACGTTCCACCGCGCCCGCCCGCGTCCGCAATCGTCGTCGCCGGACCACCTGCAACATCCAGCTTCTTCAGCTTGTCCCAGACGAAGAATCCGATCGACTTGCTGTCCGGGGACCAGAAGGGATAATACCCGTTCTCGGTTCCCTCCAATGGATGCGCCGTCGGCGAATCGAGAGGACGGAGCCAAAGCTGAACCTTTTTGTCGGAGATCGCCGAGAAAACGACTTGCCTGCCATCTGGTGAAATGGCCGGCGTGGTCCCGTCATTGAATCGGTTCTGTATGGGCGTGTTGATGCCCGTTCGAGTGACCGCCGTCCCCATGGGCTGCGCGCGAAGGTAGCCGCAAGACGCCATCCCGACCCCTGCCGCCAGGATTGCCACTAATTTCCACGCAAATATCGACCTTCGCGTGGCCAGTCGCGTTTCCTCACTATCAATCCGGTTCTGAAACATCACGGACCTCCACTCATCCATGCCGCCCACGCCTCTTCGCCCAAAAATATCATCTGGTCTGAGCCTTGCACCAGGCCCTGGCTTCTTAGACTGGCGTGCCGGCTTTCTTGTTCCGTTCTGATGCAAACCGGCGACTTCACCAGGTGAGAGAATCTCTTCGTGTTTCCAATAGCCCGCCCAGACGTAGTGTCTCGCCGGCCGTTATGATTGCGTCGGCGTGCAGAATGCCACAGGCCCGGAAGGCGGTTGGGATTTCACGCCGGGTTTCAGCAAGGTGAGATAGCTTCAGGGGAACGTGGAGCGAGGTCCGAGCGCGGCCCCGGAACCGAATGGCGCGCCATCGGTGCCGGAAGCGATGGAAAAGCAGTTGGGGCTGAAGTTGGAACTGCGGAAACGGTCGGTGCATGTGCTGGTGATCGATCACATCGAGGCCAAGCCGGTCGACAACTGAGAAAGTCCGGCCGGCAACTGAAATTTCGCCGCGTGAACTGCCGCCAGGGATCGGGAGCACTCTTCCCGCCGTGCCTGTTCAGCCCACCCGTGGAGCAGCTGCACGAACTCAAAATACCAACTGATTGCTGTTATTACCCTTTCTCCTCCGGCACCCGGATTGCAACAGGCACGCCAGCCCGATAAACTGCCATCTGGAGGTCTGGCCGCGCAATGACAAAAGCTGCAATCCTCTGCTTTCTGGCCGCCGCCGTGGCCTTCGCGCAGCTAAAGCCAACCGTTCCCCAACCCACAAACATTACGTTCGCCGAAGGCGGAATCGCGCTGCTTCCTCCCGGCTGGAACATGCCGCAAGCCGTTCTCGACGCAGGTTACCGCGCTGAAATCCGCGAGCAAGGTTGCGGGCCACGTTTTTCCCGCTGCGTCGCGTACGTCGCTCCCCCTGTCCCCGGAGCCGTGCGCGCTGCCGAACTCGCGCAGACATTTCCAGCCGCCCCCTACATCGGAAAGTCGATCCGCTTCAGCGCCTGGTTGCGCCTGCAGCAGGGCAGCGCCGGCGGTTACGTCCATATTCGAATGCGTATCGACTACGCCAGCGGCAAATCCGACATGCGCGACAGCACGGCCCCGCCGGTCGATGGAGCAGACTGGCAACAGCGTGAAGTCTTCGGTCGAGTCGAGCCCGGAGCTCTCTCCATCTCCATCTGGACACGCTACGTTCCCTCCGGCTTCGCCTGGGTTGCCGCACCGTCATTCGGAATTGTTGAGGAATCGAGGGTTCCCACGCCCGGTTCATTCGGCGTCGCCACAGCCACATTCCCGCTGGATGACGCGGTCGGTCGAACGGTTCGCTATAGCGGCTGGATCAGGACCGAAAATGTGTCCCAGGGTTACGCCAGCCTTTGGTGGCGCGTCGACGGAGCGCAACAGGGCCAGACGCTCTCGTTCGATAATTCCAACGCGCGCCTGATAAATGGTATCCCCGCGAGCGGCAACGGAATTGCGCGTGGCGCTACGGGGACGACGGTCTGGACCCGCTACGAAATCGACTTGCCTGTGCCTGCCGGTGCCCGCAACATCAATTTCGGCTTGCTGCTCGATGGAACCGGAACAGCGTGGTTTGACGCGCTCAAAATCGAGTTGAATGACGTGGCGTATCTGGATCGGCGTTTCGATCTGGATTTTGAATCGTCCACGCCCGGGAGCGCCGGGTTTTTCTACGCGGGCGACAACATGGGCAGTGACCGTTACAAGGTCGGTCTCGACAAGACGACGGCTTTCACAGGCGGGCAAAGTCTGAAGATGGAGTTTACCGGTAGTCGCGATCAGCCAGTGCCTGCGCCCCGGCTCATAGGTCTCCCTCTTGCGATGCTCGACCCCGTCACCGTCGATGACGCTTCCCGATCCCTTGACCACGCCACGCGGGCCCCCATCAATTTTGTCAATCGCAGCAGCGCCGCGGTCGATATCTATTGGATCGACTACGACGGAAACCGCGTGCTCTTCCGCCCGTCCCTCGCCGCAGGTGCGAGTTGGCGGATCGGCACTTTCCTCACTCATCCCTGGCTGGTGGTCGCTTCCGGCTCCGGCGGCACCGCGCAGCACGATACCGGAATCAGGCTCGCTGCTTTTGAAGCGTCCGCCGCCACAGGTGGCGATGCGATCGTCACCGACAAACGCTGAAATATTGTTCCCTGAATTTTGCGATCTGCGTCCGGAATTGTGCGTATCATTATCGAAAGCCGAATCCATGAGAGTGTCCACGCGTATCAGTCTCGCCGTTTTGATTGCCGGATTGGCGCTGGCCCAACCGGTCTCTGTCCCGCCTGCCTTTGAAGCCGGCGACGTCCGTGTGAGCCCACGCAGCGCGAATCCTTTCCTGCGTGGTGGATACTACCCTGTCGGCGGCCGATATGAACTCCACCAGGCCACCATGGCCGATCTCATTCGAACTGCGTGGGGCTTGAGCGACAACAACAGGGTGATCGGCGGACCGGCGTGGCTCGACGATACCCGGTTCGACGTGCTGGCGCAGGCTCCCGATGCAACATCGCCTCAGACAGCGAAACTGATGCTGCGGGGGCTGCTGGAGGATCGCTGCCAACTCGCGGTCCACGAAGAAAAAAAGGATATCCCCGCGTATGTGCTCACGAAGGGGAAACGCGCTCCGCAATTGAAGGCGGCCTCGGGCGGCGAGACGAGTGCCGTAGGATGTCAGAATCAGGCGGCATCTACCCCTGGGGGCCAGTCTGCCACGCGGTCCATCTCGTGCCGAAACGTGACGATGGAAGCGTTCGCTCAGGCACTGCACGGGCTGGCGAACGATTATTTCGGTCATGTCCCGACTGAGGATCTGACCGGACTCAAAGGGTCATGGGATTTCAATCTGGAATGGACCGATCGGGGGCAGCCGGCCGGCAGCTCCGGCATTTCATTGTTCGACGCGATCGACAAACAACTCGGTCTCCAGCTCGAATTGCACGATACGCCTTTGCCAGTCATCGTGGTTGACCATGTGAATGAAACGCCCACGGAAAGTACGCCGGAGACGATTCGGAAGCTACCGCGCACTCCGGACGAATTTGAAGTCGGCGACATTAAGCCGAGTCCGCCAGGATCGACTCCCGTCGAGAAAATCCTCCCGGGCGGCGAAATCGAGTTCAGGGACATCACGCTGAAGGATCTCGTGCTCTATGCCTGGGATATGGCAGGCATGGAAGGCAGTAACGAGGATCTGCTCTCGGGGCCGAAATGGCTGGACACCGAACGGTTCGACTTAGTCGCGAAAGCGACCTCGGAGAAACATACCGATGCGCCTCCTCTGGATGAAGGCGCTTTGCGTGTGATGACGCGGAATCTTCTGATTGCACGGTTTCATATGACCGTGCATTATGAGGATCGTCCTGTGACGGTTTACAGTCTGACCGGAGCGAAACCGAAGCTCACCAGGGCGGATCCGAACAGCCGGACCGGGTGTAAGTTTGCGCCTCTGGCGCCCGGGTCGAAGTCGCCGCTCACCAGGAATTTTGCCTGCCAGAACGTGACGATGTCGAGATTCGCCGAAAAGCTGCGCGACCTTGCGACCGACTATATGGACCATCCGGTTGTGGATTCGACGGGACTGACGGGTGGGTGGAGTTTTGTGCTGAGTTTTTCGTCGCGCGCACCAGTGCGGAATGAGCCGAAGCCCGAAGCAGAAGCGCCCGATCCGGACGGCAGGCTCACCCTTTTTGACGCACTGGATAGAGAGCTTGGGCTGAAGCTGGAGACGCGCAAGGCGCCGATGCCGGTTCTCGTGATCGATCACGTGGAACAGAAGCCGACCGACAACTGAATTACTGGTGGCTGGCCACGTACAGCAGAAGCAGAAAGATGCTCGCCGGAATCATTGCGAGCGAAAACAACCAGCTTTTGGGCACTGGAGCCGAATCCTGATTCATCGCGCGCGTCGCGAGAGCCTGTTCTGGATTTTCCAGCGCTTCCATAAATTCCGCGGCGTTTGAATATCTTTGCGTGGGGTCGCGGCGAAGAGCCTTCCGCACCACGGCCTCCACCCCGGGCGGAACGTCGGCGTTGAGTCGCCGCAACGGAACCGGATCGTGAAGAGTGCGCTCTTTCATCACGGTGAAAGGATTCTTCCCCTCCCACGGTGAATTTCCCGCCAGCATCTCATAGAGCATCACTCCCAGAGCGTAGATATCGCTGCGGGCATCGCCGCGCTTGCCTTCCACCTGCTCCGGCGAAATGTAGTCGGCGGTTCCCATGAGCCGTGAAAACTTTCCAAAAGTAAGCCGCCTCGCTCCCTTCAGCGCGGCGAGCCCGAAGTCGATCAGCTTCACGCTGTCGTCCGCGAACACCATGACGTTATCGGGCTTCAGGTCGCGATGCACCACGCCGTTTTCATGGATGTGCCGCAGCGCTTCGCAAAGGGCAATGGTCAGCCGCAGTGCCCGTGGGACCGGTAGTCTCTTCTCCTCATCCAGAATCGCGCGAAGTGAGACGCCCTCGATCCATTCCGCCGCGATGTAGGGCCGGCTGCGACGTTTTTCCGGGAATACCTTAACGATGGCAGGGTGGTCGATCTCTTCACCGATCTTCGTCTCGCGGCGAAAGCGGTCGAACATCACGGGATCGCACTCGGTTTCCGGATGCGGCACTTTGAGCGCGACCGCTGCGCCCGTCGTCAGATCTTTTCCCTTGAAGACGGTCGCCATTCCGCCCCGCGCGACAAGGTGTTCGATGAGGTAGTGATCCAGCCGATCGCCTGGGTGAAGAGGAGTCATGTTGGTTTGCCGCTACCATGTCAGCAAAAACAACGTGAAAAACGCGTATTAAAGGCAGGAAAAAGTCATAAAGATTCGGTCGCTAATTCGCCGAAGGCCTTTCCGCCCTGTCGATCACGATCACCGAAACCGGCCCCTTCGTCGATTCCAGCCTCAGCCCGAGCTGTTCCTGGAGCGCGGTAAAGATAGCAGGCCCGGCCTCGACGGAATCGTCACGACCCCAGTCCAGCTTCACATCGTAATCGCCCCTGATCCCGGTCTTGTCGATAATGTTGCGGTCGAGTTGCGATTCAAGCGCACTCGCCAGCATCGCCATGGAAATCTTATGGGCATCCAACTGGCCGGGTCCCATCCCCCACCCAGGTCCCGGCGCGCCGGTATTTGCGGTGAGCTTCGGTCCGTTCTTCCCCACAACCATCGAATAGACGGGCAGTTCACGGGTTTTGCGGTGAATCTTCAACCGGAAGCGGTCCACCAGCAGTTGCTGAATCATCGGCTTCATCTGTTCCTCGCTGAGATTCTCGCTGGCCGCTGGTTTTGCGATGACGTCGTACCGGTCGGACTCCAACCACTTCGGTCCTCCTGCAATCTCGAATCCGTTGACTCCGTAAGCCACCTGGAGTAGCGCTTTCAGCGGCGTCCCGGTTGCCGTAAATGTGCCGCCGGGATCGAATCGGCTCTCCGAGTTGTTGGGACCCGGAGGGCTCGGCTTGATCGATGCAACCTCAAACTCCGCCGACTTCTGAGCAATCGCCGTTTCCACGCTCACCACGGCCGCGGTTACGGCAACAGCAAACAGTAGTTTCGACGTCTTCATAGTCGAATCCTACAACAAATTGAAGAGCCGTTGGGTGGCCACTTCTATCCCTGAATCCCCGGTACTACTCCTGTCATCTGTTAGTTACAGGACCGGCCCAAACATCGGTTTCGCATTTCCCTGGGGCTGACGCCGTACAATAGTGAGCAGTACCTGTCTTCATATATAGCGGAATAAACATGCTGACCTCGAAAGAAAAGTCCGATACCAGACGTCTCCCGATGATGCCCATCCGGGACGTCGTGATTTTCCCGTTCATGATGACCCCGTTCGTGGTCGGCCGTGAATCCAGTGTCCGCGCCCTCGAAGAGGCAATGGCGGGCGATAAGACGATCTTCCTCGCCACGCAGCACGATGCCTCCACCGACGAACCGCGTCCAGGCGAAATTTACAGCGTCGGCTGCATCGTCAAGATTGTGCAGAGCCTGAAGCAGGGCGATGGCAATATCAAGGTGCTGGTGGAAGGCGTAGAGCGGGCGCGGGTCGTTTCCGTGACCGACGACGAAGGCTTTTTTCGCGCCATCGTCAGGGTCTCCAGTTATAAGGTGGAAGCCGGCCAGCAACTGGAAGCGCTCACCAGCCGCGTGACGTCGCTGTTCGAACAGTACGTCAAGCTTAGCCAGAATCTGAACTACGAAACGATGGTCGCCGCGATTCGCGTGGACGATCCGGGCAAGCTGGCCGATACCACCGGTGCCAACCTCCAACTCACGATCGAGGAAAAGCAGGAACTGCTCGAAATCTTCGATCCCATCGACCGGCTGACCCGCGTGGCGGAAATGCTGGAGATCGAAATCGAGAAGCTCGGCGTTGACCGCACCATCCAGGGCCGTGTGAAGCGGCAGATGGAAAAGGCCCAGAAAGAGTACTACCTCAACGAGAAGATCAAGGCCATCCAGAAGGAACTGGGCCGTGGCGAAAAGAGCGAGATCGATGAACTGAAGAAGCGCATCGAGATGGCGGGGATGACGAAGGATGCTCAGGAGAAGGCCTTCGCCGAACTGAAGCGCCTCGAAAACATGCCGCCCATGTCGGCGGAATCCACCGTTTCGCGCAACTACCTCGATTGGCTGCTGGCAGTGCCGTGGAAAAAGAAGTCGAAGGAAATTCGCGATCTGAAGGTTGCCGAAGAGACCCTTGAGTCTGACCATTACGGGCTCGAAAAGATCAAGGAACGCATCCTCGAATTTCTCGCGGTGCGGAAGCTGGTGAAGACTCCCAAGGCTTCGATTCTGCTGTTCGTCGGGCCTCCCGGGGTGGGCAAGACTTCGCTCGGAAAATCAATCGCGAAGGCGACAGGCCGCAAATTTGTGCGTATGTCGCTCGGCGGCGTTCGTGACGAAGCGGAAATCCGCGGTCATCGCCGGACCTACATCGGCGCACTGCCCGGCCAGGTTCTTCAGATGATGAAGAAGGCCGGCACTAGGAACCCGGTTTTCATGCTGGATGAAATCGACAAGATGTCGACCGATTTCCGCGGCGATCCGTCTTCGGCTTTGCTCGAAGTGCTCGATCCCGAACAGAACTACATGTTCGTTGATCACTATCTGGACGTGGAGTACGATCTCTCGCAGGTTTTCTTCATTGCGACGGCGAACGTGCTGCATACCATTCCGCCGGCGTTGCAGGATCGCATGGAAGTGATCCGGCTTTCGGGTTACACCGAACTCGAAAAGCTCGAAATCGCCAAGAAGTTCCTGGTGAAGAAGCAGATGGAAGCGACGGGTCTGAGCGACTCGCAGATCCAGTTCACCGACGAGGGCATCTCCGCCGTCATTCAGGGCTACACGCGGGAATCCGGCGTGCGTAATCTGGAGCGCGAAGTGGGCAACGTGTCCCGCAAGGTCGCGCGCAAGATCGTCTCGAAGGAGTCGAAGGGCAAGGTTGTGGTCAGCGCCGATAAGGTTGTCGATCTGCTGGGCCCGGCGAAGTTCCGCGATACGACGACGGACCGGCGCAACGAAATCGGGGCGACAACAGGTCTGGCGTGGACAGAAGTGGGCGGGCAGATTCTATCCACCGAATGCATTTTGATGGAAGGGAAGGGCAAGCTCACGGTGACCGGCAAACTCGGCGACGTGATGCAGGAATCGGCGCAGGCCGCGTTCAGCTATATCCGTTCCCGCGCGCATCAGCTTGGCTTGCCGAGAGATTTTTACCGCAACCTGGACGTGCATCTGCATATTCCCGAAGGCGCGATTCCAAAAGACGGGCCGTCCGCAGGTATCACGATGGCAACCACGATTTGCAGCGCTCTGACGAAAATTCCCGTACGCGGCGATATCGCCATGACTGGCGAGATCACGCTCCGCGGGAAGGTATTGCCCATTGGCGGCCTGAAGGAAAAGCTGCTGGCGGCGCATCGCCACGGTATCAATGAAGTGATCGTCCCGAAGGACAACCAGCGGGATCTTCCTGATATTCCGGACTACCTGCGTAAGGTGATGCGGTTTCATTTTGTAGATCATATGGACGAAGTCCTGAAGATTGCGCTGGAGCGGGAACTGATCGCGCTGCCGATGCAGCCCGGCGCGGGGATTGAAATTGCCACGCAGCCGGAATCCGATCTTCCTCACTAAACGGCGTTGAGCTGTAACCCGACCGGGCTAATCTTTGGCGGTGGCGGGAAGTTCTTAAACGCCTCCGCCATAAGCCCACCAGCCCCTGTGGAACCAGCCGCCGCCGAATGCCGCCGTCATACCAGCTGGTAAACGACTGCCCGTTGTGAGTTGCGGCGACGGCCACCACGGAGGCATCGCCGCCGGAAGGGACCCAAATCCACGAGTTCCTGGTTCCATGTAAAACTGGAAGCCATGCGGCGAGTCTTATTGGTATTGCTTCTGTCCCGAATTGCACAAGCGCAAATCCAGCCGGAGGCGGAAAAGCTTTTTGGGGCGGCGACCAGCGCTTTACGGAGCCTCTCGAGTTTCGATCTCGAAGCCGAAGTCGAACATTCTGTCCCTGCGGCGAGTACACTGCTGACTACGAAGAAGCATATCTCGGTTTCAGTTCGGAAACCCGACAAAGAGAAGATCTCGATAACCGCGAATTTCGGAACCTATACCTTCATCGTCACGGACAATTCGGTCTGGGTCAGCGATGAATACGACCACGCATATGCAATGAGGCCGGCGATTCTCAGGCCGGACAGCTTTCTGAACCCGAGCATCGGCAGGGAACTCCTGCCCGTAGATCACGCTGTCAGCCAGGCTGAGGTTCTGCGGGAAGAGTCGCTTCCGATTGACGGAAAGGATTTTCCGTGCATCGTAATTCGCGTTGTTACGCCGGGCAAGGGTCTGGCGCTCGAACCGCTCGATACGATCGAAATTCTCTGGATCGACAAGCAGACAGGCGTGGCCCTGAAACGCGAGATCAGCGGAACGGGGAATCATTCCGGTACATCCAGTATTACGGTGACCCGTTTTCTGACGGGCGATTCAGTCCAGGCGGTTAACTTCGAGCATGTCGAGTTACCAGGGTCCCACCAGGACAACAACATTTTCGAAAGCATCATGCTGGCGTATCCGCTTCACGGCGCAGACTTCGTGTTTTCGGATCCGGCCGGTCAGCCTTTTACCGTCGCCAATCTGCAGGGCAAGCCAACCGTGCTGAGTTTTACTGCGCAGGGATGCATTCCCTGCGAGGCTGATCGCGGAGACTTCGATGCTGCCGCGAAGTCTCTGAAGGCGACCTGGGGCGATGCAATCCGGGTTGTTGTAATCGATGCAGCCTTACCGCGCCCGACTGTATCCGAATCGCCGGACTACACCACGTTGTTCGTAACGCCGGAACAGGCGGAGAGGCAGGGAATCCAGGTATTACCCGCCACTATGATCACCACTCCTTCCCGTACCATCTATCGAACGGTACAGGGCGGCATCAGCGAGGAAGAGACGATGAAATTCGTGGAGGCGGCCAAAGCGCAGAAGCCGCTTTCCGCCGCGGCTTTGGCCGATAGCGTAATGGTCAGATTTGACGGGCCCGGTGTAGTGGCGCCCGTGGCGACTTTTAAGGTGCCGGTATTGCTGACGTCGGAGGTGAGAGCACTCAAGATTACGGGCAAGGTCCGTCTCGGGCTGGTGGTTCTTAAGGACGGCACGGTTAAGGAAGTATCGGTCGTTAAATCGCTCCACCCAGTGCTTGATCCTATCGCCGTGGAATCCGTTCGGAAATGGCTCTTTAAGCCCGGAACCCTCGACGGGCAACCTGCCAACGTGATTATGGTCCTCGATATCGAATTCAAACTCAAATAGTTTTTCCCGATCTTCAAGCCTTCGGCTGAATTTTCAGAACGTATGAGATATTGTTCGGCCGCTGGTTGCCGCAATCGACCGTCAGCCCCTCCGCATCGCGCGTGAAGGGCAGGGGTCCGCTGGCTCCCAGCATCTCGACGCGTCCGACTTCGCCGGGATAATGACCGCTTCCGGTGGCCAGCGTCCTGATGCGCAGCTTGTTATCTGCCGGCACCGCCAGGGCGATCGCATACAGCGTGGAGCCTTTTGTCGTGAAGCGAATATCCTGCGAGGTGTAGGGCGTTGCGCGGTTCTCGTTGAAGTTCTTTGTGCCGGAAGTTTCGGGCGCGCCTTCACCAGAGACAGTGAACGGGCGAGTGCCGTAGATCGCTTCACCATTCGGCCCCATCCACGCGGCGATACGGGTCAGGAATGCGTGCTCATCCTCGTCGATCGAACCATCGCCACGCAGCGGAACATTCAGAAGCAGATTGCCGTTCTTGCTGACGATATCGGCGAGCATCTGCACAACCTGGGACACCGTTTTGTATTTGTGATTCTCAAAAGTGGCGCGCTTGTAGTGCCAGTCGCCGATGCAGGTATCGGTCTGCCACGCGTTGGGCAGAATCTGGTCCGCTTTGCCGCGTTCGATATCGAGCACCATCGTTCCGACGTGGCCAGGCTGGAGACCCTTGGAATTCAGCACGGCTTCCAGGCGGCCGTTGCGATTCTTCATGTTCGAGTTGTAGTAGTGAGCGGCAATATCCAGCCCGGCCTGACCGAGCGGTAGTTCGGTGTTGTCGAAATACAGGAGATCGGGCTGGTACTTATCGATCAGTTCCTGACAGCGGAGAAACCAGCGCTCGACAAATTCGGGATGATTCGGCGGAGGCGCTTCGTCCCACTTGCGATCATTCCTCGCGTGAAAATCGTTAGCCTCTTTGATAGTGGTGAGGCCTTTGGGCATCGGCATAATCGCGCCGTTATAGAGATGTTGCGGATCGAGCCCGTCCCACCATTTGCCTTTGCCCTGATCCTTTGTGGTGAAGCCGTCGTAAGGAATGCCTGCCATGGAACCTTCGGGATCGTAACCGTAAGCGGTCTGAAACCAATGCCAGGAATGGCCGGAGTGGTTGGTGACGCCGAAGCGCAGACCGTTGGCGCGGGCGAGTTTCGCCCAGGTGCCGACGATGTCCTTTTTCGGGCCGATGTGGACGGAATTCCATTCGTGGTGGGTGGAATCGTAATTATCGAAATTATCGTGATGGTTGGCGAGGGAGACGAAATATTTCGCGCCGGCTTTCACGTAGAGGTCCATGAGGGCCTGCGGGTCCCACTTTTCGGCGCGCCAAAGGTTGTCGATTTCCATGAAGCCGAATTTGGAGGGATGGCCGTAGGTTTTGACGTGATATTCGTACTGGGGGTGGCCCTGGATGTACATCTGGCGGGCGTACCAGTCGCCCTGTTCGGGAACGCACTGGGCGGTCCAGTGGGCCCAGATGCCGAATTTGGCGTCGCGGAACCAGTCGGGGGCTTTGTATTGGGTGAGGGATTCCCAGGTCGGTTTGAAGATGCCGGGCGCGAGGTTGCGGGGCGCGGTGGATTGGGCGTCGGCATTTCGGGGTAGCCAGGCGGCGGGGGCGGCTGCGGCAGTGGCTGCTACGAAGGCGCGGCGGGAGAGAGATTTATTCATCTGTTGGTTCCTTGCTCAAGATCGTATCGTATCGGGAAGGCGGATGAACGCCAATTCGAAAAAACGAACCCAATTCCGGCTGGGTCGTTGAAAAGCGGTTTTACAAAACGAACCCAGTTTGTAGCCTGCCCCAGTTAAAGTAGAGCACGGCGGGTCGGTGCTGGATACGTATGTTATTGATTCTACAATGCAAAATCGACGATAATGGAGTTTTCGGTTATCACAGCTTCTGGGTTCCCGGCACCTTGGCCAAGTCGCGGTCGAACGTGCCGAGCGGAATGTGTCCGGCTTTCTTTGCCAGGTGAAGTATTAAGCAATCGGAGAAGCCGCGTGCCGGTTTGGCGCGGAACAGTTCGAGGGCTGCCGTTACCGCGTCGGCGTCTTGCAGCACCAGGTCGCTATGACGCAGGAGCATTTGGATTGCCGTAGCCTGGGCATTGGCGGTCAGTTTGTAGACGGCGCCGAGAACCCACACCGCCTCAGCGAGCGCCAGCGTAGAAACCCACGCTCCGTTCCGAACAAAATGTTCCGCGCTGCTGGTTTGTCTGGAATCGTCGCTGGTTATCAGGCGGATCAGAACATTGGTGTCAACCGCGCGCATGACGCTTCCGAACGTAGCGGCGGATACCCTCTTTCAATTCATCGAGCGTTCGGGGCTGGGGAGGTGTTGCCCCGAAAAGCGCGCTGCGGATGTCCCCGGAACTGAAGCGGCCCGCGCGACGGACGATAATCCGGTCGCCATCCTCTTCCCATTCGAGAACGGAACCGGGTCCGACGCCCAGTTTTCGTCGGATTTCCGCAGGGACAGAGATCTGTCCCTGGGTCGTGACTTTGGATTGCGCAATCGCCATACTTATATATTACCCCGGTAATGGACCCGCCGGAAGGCTCAAGGGTGAATTGACAGCCCGACAATTCACGTAACAATCCGGTAACATTGCCCTTATAGCCTCGACTCATGATTACTCAACGTTTCGCCGCCGCGGTCATGGCCACGCTGCTCCTCGCTGGTGCAGCCCATGCCCAATCCGCCGCGGATCTTCTCCAAAAAGGCATTCACGCACAGGAAACGGTCGGCGACCTCGATGGCGCAATCCAGATCTTCCGTCAAGTCGTCGCTTCCCCCAATACGAATAAACAACTGGCCGCGCAGGCGCAGTATCAGCTCGTGCTGTGTGTGCTGCAAAAGGGCGACAGGCCCGGAGCGAGCCAGGAGCTTCAGCTTCTCGAAAAGAACTTCGGCGATCAGCCGGACCTGATCGAGAAAGCGCGCAAGCTCATACCCGGCTCCAACGCCGTTCTTCCGGCGCCCTGGCTCGATGGCGAGCTTGAGCAGCTCAACATCAAACGCGATGGAGCATTCACCGGTGAAACGCTGACCTATTCCGCCGATCCGTGGCGCAATACGGTAGGGGAATATCAGCGTGCCCATCCAAACGATGCCACCTACCCGAACTCCGTCTTTCTCCGCTGGGAACTCACGACCACGAAATCCGTCCGCAGTATCCAGGTGAGAGTGGACCGAGACACTTTGCGGCCTCTCGACAAGCAGCCCTTTCTGAGCTCGAACGACATTCTGGGCGACACGACGGCAACTTCGTTACTCGGTCCTGCCATGGACCCGGAAGAATCCCTCTTCATAATTCGTCGCCTGCCGCTTGCCGTGGGATACAAGACGACGATTCCGGTTACTACAGGCCTGCCGATTCCGGTCCAGACAGAGTTGTCCGTCACCGGCATCGAGGTTGTCCAGGTCACCGCGGGCAAATTCAATTGCTACAAAGTGTCGTTTCCGACGTCAGGACAAACGCTCTGGATTGCTGTCGATGGCACAAGGCCGCTGGTGAAATTCCAATCCGGCAACGTGGAAGCGGAACTGGTAAAAACGTGGGGAGCAGTCAACCCTCTGGATTCCGCATTGGCATTCATAACGGCTGGCGGGTGGTTCGTGGGCAGCCCTACTCTCGGACCGGGACCGACCGGCCGAGCCGACATCGGCAGTGAAATGCAGGCGAACGGCTACACGAACGCACGGGCAGCGGTGTCGCTTCGCAGGATATATACGCCGCCTTCGGAGATAACCCGGGCGCTGGAACAATCAGTGTATAAAGCCACTAATAGTTCCAACAGCTCTGGCGGCGGTGCTAACCTCGTAAGGTCCATCCGCCCTGGCAGTATGGAAACTCGCCTCATCAATGGGCAACAGGCTGCGATCTTTTTGATTGACGACATTTCCGATGCAGGGCACGACGGGGTAATTACTAAAGAGCATGCCTTCGAGTACTGCGCGCTGATCCAAACCGAGAGCAACGTCTTAGAGTTCCGGTCGTATTTCAGTCGCGAGAATGATCTGGCTGTGTTCCGCTGGGCTTTCGATCCCATCCTCGCCACCGCCAAAATCCCCTGAGGCTGGCATTGAACTTCAAAACCCAACTCGGGAACTCCCGCCAGGACACAGGGCGCTGGCTCGCGGCGATCTTCCTTCTGATCGGCGTGCTCGCGCCCACCGCCTGCGTCCTCTGGTTCCTCAACGTCGCTGTGAACAACGACCGAGATGCTTCGAGACGCAAGCTGGAGGAAGCCTATCGCGGCCAGTTGAAACTGCTGCGCGGGCGGGTCGATTCCTGGTGGGAGAAGCGCGCCGCCGATCTCGAACGCGAGTCGCGCGACAGTTCCGGCCCCGTGGTCTTCGAGCGCCTGGTGGCGGCGGGGCTGGCCGACTCGGTCATCGTCGCGGGATACCCGTCGCTGAGCGTGGCAGCGGCGGCCGATCCCGTCGCCACACGGCCGGACTGGCTCGCTGCGCGACTGCTCGAAAGCCAGTCGCCATCCTCTGCCGCCGATTCCTACGCGGCAATCGCCAAAGCGGAGCCCGACGTTTCCATCGCAGCCCGCGCGGTGCAGGCGCGCATACGCTGCCTGGTGCGCGCGGGAGATAAGACAGCGGCAATTCGCACGATCCAGGAGAACTTCACGACCGGCCGTCTTCTGAATGGGCGAGACCTGGAAGGCCGTTTCATCGCCCTCGACGAGCAACTCTTCGCTATCCGCCTGATGGACCCGAACCGCGCGGGACCGGCGACCCTGCACCTCCGCGATCTCGTCGCCGACTACGCCGGACTCCCGATACCCTCCACGCAGCGCTTATTCCTGATGGATGAACTCGGCGCCTCGGGGTTTCCGACTTACGCCGCGGAACGCCTCGCCGCGCAGTTTCTCGAATCGGGCCGCGCGCGGGCAGGCGAGGGCGCGCTTGAGCTCGAAGCGACAGGGATTCCCGACCTATGGAAACTCACGCCCGCCCGCACTTCGCTCATTGCTCTTTTCCGCACATCCACCGCGACCGCCGGTATGAAGTCTCTTTCGTCCGGGCTGAACGTCGCGCTGAATGTGACGCCCCCGGGGAGAAGTTCTCCGCCGGCCGACGAATGGATGCCTGCGGGTTCAGCGTTGCCTGGCTGGCAGATCTCGATGTCTATGCCCGGGCAGGAATTCGATGTGATGGCGCGCCGCAGGGTCGCTTCGTATGTGTGGATCGGGCTGTTGGCGATTGCCATTGTCTCGATCAGCGCTGTGGTGGCCGGCCAGTTCCTGCGACGCCAGTGGCGGATTGCAAGCCTGAAGACCGATCTGGTGGCGGCTGTCTCGCACGAGTTGAAAACTCCCATCGCGTCGGTGCGCGTTCTTGTCGATACGCTCCTGACGGACGAACATCCCGATGCAGCGAAGACTCGCGATTACCTGGAGCTGATTGCGCACGAGAATCTGCGGCTCAGCCGCCTGATCGAAAACTTCCTCACGTTTTCGCGGCTGGAGCGGAATCGCCAGCGATTTGAGTTCGCCGACGTGGATCCCGCTCATGTGATCCGGTCGGCGATGACGCTGCAGAGCGGACCGGATAATCTTGTCTGCATCACCATTGCGCCCGATCTCCCGCTGATCCGCGCCGACGAAGACGCCATGGTTACCGTTCTGCGCAATCTCGTCGACAACGCGTGGAAGTACACGCCGGGTGAAAAGCAAATCGCGGTTCGCGCCTACCGCGAAAACGCGCGTGTTGTGTTCGCTGTTGAGGACAACGGTATCGGCATCGCCGCGCGCGAGCAAAAGAGAATCTTCCGCCGCTTTTATCAGGTCGACCGGCGGCTGGCACGCGATGCCGGCGGCTGCGGTCTGGGGCTTAGTATTGTTGAGTTCATCGTGCGCGCCCATGGCGGCGCGGTTCGCGTGCAGAGCGAACCAGGCCAGGGCAGCACATTTTTTGTGGCGGTTCCGGAGGCGACATGACCGGCAGCCGCATCCTCATCGTTGAAGACGAGCCGGTGCTTATGCGCGCACTTAAAGACGCGTTTACGGGCCGCGGTTGCATCGTACTCAGCGCAGCCGATGGCGAGGCTGGCCTGGAGCTGGCGCTTTCCGGCCGGCCTGACCTCGTCCTGCTCGACATTATGCTGCCGAAACTCGACGGCTATGAAGTCTGCCGCGCCATTCGTGCGCGGGCCGTGGATGTTCCGATCATTATGCTGACCGCGCGCGGCCAGGAAGAGGATATTGTCCGCGGTCTCAACTCCGGCGCGGACGATTACGTCACCAAGCCATTCGGTATCCGCGAACTTATCGCGCGCGTGAATGCCTTTTTGCGCCGACGGAATTCCGCACGGGAAGACGTCTGCCGGTTCGGCGAGTTTGCGCTGGACGCCGCGGCTCACAAGCTCTTCCGGAACGGCGAAGAGGTGGAGCTCACGGCCAAAGAGTTTCGCCTTCTCCTGCATCTGGCGAGCCGTCCTGGCCGTGCTCTGACGCGCGACAATATTCTCGATGCGGTGTGGGGCGGTTCTGTGTTCGTGACTCCACGCAGCATCGACCGCTGCGTCACCACGCTACGCGCAAAGATCGAGACTACTCCCCGCAGTCCACGCTACATCCAGACAATTCGCGACATTGGCTACCGTTTCGAGCCAGAGTGACTGAAGCTGAGCTATTCTGTCTTTACTGCCTATGTTTGTCCGCTGACATCAGGGCGTCCTTGTGGCGCTCGCGACTTCTCCCCGGGACCATCCGCCCGATGTGTCTCTTTTTTCAGTGTTGTAAATTCATGGAGAATCGAAATGACAAGGCAGGAAAAGCGCAGTTTGGGAGACTTGCGCGCGATGAACAGGCATCAACGCATCGATGAAATTCTGGTGGTCAAGGCCAGGAAAAAGAAGAAAGCCGAGCCGGACGAGAAGCTGGAATGCGACTCGCTGGTGATTGGCGTGACGCCTGGCGGTTGTATTGTAGCGGGAATTGGCGAACAGGCCGGCACGACGCGGCTGTGCCACACGAAGATCAGCGTCGCGCCCGGCGATAAGGTGGCGATCAGGCATGAAAAAGTCGCGTGTGTCGCCCCACGGCGCACGACGCTTTCACGCAGCGAGCCGGGGAACGCGAATCGGGAACGCGTTATCGCGGCGAACATCGATATCCTGGTGATTGTGGCGGCAATCACCGATCCGCCGTTTCGTCCGGCGCTGGTCGATCGGTATCTGGTGGCGGCGGCGCGCGGTGGAATCCAGCCGATTCTATGCCTGACGAAAACCGATCTGGACGCGGATACCGCCGCAGCCGATGTGTATCGCGATGCCGGAGTGCCGGTGGTGCATTGCTCCATCAAAAATGGCACAGGTATCGACGAACTGCGCGGCTTGCTGGCCGGTAGTCTGGCGGTGTTTGCGGGACACAGCGGAGTAGGGAAGAGCTCACTGCTGAACGCGGTGGCCGAGGAAGAGCGGGCACGGACGGGGGCCGTCGGCGGCGTGAGCGGCAAGGGCAGGCATACGACGACGTCGTCGAAATTGCATGAACTGCCCAATGGCGCGCGAATTATCGACACGCCGGGGATTCGGGAATTCGGGCTGGGCGCGGTCACGCCGGATGAATTGCGCGGGGCGTTTCCTGAGATCGCAGCATGCTCGTGCAGGTTTCGGGATTGTCAGCACAAGACGGAACCTGGGTGCGGCGTGCTTGCGGCTTTGGAGGCCGGTGAGATTGCGCGCGCGCGGTACGCTTCTTATCTCCGGATCTCGCAGGACCTGGGACTATAATGGTCTGGACTATGAGCAAAAGACTACGCACCGCTGTCATCGGAACCGGCTTTGTGGGCCGGGTTCACGTGGAGGCCATTCGCCGCCTCGGGTTTGTCGATATCGCCGCCATCGTGGATGTGAACATCGCGCAGGCGGAGAGATATGCCGAGGAGTTTGGCGCCGAAAAGGCCGTCGCCGATTACAGAGAGGTGCTGGCCGATCCGACAATTGACGCCGTCGATATCTGCACGCCGAATACTTTCCACGCGCCGTTTTCGAAGGCCGCGATGGAAGCGGGGAAGCATGTGATTTGCGAGAAGCCGCTCGCGACATCGGCTGCGGCGGCGGCGGAACTGGTGTCGATCGCGTCGGCGAAGAAGCTGCGCAATTGCACCTGCCACAACCTACGCATGTATCCGCAGGTGCAGAATATGCGGCGGATGGTGGAAGCCGGCGACGTGGGCGATATCCTGGTGGTGCAGGGCACGTACTCGCAGGACTGGCTGCTTTACCCGACCGATTACAACTGGCGCATCGAGACGAAAGACAACGGGCCTTCGCGCACGGTGGCCGATGTGGGTTCGCACTTCTGCGACATGGCGGAACATGTTACGGGTCTGAGGATCACGGAAGTTTGCGCGGATCTGCAGACGTTCCACAAGAAGCGTCTGAAGCCCAAGGGGCAGATTGAGGCGTTTGCCGGAAAGACGCTGACGCCGGACGATTACACGGAGTACGACGTGGATACCGAGGACTTCGGCGCGGTAGTGTTCCGGATGGGCGACCGCACGCGCGGCGCGTACACGGCGAGTCAGGTTTCGGCGGGCCGCAAGAATGGGCTGAGTATTGAAATTTACGGGTCGAAGTCGGGCGTGGCGTGGAATCAGGAGCGGCCGGATGAGTTGTGGATCGGGCATCGGAATTCGCCGAACCAGATCATTATTAAGGATCCGTCGCTGCTGATGGAGAAGGCGCGGCCGTATGCGGATCTGCCGGGCGGGCACAGCGAAGGCTACGACGATACGTTCAAGCAGATTTTCCGGCGGTTTTATGGGTCGATTCTGGATCCGAGCGCGGTGCCGGATTATCCGCAGTTTGCGGATGGGTTGCGGCAGTTGACGATTCTGGAAGCAGAATTGTTGAGCAGCAAGAGCCGGGCGTGGGTGGAAGTTAAGTAGGAGTCAGCCGACGGGAGGGTCAAGGCGTGTCGGCTCAGTCCGTTTTGCAACTAATGGCCGGGAGGTTTCGGAATGACCAGAAATTTTGGAAATCGCTTAATTCATGGCGCAAGGAAGTCAATCTGGCACGATGAGGCCCACGTAATCATCCTGAGGATTGTCGCCTTAGTTTCGGCGGGGATCTTTGCGTCAAAGGTGCTGGCGCAAGAGCTGGCGGACCTTAGCCACACCCTTACGACACTGAAGTGGTGGTAGGGCCGCGTGGTTTTTGGCTGCGCGTAGTTGAGCCGCTATCAATATCAGGAACTCACGCGGACTCATACAACAGCTTTCCCTCCCGGACCACCGTCGCCGGAAGTGAGGCCTTCACGTAAGCGGCACGGCCCTCAAAATCGGTCTGCCGCCACGGGATCACGTCCTTGGGGATTCCAAAACCAGACAGCGCCCGATAACCGCCGGAAGAGCGCATCGTTTCATCGGACGTATCATCAGGAACCACCACCAAAAAATCCAGATCGCTGTCCGGTCCCGCTTCGCCGCGCGCTTCGGAGCCAAACAGGTAGATGCGCACCGGTCGATAGTAGTCGACCAGCCGCCGCGTCATCTCTTCGATCACTTCCTGCTTTGTGAGCTGTGCCTGCATGGCCGCTCATTTGAGATTAGCGCAGAACGGCGAACGTAAACGGCCCCGTCTCGTCGACGATCTTGTAGCCTTCGGGAATTTTGAACAGCGCGGGATCGGGATTGGTCGTGTAATCGGGGATCGACCTCGTGGTGTCCCCGTTTGGCCCGGTGTCCTTCGAAACTAACTGGATGCCGGTCTGCGGATCGCCCCACGTTTCTGAGATCTGAACAACGGTTTTGTCGTTTCTCATATAGCTGCCCGGTGGGCTGGTTTGCGTCGATCTATGGCCGACAGCGGTGATACCGGAGATGAGCTTCCTGCCCAGATACTCGTTAGTAGAAATCGTTCCATTGGGAGCCGTGAAGGTTCCGATGCTTTGACCCCCCTCTCCCGGCTGGTAATGCCGGGGGTTGGCCTGCCAGGGCACGCGGTAAGCTACGTGAGCCACGGTGTCCAGAAGCATCCGGTAGCCTGCCACAGGGTCCAGAATCTCGACCAGAGCCAATTCCGGCTGGCTACACTGTCGCGCAACTGGTCCGCCTCCCCGGCCACCGAAGCCAGCCATCATGGGAGCAGGATCCGTCCGAACTCTGCCGTCGGAATCGCGTGCGACAAGCCTTCCCACGCGCGTGCTGCCGGGCATCACTGTTCCGTCCGGCCTGGTGCGGGGCCCAACTTCAAACGACTCTCTGCCGGAATAGGATGCTCCCGTAATAGCCCACTCGATCATGCCTGCGTTACGCCCCGTCGCGGGGGTGTACGTCACGGTGCAGGACTTACCATCCCAGTTTGACGACCATCCGGCGGGGCTCCCCGCATTGGCGGACATTGGGTAGGCGCCGGGTCCGCCAACATGTGGGTGAACGACCTGGAACTGGCCGGTTTCATCGACGACCTTAAAGCCATCGGGAATCTGAAAGAGCGTCGGATCGGGCTCGGCCGCGCTGTAGTGGAGCATCGTTATCGTAGTGTCACTGGTGACGTCGTGTGTCTTGTACAGAAGCGGAGCCCCGTTACGGGGGTCGTTCCAGGATTCATCGGAACGGTCGATTGCCCTGGCCCCCCGGCCATTCGTCCCACCTGTCGATGTAGTTCGCCAGCCCACGGCGATGACGCCTGAGATGGTTTGCGTTCCGAGATGCTCATCGGTGACGGTCGCTCCATTTGGCATGGTCTGTGTTGTTGGCGGGCTGGCGGGGGTTGGAGGAGTCAACTGCCAGGCCTCTATCGGGCCGGGTTTGTATGGCATGCGGTGCGCGACGCGATTCACGGTATCGAAAATGTACTGGTATTTGGCGACGGGGTCGTCAATCTCGATGACTGTGAAGTTATCCGGCGGCACAGGGCGGCCATTGTCGCCCGCGTTCCGATAGACCGGCTGCTCGGTCCGGACTCTGCCTTTTGAATCGCGGTAAATCAGGGGCTGGGACGTTTCCACATGAGTGTGCGTTCCGTCGGGCAGTGTCCGAGATACCTGGAAACTCCGCTGACCGGAATACGGCGCACCAGTGGTGACATAGACAGGATTTTCATTAGTGCTCTTAGCTGCAAAGTTCAGCGTGAAGGTGCAGTTCTGTTGGTTGCAGTCGATTGAGTTCTGCATCTGCGCCTGGGACGATGCCAGGAATAGCACAGGCGCGGCGAGCAAAAGTTTACGGATCCACATATGGCGCTCTTTCTTCCCGTATATAAATTTTACGCTCAATTCGCGCGCGTCATCCTGCGCGGTTGTGCCATACAGCACGGTCCCCGGCAGGTATTGGAGTAGACTGTCTGGAGTACACCAGAGGGAGGTAGAACATGGACTCAAACACAACATCCGCGCCACGCAGGCGATTCTTACAACGGCTCGGCGCGTGGGCGGGCGTTACCGCGGCCGTGCCTGCCGTCACGAAGGCGCAGACTCCGGCGGCTGGCTCCACAGGAGGCGAAGCCAACTTTTTGCCGAAGTGTGCGCTCGCGCAAAAGTACAAATCTCTGAAGCAATCGAGCTATGACCGCACGGGCGGCAATGCCGACCGCTTCCAGATCAAAGCCGGCGCTACGCAGGAATTGTTTAACTCAGCGGGACCTGGCGTGATCACGCACATCTGGTTCACCATTGCGGCGAACGGCGCGATGCACCTGAAGGAACTCGTGCTGCGCGCTTATTGGGATGGCGCGGAGAAACCGAGCATCGAAGTGCCTGTCGGAGATTTCTTCGGATTGAACCTGGGGCAGTATCAGATTTTCGAATCGGCGTACATTGCGTGCTCGCCGGGGAAGTCGCTGAATTGCTATTTCGCGATGCCGTTCAAGCGTTCGGCACGGTTTACAGTGACGAACGAAGGGAAGCAGGATGTTGGCGCGTTCTATTCGAATATCGACTACCAACTGGTGCCCGCGCTGCCGGCGGACGCGATGTACTTTCACGCGCAGTACCGGCAGAGCGCGCCGAACGTTGCGAATACGGCGCCAAACCCGAAGCTGAATTCGGATGGAAAAGATAACTATGTGTATGTAGAAGCGCGCGGCCGCGGACATCTGATGGGCGTGACGCTCGGCGTGCTGCAAAACACGGATGGCTGGATGGGCGAAGGCGACGATATGATTTTCGTGGACGACGAGACGAAGCCGGTCATCAACGGCACCGGCACCGAGGATTATTTTCTCGGCAGCTGGGATTTCGGCGGACGCGATGCTTCCATTCCGTTCGCGCATCATTTCTATGGCGCGCCGCTGATCGTGAATCCGGAGCGCGCGGGCGGACGTTACTGCTGTTACCGCTGGCATGGCGATAATCCGGTGACGTTCACGCGGTACCTGAAACACACGATGGAACACGGGCATGCGAACGATCGCGCCGACAATTTTTATTCGGCCGGATATTGGTACCAGAGCGAGCCGTTTACCGATTTTCCGGCGCTGCCGCCGGTAGCGGATCGGACGCCGCGGCTGCATATTCCGGCGTAAACGAAAAGCGCAGGCGAAAACGCCTATTTTACATTAAAAGGAGACATGAGTGCTGATTCGGGGAGCTGTTCTGTTCACTCTTCTTGCACTAACCGGAATGAGCGTACAAGCTGCGGTGAAAGTCGATAAGGTGGAATACAAGGGCTGGAAGAATTGCTATCGCGTCAGCAATGGCGAGATTGAAGCGATTGTGACCAGCGATGTGGGTCCGCGCATCATCCGGTTCGGATTCGTTGGCGGGCAGAATCTGTTCAAGGAATATGCGGAACAACTGGGCAAAACCGGCGAGGCTGCGTTTCAACTACGCGGAGGCAGCCGTGTCTGGAAGGCACCGGAAGATCCTGTCGCGACATGGGCTCCGGATAACGTGCCGGTTGCTATCAAGATCACGCCGACCGGACTGATCGCAACCGCGCCTGTCGAACCGCTGACGAAACTACAGAAGGAAATCGAGATCTCGATGGAGGCGACAGGCACGAAAGTGACGGTGTCGAATCGGATCTCGAATCACGGTTTGTTCGGGCTGGAATTCTCGCCGTGGGTGCTGACGATGATGGCGCAGGGCGGCATGGTGGTATCGGGATTTCCGCCGCGCGGCACGCATCCGGCGAATCTGGAAGTGACGAATCCGCTGGCGATGTGGGCTTACACGGATCTATCCGACCCGCGCCTGAAGTTCACGAAGAAATATCTGACGCTGCGGCAGGATCCGAATAATTCCAGCGCGCAGAAGCTGGGGACTTTTAACGTGAATACGTGGGCGGCGTATTTACTGAATGGCGAAGCGTTTGTAAAACGCACGAAGGCCGATCCGGCGAAAACTTATCCGGATTTCGGTTGCTCGTTTGAGACGTTTACGAATAATGAGTTTCTGGAAATTGAAACGCTGGGTCCGATGACGAAGGTTCTGCCGGAACAGATGGTGGAGCAGACCGAACAATGGGGGCTCTATAAGAATGTGAAGCCCGCGGCGATTACGGACGATGAACTGACTGGCGTTCTGGAGCCCTTACTGAAGTAGGAAAGTATTACTCGCCGAGCGGATTCCAAACTGTACGCAGATCCAGGACAAAGCCCTCTACCGGGCCGTCACCGGCTGCCGATTCCGCGTTCTCCAACAGTTCTGGTTCCCGGTTCGGGCGATAGATCTCAACCGTGCGGGCTTCCGGATCGAGGAGCCAGCCGAGTTGCGCGCCATTGGCGATGTACTCGCGCATCTTCTCACGCACGACGCGAAGCCGATCCGACTTCGAGCGCAATTCGATAACGAATGCGGGGCACAGATGCCAAAAGCCATTCCGGCTTTCGGGGCTGAGTTTGAGGATTTCGGATTTTAGCGTCCAGGAGGCGTCAGGTGAACGTCGGGCACCATTAGGAAGTACAAAACCCATGGACGAATCGCCCACGATCCCTCTCGAATCGAGACGAGTCCAGTTTCGAAGCTGACCAAGGAGCTCGGCGTTTTGAGCACCTGTGAGCGTAAACGTAGGCGGCATGACGAGAAGCTCTCCCTCTGCTGTCATTTCAAAAAACAGATCGGGGTGTTCCGCGCAGAACTGCGCGAACTCCTCATCTGTCATGGGAGGCGCGGTCAGGGTCGCAGGTAGAAACGCATCTTCGAGCAGCATCGCCATGTATTTATTCTAACTTCACGGAATCATCCGCAGCTTCAGGCTCGGACTCGCACTCTCCTGGCCCCCGGCAGCCTTCGCCTTCACGCTCGCCGACTCGCCCTTGCCGTCGACGGTCTTCAGCACCTCGGGGTCAAACCAGCCATCTTCCTCGATATCGTCCCACGCGTAAGCTTTGTATTCGCCTGGAGCCACGCCCTTCAGTTCAAAGTGGCCAGCCTGATCGGCGACGGTTTTCCAAGTGAAATCACGTCGCGTGCGAAGCACCGGATCGTTGGGAATCAGCACCACGATTGCATCTGACACTGGCGCGTCGTCGGCATTCGTGACCACGCCATCGACATCCCCGCCGTCCATCGCCATCACAACCTCCAGGTCAACCTGCTCTAGCGCGCCCACGGTGAAGCCCTGCCGCAGCACGTCCTGATTTCCCGATCGCATGCTCTTCACATACAGACCGGACGGGAGCGAAATGTTCACCGCATGTTGTCCCTGACCCGCGCCGATCCGAAACGTGCCATCGGCCTTCACCATGACTTCCCTTCGACCTGTCCCGGCATCCAGTTCCGCAAAGATCTGGTGTTCCTTTGAATCTCCGCCCTCGAAGGAAACATGGCCCACCACCTGGCCGCAGCCCTGTACGGTAACGCGTAGTCCTTCCACATCGGCCCGCTCCACAATCACGGGAACCGTGGCTGTGTTGCAGTTCCCGTCATCCGCATACATGTCGACGGTTCCGTCGAAAGGCTTTTGTGGCGACAGCCCATTGAACTTCGCCACATAAGACCCGGGCGGAATTCCCGTGAGTCGAACGTTGCCGTCTTTATCGCTGCCATACACCGCCGCAATGGAGCCAAACCCATCGGTGGAGTAGTCTAAAGCGGCATGCGCCTTCATTCCTGCCGGAGTCTCCACATGAAGGCTGACAGAATATAGGGGACTCCGGATCATCGTGATATTGGCGTTGGTAACCCGTTCTCCGGCCGAAACCTCGATCACGGACGCTGCGACCGGATCGGATGTGCCGGGATAAAAGGTCATAATCGGAAACACCGGCGGATTGTCCGATTTCGGCGAATGATCTACGTTCCGGTTGCTTCCGCGGTCATTGGCTTTCGCGGAGATGTAATACCGCCCGGACGGCAAATCCGCCAGCCGATATTCGCCGAGGTCGTTCGTTGAGACCGTGTCCCAACCCTGAATTCGCTGTTTGCCGTTCGAAGACTTCAACGAGTAAAGTTCCACGACGGCCGCGACAATCGGCTCACCATCCGCATCCCGCACCGACCCCGTAATCGCGCCGAACGGCGTCAGCTTCACTTTCAGATCTTCCAGTTGTTGGCCGGCAGTCAGCGTGATCGTGCTGCCGCGCGCCGAAGACTTCCGCGCACCGTAATACGTATCGAGATAGCCGTTACGCTTCGCCGACAAGCGATACTGGCCCGGATCGACTTCCACCATTCGGAAGTTTCCCTTCGCATCCGTGCTGGTCGACGCGCCCGGATCGTTGCCGCTGAGGTGCTCCGCCACGATCTCCACTTTCGCGAGCGGCGTTCCGGTGATGGAATCGACAGCCGTCCCCGCGAGCACGCATTTTTCGGGCGGCGCCACTTGCTGTGTGAGCAGGAGCGCGAAGATCAGAACAGACGTCACAGTTATTAAACAGTGTAATCCGATTTGACGCAGCGCCCACGGATGCGATACTGATTACTTCCCCGTTTGTTCGCGGCCCGGTCGCCGACTCCAAATTGAAGGACGAGACCGATGAACCGCTACCTGGCTGCGTGCTGCGCATTCCTGTTTCTTCCGGCGTTGAGCGCCGCGTCTCCTCACAAGGGCACCGAAATTCTGTGGGACAAGTTCGGCGTCGCGCACGTCTACGCGAAAACAACCGAAGATCTCTTTTATTGCTATGGCTACGCGCAGGCGCAAAGCCATGGCGACCTGCTTCTGCACCTGTACGGAGAATCGCGCGGGCGCGCGGCGGAGTATTTCGGCGCTTCGTATGCCGCAGCCGATAAGTGGGTCTGGACCAACTCCGTCCCGCAGCGATCCCGGAAATGGCTGGAAGAGCAGACGCCGGAGTTCCGCTCCTATCTGGAAGCCTTCGCGAAAGGGATCAATGATTACGCGGCGAAACACCCGGAAGCGTTGACGGAGGAGTCGAAGCGCGTACTGCCTGTGACCGCGCTCGATCCGATTGAACACACGCACCGCATCGTTCACTTCACTTATATGGGGTCGTTGCGGCTTTCGAGCGCAGGCACGGCGCCGGTGACGGAAGCCAGCCTGCTGGAGACGCCGGAAGACGTGGGGTCGAACGGCTGGGCGATTGCGCCATCTCACACTGCGGCAGGAAAAACGCTGCTGCTGGGCAATCCGCATCTGGGGTGGGGCGGGTGGCAGACTTACTACGAAATTCAGCTTACTGCGCCTGGTATCAATCTCTATGGCGCCAGTCAGGTTGGCTTTCCGGTGCTGCGATTTGTTTTCAGCGATTACCTGGGATTCAATCAAACGGTCAACTCGATCGACGCAGTGGATTTGTATCGCATCAAAACGAAGGATGCCGGCTACCTCTTCGATGGCAAGGTGTTGCCGTTTGAAGACTCCACGCACGATCTGAAAATCCGTCAGGCCGATGGCTCGTTCAACACGGAAACGCTGAAGATCAGGAGTACCATTCAGGGTCCGGTCATCAAGACTCAGGACGGCGATCCCATTGCGATGAAAGTCGCCGCGCTGGATCGGCCTTTCATGCTGGAGCAGTACTGGCAAATGGAAACGGCGCACGACTTTGCGCACTTCGAAAAAGCCTTATCGCGATTGCAGGTGCCCTGTTTCAACATTCTGTACGGCGATCGCGACGGCCACATCGAGTACCTGTATAACGGCACCATGCCGCGCAGGAAGAGCGGTGATCTGAAATATTGGGCAGGTATCGTTCCGGGTGACACGTCGGAGACTCTGTGGACGGATTACCTGACATATGCGGAGTTGCCGAAGTCCGTGGATCCGCCGTCCGGATACGTGCAGAACACGAACGATCCGCCCTGGAATACGTCATGGCCAAACGCGATTGATCCCGATAAATTCCCACCTTACATGGCTCCGAAGACGATTTCGTTTCGCGCGGAGCGGTCTTTGCGGATGCTGGTAGAGAATCCCAAACTCACATACGATAACTTCATTGCACTCAAGCATTCGACCCATGCGGAAATGGCGGATCGCATTCTGCCGGAATTGCTGGATGCGACTGAGAAATACGGAACGCCGCTGGCGAAGCAGGCCGCGGCCATACTGAAGGCGTGGGATCGGCAGGCGGAGGCCGATAGCCGTGGCGCGGTGCTGTTCTTCCAGTGGGCGGCGCAGTTTATGGGCGGAACAACATTGGCGTCGCAGGCCGGTTTTGCGGTCCCCTACGACGTGAAAGCGCCACTGACGACGCCGAGCGGTCTGAAAGATCCGCAGCAGGCCGCCAGGCAACTGGATACGGCGGCGGAGCAGACTCTAAAACTGTATGGGTCGCTCGATGTGCCGTGGGGGCAGGTGATGCGGTTCCAGTATGCAGGGCTGGATCTGCCGGGCAACGGCGGCTTCGGCAATCTCGGAATCTTCCGCGTGATTACGTTTGGCGATGCGCACGGAGCGACGCGCTCGCAAACCCATGGCGAGACGTATATTGCGGCGGTGGAATTCAGTAATCCGATCAAGGCTAAGGTGCTCCTGACTTACGGGAATTCGTCGCAGCCGGGTTCGCCGCATCAGGGAGATCAGTTGCCACTGCTGGCGCGCAAGGAACTGCGAACAGCATGGCGAACGAAGGCGGATGTGCTGGCAAATCTGGAAAGCCGCGTGAAGTTCTGAGAGATTCGCGCTACCAGTTCGCCACGATCTCCACCTTCGCGGGCGGCGCCCCGGTGGAATCGACAGCCGTCCCTGCAAGCACGCATTTGTCGGGCGGCGCCGCCCGCGGCTAATTTGCAGAGGGCTTTTCGATGCGATCGACGACCAGAACCTCAATCGAAGCTTGCTGTGGTTCCAGCTTCAACCCAAGCTGCTGCTGAATCGCTTCGAAGACCCGGAGATCCTCCGGCTGCGGATTATTATTGATCCGGAATTCCGGCGTCGCCTCCAGCCGGATATCGTATTTCCCTGTGAGCCCGGTCTTATCGATCACCGGCCTGTCAATGCCGTTACCCATGACTCCATTTGCAACCATCTCCATCGTCGCCTGCTGAAAATCCATGTATTGATTGCGCCCGTTCACGCCGTGATAGAACTTCTCGGGCTTTTCAGGATCGCTCTCATGAAACTTCGGTCCGCCTTTGCCTGCGACCATCGCATATACCGGCAACTCCCGCGTCTCGCGATGAAACTGAAGACGGAATCGATCCGTCAGCAATTTTTGCAATAGCGGCTTGAACTGCTCCCGGGTGAGAGCTCCGTCGCCCTCAGCTTTGGCGGTGATGTCGTAGAACGCGGTCGGTGAGCCAGGCGGCATGGCGAGCCCATACCGCTTCAAACTGAATGCTTCCTGAATGAGTTCCTCTACGCTCCAGACCTGCAGCGTAAGTCTGGGGCCGGAAGCGGCGTATCCAATCCGCACAGGCCAACTCGGTCCCGGATTCTCCCTGATCGATGCAACCTCAAAGGTTTGGGCGCAAAGCAACCCAAGCCCGAACGACGCCGCAAGGAGTAAACGTGCACTCATGTAAGGGAAGACGCTCACCGCCCGACAAACGTTGAGTGAAAAATTACCAGTTCGCTTTCGTGCCGTCGGGTAGTTCCATTAATTGATCGCGCCACTTCGTGCCTTCTTTTGCACCTTCCTGCACTTCCGCCCAGTTGATCTGCACGCCCAGTCCCGGCTTTTCGGTTACCGGTAAGTGGCCGGAATCGTCCGTATCGAACAGTGGCCAATCGGACTCCGCGATATACCGCATCCACGGATCAATCGATCCCTTCGCGCCGAACGAATTGTAGTGAATTCCTTTCGACCATTCGAGGATCCAGCCGGCTCTCGACTGCGCCACCACCTGCAGCGACGCCATGAACATAATCGGCGAAAGCGGACAATGCGGCGCGAGCGCAATACCGTTCGCTTCCGCCAGCGACGCCACTTCTGCGGTATTCATGATGCCGCCGATATGCACCAGATCAGGCTGCAGAATATGCGCGCCCTTCGCGGCGACCACATCGGCGAATTCGGCTACCGTGTGCATGCGTTCGCCGGTCGCGATGGGCACATGCGTGATGCCAGCGATTTCCGGCAGCCAGCGGTTGTAATCCGGTCGCACCGGCTCTTCATAGAAAAGCGGATTCGCGAACTCCAGCTCGCGGGCCAGCCTTCGCGCCATCGGCACATTGCAGCGGCCGTGAAAATCGAACGCGATATCGATATCGGGCCCGACGGCATCGCGCACGGCGCGGGCGCGGTCCACTGCCATCCGAATCCCGCCGTAAGTATCGATGGCCGCTAGCGGTGGGCACGCATTCATCTTCAATGCCCGCGCGCCCTCCAGCACAACCTTTGACGCCTCTTCCCCCGCCGCTTCCGGTGAGTTATTGTTACCGCCGGCCCAACGGTAAACCTTCACCTTGTCGCGA
>Ga0182024_10004325_pt1 | contig 32839 bp, 30 predicted proteins | sample P32metaG_FD_120480 | JGI IMG/M metagenome (GOLD analysis project Ga0182024, IMG submission 120480) | Permafrost microbial communities from Stordalen Mire, Sweden - P3-2 metaG (Illumina Assembly) | ecosystem: Environmental > Terrestrial > Soil > Wetlands > Permafrost | place: Sweden: Stordalen...
TTACTTGAAGCGCGCGGGTCTCGACTACTGGCCCTTCGTCGATCTGCGCACCTACGCCGACTGGGACGGTTTCGACGCGCTGTACCAATCGCAACGGTCATTCAACTTCAAGTACTTCTCGACTCACGGCGAAAAAAACTATCTCCAGGCCGATTACCGCCGTGCCGATTTCCTGGTCTTCGGCAACGAGACCAAGGGCCTCGGTGCGGACTTCCTCGCGACTCGGCGCGACGCTACCTACCGCATTCCGATCTTCGAGCCCGGAGTGCGCAGCCTCAACCTCGCCAATGCGGTTTCGATCGTCCTCTACGAGGCCCTGCGCCAAGCCGGCCTCCTCGCAAATGCGTGAAGCGCTAACTCGAAGGAGCGAAGCGTTGACTCGCAGTTAGCACGACGATCATGATCGTGAAGCGCTATCCTCGATAGTTAGCGCTGCGAGCGTGATAAACGGAAGTGTTGACTCGCAGTTAGCGCGGCCATCGCGACGCGGCTCTCTGCGTGCAAATCGCCGCGCAATTTTTTACTGAATATGTTGACAACTCTCATCACAGCCTCTATCGATCGGCTTGGCGCTGCAAATGAATGACCGGTCATTCGCGAAACCGCCGTGCAACTCCGGAAAGTTACTAAACATATCTAGCAGGCACGCACGGAGTAAATTGTAACGATGTTTTACTGCGGTCGAAGAGCTCGTCTAAGGTCCTACAGTAGCCCGTATAGGTCCATTGTATGATCTAAAATAAGCTGATTTTAAAGGATAAAATCACTTTCGATGGTGAATGACCGTTCAGTCGTCCACCTTCCAAATCTTGCTAACTGTTTGTGTACAAGACCTCACCTAGCAGCTAGCAAAACATTGTTTGTTGATTCTGTGCACGCTTTTAGCTATCTTTAACGGCTGTGGGAACAACGAAATGCACAGCGGACGCGGATCGCTCGCGTCGGGTTGAGCTGTTCTCGATTTGATCTGGCACAACGCACGGCCATCGAGCCGCACGATATTGAAGGGGAAGGGGACCACAATGCTCAGCCAAGTAATCAGCGCCGAAAACCATAACCTGTCCGAAATCGAACTAATGACCGATCGCGACACCCTCGACGATTTGTCTGACACGTTTCGCGACGACGGCGGCCTGCTGGTATGCCACTTTTGCGACGACATAAGCGAGGTTATCGCGGGTATCCTGGTGGTCAGGGATCGCGAGGAAGCCTGGGTGCTCTGCGGGCCGTGTCTGCGCAAGGTGCCTGTACAGGGCGCACTCGCCTCATAATCAACTCTGCTCTCCGCACCGAACATCGGAATGACGTTAGAGTCCCCTGCGGGACACGGCTGCGCCTAACCGTAATCGATCTCGAAGCCGGCCCGGTTTCGAGATCAGCATTCCGCGCCTGCGACGGACGTGAGGGCGGGCGGTTGAGATGCTCCTGCGGCCGTTTGCTAATGCTTTCGGACGGAACAGGTGCCGCAACCGCTGCCGCATCCTCCCCCAACGGAGGCTGCTGGCGCACCGAACTGATAGCCCTCGGCCTCGAGTTCCGGCGCATTGATCCAGCGCAAATCGCCGCCGACGGCGCCGTCGCAATGCACGCAGCGGCGGGTCTCCACCGCGCCATCGAAATCCAGGTAGGTCAGCACATGACGGTCGCAGACGTCACATAGTGCAGTCGGAAAAGAAGATGAAATTTGCGCCGCTTCAGGCATAATGGGTACCATTCATACTATTGTCCTGATCACTGCCAAATCAATCGGCTAGCGCATGTCGGACAATCTGTGCAGAGTGTGCCTCGATGAAGCCGCTCCGCATGACTTCGCCACTGCCCAGGCATCGAGAGTACAGTCGCTCTCTCGGTTCCCGCATGATTTATCCGCTACCCGCGTCCCGAACCTCAATCTTGATGAGATTTCCACAGGGCGAAGCCCGCATCTTTACCAAAGGGAAGTCCAGTCCTAAAAGTCGGTCAAGACTGTTGGGCCGCTTGAAAACTCATCGAGGTTTCAGTGTCCTGAAAAAAGCTTAAGGTTCCGCGTTCCTCGACCACCCTTCCTTTTTCTTTAACTTATTTTCTTTAACTTATATAAGGCTCGCCCAGTGCGCTCGGTGAGTCGGCCTGACCACCCATAAATGCGAGTACGGCGATCGTCAGCGCATATGGCAGCGCGAGAAAGAACTGATATGGAATAGCTGTGCCGAAGGCCTGCAAGCCGAATTGCAGCGCCATTGCCCCGCCAAACAGCATCGCCGCCGCGGCCACCCCCCATGCGTTCCAGCGCCCGACGATCACGATCGAGAGCGCAACGTAGCCGCGCCCCGCCGTAACCCCTTCGACGAAGGTGTTCGTGTCAGCCATCGTGAGGTAGGCGCCGGCCAGTCCGCTCAGCACGCCCGCAATCATCATCGCTTGCCAGCGCAGCCGATAGACCCCCAGTCCGAGCGCGTCGGCCGCCTCCGGGCGTTCGCCCGCAGCACGTAACTCCAGGCCGTAGCGCGTGCGCGAGATCGCGATCGCAACGATTGGGACCAGCACGAACGCCAGGTAAACCAGCGCGCTTTGATCGAACAGCACCGGACCGATCAAGGGAATTCGCGCGAGCGGTCCGAGCGCGATTGGGCTCATCGGAGTAATCGTGAAGGCACTGCCGGTTTCGCCGAACCATCGGCGATAGAAGACGCCCGTCAGGCCCAGCGCAAGGATATCGATTGCGGTTCCTGCTACCACTTGGTTGACCGCGAAATTCACTAGCAACACCGCCAGCAGCGCATTGAGCGCGACTGCGGCCGCGCACGCGGCTATTAATCCGAGCGCGATACTGCTGCCGTAATAGGCCACCGCGAAACCGCAGAAGGCACCCACCAGCATGGCGCCCTCGATCCCGATATTCAGCACGCCGCTACGCTCGACGATTAGTTCGCCCAACGCGGCGAGCAGGATCGGCGTCGCCATCGCGACGGTCGAGGCGAGAAACGATTCAAGCATCACCCACCTCTGCCGGCGGGCCGTCCGACCTGGGCGCCGCATCAAGAGCTCCGAAAAACGCCGTGCGCATGCCGCGCGCCGTCGCCGCGTCGAACGCGATCAGAATAATGATCACCAGCCCCTGGATCACATTGACCAGCACCGGCGATACCGCGTCCGCGCGCTGCATCGCCTGCGAGCCGTTGTCGAGCGCGCCAAACAGGATCGCCGCCGGCACGATTGCGAGCGGATTTAGCCGTGCCACCAGCGCCACCGCGATCGCCTCGTAGCCCCATCCGGGCGACATCGTCTCATACAACCGATGCGTGATGGCGGAGACCTGCACCGCGCCGCCGACGCCAGCCAAGGCGCCTGAAAGCGCCATCGCACCAACCGTTAGCCGCCGGATCGGGATTCCGAAGAAGGCGCTCGCGCGCCGGCTGCGCCCGAGGGCGCGCAGTTCTAAACCAGCCTCGCCGTGAAAAAGCGCGAGATGACATCCAACGGCGAGTATCAGCGCCAACACCATTCCCAAGTTGAGACGGCTCGGTGCCAGATAAAAGGCGAGCTTGGCGGAGTCCGCGATGACCACGCTCTTGGGGTAGTCTCCCGACGGCTCCATCAACGGTCCGTGTACCGCCCAGCTCAGTACCTGCGCAGCGACGAAGTTGAGCATGATCGTGCTGATGACTTCGTTGACCTCGCGGCGCGCTCGCAGCCATCCAGCGAATCCGCCCCATACGGCGCCGCCCGCAGCTCCCACCGCGAGCATCGCGAAAATCGCGATTGGATGAGCCCAGCCGCCCAATGCCGGCCCGATCGCTCCTGCGGCGAGCGCACCCATGACCAATTGGCCGTCGGCGCCGATATTCCACAACGCACCCTGAAACGCGACCGCGATAGCCAATCCCGTAAAGACCAGCGGCGTCGATTTGACCAGGGTGTCCGTCGCAGCGAGCCAGTTGCCGAACGCGCCCTGCCAGAGGTCGGCGAACACCGCTATTGGCGAAGCGCCCAGCGCGAGCAAAACGATCGATATTATTGCGACGGCGATTGCCAGCGCCGCTATCGAACGTCCGACGGCAGCGAAGCGCAATACGGTCGCAAAGAGGACGCGACGGACGCGTGCAGACGCGGAACCTGAAGGTACGTCGCGTTCGGTAGGGGTGTCGCTCATCTTAGCGGCGCGCCGCTCAGGGAAATGACGCCTCCGGTGAAAGTGCCGCTCATTTTAACGAAATGCCGCGCTCGCCCTCACCGGGGCGCCCCACGCCGGACATCAGAAGTCCGATCTGCTCAGCGTTGCGATCGCCCGCCGCAACGGCAATCAGGCGTCCCCGCGTAATCACGTAGAGACTGGTACTCAATGCAAGCAATTCGTCGAGATCGCTTGAAATCAGCAACACCGCGCCGCCCGTTGCGGCGAACTCGCGCAGCCTCCGATGGACCTCGGCGGCGGCGCGCAAATCCAATCCGCGGCAGACGTCGTGTACGACCAGGACGCGCGGCTCGCAGGCCAGGGCGCGCGCCACCGCCAGCCGCTGCCGATTTCCACCCGAGAGCGTTAGCGCGAGACTGCTCGCTCCGGCCGATTGAATCTCAAAGCGCACCAACAGATCAGCGCAAAACGCTGTCGCACGAGCGCGATAAAGCCATCCGCGGCGCACGAAGCGCTTGCGCACGCCGCGCGCCAGTAGCAGGTTCTCCCACAGCGTCATGTCCAGGATCAGGCCGTCGAGGTCGCGATTTTGCGCAATCACCGTCATCGAGCGGTGACCGGCCGTCGCCTGTCGATCCGCAATCGTCCAGTTATCTGCCGTCGCCCGATCGGCGGCCGTCGTCTGATTAGGTAAGACGCGCAGCACGCCCGCGGCAGGCGTGCGAGTTCCCGCCATGACTTCGACCAATTCGCGCTGGCCATTGCCGTCCACTCCTGCCACGCCAGCGATCTCGCCAGCCGCTACCCTGAGTCTAACGCCATCGAGCAAGCGGCGTCCGCCACCTTCGAGCGTCAGATTTTCGACGATCAACGAGGGTGCACCGTGACTGACCGTCGGCGCGGGACCGCCGGCCCAGGCCTCTGCCGAGTTCTTGCCCGAGTCCATGGCCGACACCGCAAAGCCACCGATCATCAGCCGCGCAAGTTCACCTGCGCTGGTGGCGGCAGCCAGGCGCACGGCAGCGACGCGGCCATGACGCAACACCGTGATTCGATCGGCAACGGCGATCGCCTCGGCCAGCTTGTGCGTGACGATCACCACGATTCGCCCATCGGCGCGCAGCCGCCGCAGCGTCTCCAGGAATGCACCAAGCTCGGCCGGTGCGAGCACCCCGGTAGGCTCATCGAGGATCAGCACGCGCGGATCGAAGCTCAGCGCTCGCAGTATTTCGAGACGCACCCGTTCGCCAATCGAACAATGCTCGACCGGCGCGCGCGTCGGCGGTAACTCGAAACCGAGGCGCGCCGCCAGTAGGCGAGCGCGGCTGGCAGCGCCTGCGAGATCGTTGCGCGACAGGACCGCCCCAAAACCGCCAAGCGAGAGGAAGCGCATGCGGCCGGCGGCCCCTGTGGGATCGTTTCGTGACGGACCCGCGCCGAACCCGCCAAGCGCGAGATTCTCCTCCCACGACATCCGCTCGAACAGCATCGGACTCTGATAGACCGCGGCGATACCCGCCTTGAGCGCCAGCTGCGCCGATCCGGGAGCCAGCGCCCCGCCGTTCAGAGTGACCTCGCCGCGGTCGGGCTTGAGGCGCCCGGCAAAAATGTTGATGAGGGTGCTCTTGCCCGCGCCGTTCTCGCCCACCAGCGCATGAATTTCGCCGGGAAATGCACGAAAGTCGACCTGATCGAGCGCCAGTGTCCGCCCAAAGCGCCGCGTGATTGCTGCCGCCTCGAGCACGCCTCAGGCCGGTCCGGCATCCGTCGCCGGCGTGTAATTCTCGCGCACGAACGCTAGCGCCTCCTCGCGCGTCCCGATGGCGCCGTCGAGATGCAGGTCCTCGACCTCGCGCAGGATTGACTTGAACTCCGGCCCGGGTCTGAAGCCTAGCGCGATCAAGTCGTTGCCGCCTATCAGCCGCGGCGGCGGCGCCTTGACCTCGCCCATCGCGGCGACCGCGCGCCGGCAGAAATGATAAAAGCCAAGGTCCGAACTCGAGGCGAGCGCATCGATCATCGCGAGTTCCATCAGTTCCCCGAAGCCGTCCTCCGCAATCATCCGTTTCAGCGTGGCCGGACGCATGCGCGGCGCCATGCACAGCCGCAGATGGTAGCGCACGAGATAGGCGACCCGCTCCTGCACCGCCCGCGATCGCCGCATCCTCTGCATCATCGCCACCGCCATCTCCGCACCCCGATCGGTATGACCGTAATAGGTCATCTTGCCGTCGTCAGCAACGACAAAGCATCGTGGCTTGGCTATATCGTGTAGCAATGTGCCAAAAGCGAGAGTTTCACTACATCCTCGCGGCAGCATCGAAAGCATCAGGCGCGTATGGCGATAAACATCGCCCTCGGGGTGAAAGTTTTCGGGTTGCGGGCAGTCCGGTAGCGCGAGCACTTCGGGCAAAACCACCACCGCGAGCCCGCTTTCAACCAGCAAATCAATACCGCGCGCCGGACCGCCTTCAGTCATGATCATCACGACTTCCTCGCCTATGCGTTCGGCCGAAGTATGCGCGATCGCCGGCGCGCTGCGTTTGATCGCAGCCCAGGTGTCACGCTCGATCGTGAAGCCAAAGCGAGCGGCAAACCGCAACGCGCGCAGCATCCGCAGATGATCCTCTTGGAAGCGTTCGTGGACGTTGCCAATCGCACGAACGATCCCGGCGCGCAAATCACGAACGCCGCCGACGAGATCGATGACGCGGCCGGACGCAGGGTCGAAATACATGCCGCCGATCGTGAAGTCGCGCCGGCGGACATCATCTTCGATAGTGCCGAAGCGCACTGACGACGGATGACGTCCGTCGCGGTATTCGGCGTCCGCGCGGAAGGTCGCGACCTCGAAATGATCGTCGTCCACCATCACCATGATCACACCGAAGCGCGCACCTACAGCGATCGTATGGTTGAAGAGCTTTTGCACGGCTTCGGGCCGCGCGTCGGTCGCAATGTCGTAATCCTTGGGGGCGACGCCCAGGATGCGGTCGCGCACGCATCCGCCAGCGAGATAAGCGGTAAAGCCGGCCGTTCGCAGTCGTTCGATAATCCGCAGCGCCTTGATTTCTTTTTCGCCAATCACCATGTATAACGCCCAATGTAACCGCTTACCCGGGGAGGGCGCTATCGGCTGGTGGCAGCCGTGCGGGGAAGCACGAGGCGCCGTAAGGACACCTCGGATTTCGATAACATTTGACGGGATCGTTTATAAATGGTAACGGTTCCGCCCTAGAATCTCACCACGTGGGGGAGGACAAATGGCGCTTAAACTTCTCGGATTCCGGAACTTGGCAGCCGTTATAGTGTTGGGCGGCGCTATCGTGGGTTTCACGTCCAGATCGGCTTTAGCACAAGCGCCGGAGATGGGGCCCAGTGGCATGATTACGTCGGGACAGTCGGATTTCCGAGAGTATTGTGCACAATGCCACGGCCCGACTGGCGTTGGTAACGGACCGGTTGCCCCGGCACTCAAGAAAAAGCCCGCCAATCTGACCATGCTCTCGAAGAACAATGGCGGCGTGTTCCCTGAGGATCAAGTTCGCAGCTTCATCGATGGCACCAAGACCGCCGAAGGCCACGGCACTCGCGAAATGCCAATTTGGGGTTATGCCTTCATGTTTCGACAGTCGAGCCACTCCGGCACTGGCGGCCCGCCGCTCTCGCAGGACCAAGTCAATCACAAGATCAACCGGCTGGTCGCCTACGTAAAGACGCTGCAGGTCGAGTAAACATCTTTAGCAAATGTCAGACGGCACGGTCTCGAAAGGGACCGTGCCGTCTGCGTGTGGGGAAACTGATTTCCAATGAAAGTCAGGCGGGCTGCTGCGGCGGACGGCCGAGCACGATGCCACCGTCAACCGCGATGACTTGGCCGGTTACGTTCGCGGCGCGATCCGAGCACAGCCATGCGACCGTGCGCCCGATATCCTCCGGCGTCTGTTCGCGGCCGAGCGGGACCAGAGTGTTCACGGCACTATCGAAAGCAAGGCGCGCACCATCAGGACCACCACCAATCGCAGCGCCGAGTTCCTCCCAAATCTTCGTGTAGATCAGGCCGGGCGCAACGGCGTTAACGCGAATGCCCTTGGGACCGAGTTGCAGCGCGAGGCTGCGTGTATACGAAATCACGCCGGCCTTGGCCGCGGCATACGCGGCGAGGAATGGCGTCGCGAGTAAACCGGCGATCGATGAGGTGTTGCAAATCGCGGCGCCGGCATTCATCCGCGGCACGACTTCCCTGCTTACGAGATAGACCGAATTGAGATTCAGCTCGATGTATCGGCGCCAGATATCGACGCTGTGCCATTCCTCCTGCCGGCCACTCTCGAACCAACTGGCCTCACCACCGCCAGCATTGTTGCAGAGCACATCCGGATGGGGTCCGAACTTGGCGATGATTGCCTCAAGCGCCGTGTGGATCTGCTTCTCGTCGGTGGCGTCGGCAGTGAAGCCATGGACGCGGTTACCGAGATCGGCGGGCAGGGACGCCAGTTTCAAGTCGATCACGGCGACCTGTTCGACGGTCTTCTCCTCGATCAACGCCCTCACGATTCCCAGGCCTAGCCCGCGCGCGCCGCCGGTGACAATTGCGTATTTCATGGACTGTCCTCCTTCAATTCAGATCGTGCCTGCGGGTCGATTGCGGTTATCGGCGATTCCGTGATGGTGGGCGAAGCCTCGACGACAGCCGGTTGTTGAACCAGGTCCATCGTATAGGTCCGCTCATAGACCCGCAGCAGCGCGGCAAATATCGCAATTACCGCAGGCCCGGCGAAGATTCCGATCGGACCATAGGCCTCGATCCCGCCGGCCAGGCCAAAGAACAGCGCGAGCGTAGGCAGTCCGGTGCCATGGCGCATCGCCAGCGGTTTGATGAAGTTGTCGATCACCGCGAGCGCAATCATCGACCATACCGCCAATCCGATCACGCTGACCCAGGTGGAAGCATAGGCGAGATAGATCACCACCGGCACCCACACCAAGGTCGTGCCACCAAAGGGCAACAAACCCGCCGCCGCAGTTAGAATCGCCAAAAAAGCCCAGTAGGGAACTCCGCAAACCAGATAGCCCAGCCCGATCGTGACGCCATCGAGAACCGCGGTGAGCATCAGGCCGCGCATCACCGACGAGAGCGTCGCGCGCAGCGTGTCAAAGATCGCGGCCTTGTCCTGCTCGTGCATTGGGGTCAGCGTCCGCACCCCTTCGTAATACGACTCGCCATCGCGCAGCAGATAAAAGAAGGTGAGCAGTGCGATGCCGAAATGCAGGATGAAGCTGGCCAGATTGCTCGCGACCGAGCCGCCATGCTCCATCACATACTCGCTGGTGATCTTGGCGGTCTGTACGAATACGGTTTTGATTTCGTCCTCGAGGCGCAGCCCATGGCGCGCGAGCAGGTCACTCAGACGTGCGCCAAAAGTGGTCTTGCGCAGCCAGGCGTCGACACGGTCCAGACTGCCCATGGTCGAGAGTCCAGAAATTGCGTGATAGAGGGTCTGCGCCTCATTCACAAGACGTTCCGAAAGCCATACCGCGGGCAACACCACGCCCAGTGCGACGACGATTGTGATCAGCAGGGCGGAGGTGGTGCGGCTGTGAATGCGGCGGTCGAATTCGATCAGCACGGGATGAAACAGGAAGGCGAGCAAGATCGCCCACGCGATCGGCATCATGAACGGCTCTAATACCTGGTAGAGTTCCCAGGTTATCAAGGCGAGGAAACCGAAGAAGAAAACCTGTACGATGCGCTCCTGATTCATTTCGTCTTGCCGCGTCGAGCGAGGCTTGGGAAGCTTGCGCGAAGCCTAGGAGCTTAGCAGATGAGCGCGGGACCGTCGCGGGCACTGACGATGGCTTCGGCGCGGCAATCGAGGGCGCCGAATGTTATCCTGGGGCGCTCTGCGAACGGGCTCGGTTCCTGGGCAATTATCGAAGAACGGTCTATTGGTCGAGCATTATGGCAAATTACCGACGGGACGATCGCGACAATGGCAACGGCTGATACCTCGGCGAAGGCTGAAATGTCGGAAAACGTGGTCCGCGACCGCATTCGCGACGAAATCGACAAGCTCTATCGCGAAGGCATGGTTTACGGCGATGAGGGCTTCAGCAGGAGCCTCTACCCCACCAGTGTAACGCCCGGGCGAGGCAAATTTCTGGGCGACCTCGTGCGTCAGCTAAAGCCGGCCTCGACCCTCGAAGTCGGCATGGGATGGGGCCTCTCGACGCTGCACATGCTTGAGGCGATGGTCGAGAACGGCGGCGTGAAGCAGCCGCACATCATCATGGACCCGTTTCAGCAAAAGAATTACCACAATGTCGCCTTGCTCGTGCTGCGCGAGGCCGGCGCCGATCAATTTGTCGAGTATCACGCGGAACCATCGGAGATCTTCCTGCCTAAGCTGGTCGAGCAAGGCCGCCAGTTCGACTTCGCGTTCATCGATGGCGACCATCGCTTCGATGGCGCATTCGTCGATATGGTCTTCGTGCATAAGCTGCTCAAGCCGGGCGGGGTGGTGGCGTTAGATGACACCGAACTCGACGCCGTCCATCTGCCATGCCGGTTTGCCGAGACCAACTGGGGGTACACCTACGTCGGCGGGCATAGCGACCGGGGGAACAAAGGCCCGGGACGCCATCGCTACCGCAACTCGCGGCCGCGTGCACAGGTCACCGCCTATCGCAAACCGATGGAGGAGTCGGCGCGTAGTCAGATCCACTTCGCCTCGTTCGTCGATGACTTCTCGCCTTATATCCGCGTCGATCGGCTCGCGAGTAACAAGCTCGCGCACGAGGGGCTGGTGGCGTTGGGCAACGGCGATCGCGAGGCCGCACGCCGGGCATTTCGCGAGGCGCTCCGTCACGATCCGACCTATGCCAAGAATCTATTTCGCTACATTCGTACGTATTTGCCGCCCGGACTTGCGCGCGCATTCACTGGCCGCAGCAAGCGGGCGTAGCAATCGGTGCCAGCCTTCCTGTCGTAAGCAGCGGGGAAACGGACGACTCACTACAACAGAGGAAGCCTAGGATGGAAATCAACGGAATCGCTCACGTTTACATCACAGTCACGAACTTCGAGGCTTGTACCGCCTTCTACCGCCGCCTGCTGCCGTTCATTGGGCTGACGCGGATCGTGCATGACGATTCCGATACGTTCTATTGCATCGGAGGACGCACCGGCTTCGGCCTCACGCGATGTGCCGAGCAGCATCGCGGAACGGCGTTCACGCAGGATCGCTCCGGGCTGCATCACGTGTGTTTTCGCGCGCGCTCACGTGCGGACGTCGACGCGGTTCACGGGCTCGTGCGGGAACTCGGGTCGAAGATCGTACGCGCACCGGAGGACGGTCGTTGGGCGCCGGGGTACTATTCGATTCTGTTCGAGGATCCCGACGGCGTCCGGCTCGAGGTCAACTACATCCCGGGCAAAGGCCTCCTCGCGAATTCCCCGGGAGCCAATTCCCTGGAAAGTGACCAGTAGGCTCTAGCTCTGAGTTCAAGCGCCGTTGGTTGCTGAGGACGGGGATTTTGTTTAACCTTAAAGGTCGCTTGGGCGGGGTTACTTGAACCTTATCTGGCAGATTACGCATGATTTTCAGGGCGAACAACTGAATGCAAAGGCACGTAGCTCAGCGGGAGAGCACTTCCCTGACACGGAAGGGGTCGGCGGTTCAATCCCGCCCGTGCCTACCAGTCTCTTATGGCTCACCGATGCGCTATAATTGGCCACAAAACGCATGCTATCAAGCACATCGAACTGAATTGAAGACCAACCTACACCAGCCATCGCCGCCATTTCGTACAGCGCTCGTTGTCCGGCGGCCGACCAATTACGCTGTGGCTTGCCATCAATGTTGCACGCCCGGCGCGGGCTCGCTCGCGCGGCTCGCAGGCTCGCCTGATGTTTCGCCGGCCAGTTTCTCAATGAAGCTTTCGCAGACTTCCGCACTTACATGAGCTCGGAAATCAACGTTACGGTTAACGGCAGTTCGCGCGCCGTCCCGGCTGGCATCCGGGTGCGCGAGGCGCTCGACGGTGCCGGCCGCGACGTTATCGCAGCGCGCGTCAACGGCAAGCTCTACGACCTGCATCGCCCATTGAACGAGGACGCGACGATCGAACCGGTGATGGCCGACAGCGCCGAGGGCGTCGACGTCATAAGGCACTCGACCGCCCATTTGATGGCGCAAGCGGTTCAGAGCCTGTTTCCCGGTACGCAGGTGACGATTGGCCCGACGATCGAGGACGGCTTCTTCTACGATTTCGCGCCGCCGCATCCATTGACGGTCGAGGACCTGCCGCGGATCGAGCAGAAGATGCGCGAACTGGCGAAGGCCGACCTCAAGGTCGAGCGAGTCGAGATTGCACGCGCCGACGCGATCGAGACCTTCGGACGGATGGGCGAGCATTACAAGGTCGAAATCCTCCAAGGCATCGCCGAGGAGCGCGTATCGATATACAAGCAGGGCGACTGGATGGACCTCTGCCGCGGACCGCACGTGCCGTCCACGCGCTACATCCGGGCGTTCAAGCTGACCAGTGTGGCGGGCGCATACTGGCGTGGCGACGAACACAACGCGATGCTCTCGCGCATCTACGGCACCGCCTTCGCGACCAAAGAGGCGCTCGAAGAACACCTCAAGATGCGTGAGCTGGCGCGGACCCGCGACCATCGCAGGCTCGGCCGCGAGATGGGGCTGTTCCTGTTCGATCCGGTTTCGCCGGGCTCGCCGTTCTTCCTGCCCAAGGGCACGATCGTCTACAACGCACTGGTCGACTATATGCGACGGCTTTATCGACGCTACGGCTTCGACGAAGTGATCACGCCGCAGGTCTTCAAGAACGAGCTTTGGCACACCTCGGGTCATTGGGAAAATTTTCGCGAGGACATGTTCCTTACCACCGACCACGAGGGTGGCACGGACGCGGACACCATCGATTCAAGTCCGGAGGGCTGGCATGCCGGCTACGCGTTCAAGCCGATGAACTGCCCCGGGCATACGTTCATCTATCGCGCCGAGAAGCGATCGTATCGCGACCTGCCGTTGCGTATTGCGGACTTCGGCCGGCTGCATCGCGCGGAGCGGTCTGGCGCGCTGCACGGACTGATCCGCGTGCGCACGATGGCGCAGGACGACGCCCACGTCTTTTGCACAACCGGGCAGATTTCGGAGGAAATCGACCTCAATTTACGGATGGTCCACGATGTCTATGCGGCGCTCGGCTTCGACCGGCTCGAATCGAAGCTCGCGACGATGCCCGAGAAACACCTCGGCACCGAAGAACTATGGCACGAAACCGAGGGGGTATTGGGCAACGCGCTCGATCGCAATGGCATGGCGTGGGAGGAAAATCCCGGCGAGGGCGCATTCTATGGCCCCAAGATCGAGATTTATGTGCCCGACGCGCTTAAGCGCAAATGGCAATTGGCGACGATTCAGCTCGACTACAACATGCCCGAGCGCTTCGATCTGAATTACACCACCAGCGCTGGCATCGAAGCGCGCCCGGTCATGATTCATCGTGCGATTCTGGGATCGCTCGAACGCTTCATTGGCGTATTGATCGAACATACGGGCGGCGTGCTGCCATTATGGCTCGCGCCGGAGCAGGTGCGGGTGCTCTCGCTCAGCGAAAAGGTCGAGGACTATGCGGGCGAAATCGCGACGATACTCAAGGCCGCGGGCTTTCGCGCAAGTTCCGACATCCGCAACGAGAAGCTCGGCTTCAAGGTTCGCGAGGCTGAACTTGCCAAGGTTCCGTTCATGGTGGTGGTCGGCGAACGCGAGGCGGCGGCGCGCCAGGTCTCGTTGCGGCTGCTGCGAGGGTCCAAAAGCCAGACCCTGGAAATCAGCGGACTGATCGAGATGCTAAAGGCTGAGCCGATCCCCTCGTGATTCGGTTCCAGCAGATGATTATTTGGCTTTATTCTTGAACCGTTGTAGATATACGCTAGAAACGTTTAACGCCGGGCAAATTAGCCGCGGCCCTAGCGAGGCGCGTATCGCGCCAATTTTATTCTCGGCCTCAAAGCCGACGGAGGTGGTTTATCCGTAGAGATTTTCGTACCCCGCCATCGAGGGAACCGGCCGTCCGCGTCAATAACCTGATTCGCGCCCAGGAGGTCCGCGTGATTGATGCCGATGGCAGCCAGGTCGGCGTCCTGGCCCTTCGCGATGCAATCCGTGTGGCAGAAAGCCGTGGTCTGGATCTGGTAGAAGTAGCGCCCACTGCTACTCCGCCCGTTTGCCGTATCACTGACTATGACAAGTATCGCTACGCGCAGAAGAAAAAGACCCATGATTCCAAGCGTAGTGGGACGGCCGGCGCGGTCAAGGAAGTGAAGATGGGCGCGCTCACAGGCACCCATGACGTCGAGTTCAAGGTCGCGCACATCAGACGCTTTGTAACCGACGGCCAGCGTGTTAAGCTCTCGATTTCGTTTCGCGGTCGCCAGATAACCCATCCAGAATTGGGGCGGGCGCTGCTGGACCGGATCGTCGAGCAAGTACGCGATATAGCGCAGCCGGACGGGCAGACCCGGATGGAAGGGCGCAACATGTCGGTCCTGCTGACGCCGCGATAGCAGAGCCGTATGATAGAGGCGTTAGCGTGCCAACCGGAGTGAGATAATCATCCGGCGCGTGTTGGCTAGGATAGCAAGGCACGAATTGGACCGAGTTTAGCCAAAAAGTTAAGCGCGTAAGCAATTTAAGAAAGACCTGGTAAGGGAAATGCCTAAGATCAAGACGTCGCGTAGCGCGGCCAAGCGCTTTACCTTCAGCAAGACCGGTAAGGTGAAGCATAAGCGCACCAATTTGCGCCATTTGCTTACGAGCAAGAACCGCGGTCGCAAGCGCGGGTTGCGTCGGCCGGGCATACTGAACAAGACCGACGGCAATACGATCCATAGGATGATGCCGTACGGTTAAGCAGTGCGTCGGGCAGGCGATCGCACGCAAGCTATACACCAACTCATTCAAAGGCCGGCTGATTCAGAGCAAATTTGAGCGCCGATTTGGCTAAAGCTCCATCTGATCAAGGCCCACCTAATCAAGGAAGGACTGACCTCCGATGCCACGCGCCAAAGGCGGGCCGAAAACCCGCCGCCGCCATAAACGGCAACTCAAGCTCGCCTCCGGCTTTGTCGGCGGCCGTAAACTTTACCGGCAGGCCCGCAATACGCTCGAGAAGGGGCTGACCTACGCCTATCGCGATCGCAAGCAGAAGAAGCGCAATTTTCGCGCGCTCTGGATCACGCGTATCAACGCGCTCGTGCGCGAGCATGGGATGAACTACAGCAGTTTCATTGCGGGGCTGAAAAAGGCCGGTATCGATCTCGACCGTAAGCAGTTGGCCGCTCTCGCGATCGAACGCGAGCAACTGTTCGGCGAACTCGTAAGCGCGGCCAAGAGCGCGCTCGGCGTTCGCGCCGCCGCCTAAGCGTTATTGCGTGCGCCGCCGCGAGGGGCGCTTGGCTGAAGGACCATGTGGCATTCCACATGGTCCTTTGTTTGAGAGTGGGACAGGGACATATCCGGGGATGCCGCGGGAATGCCGATGAGAGAACAACTCGAGGAGATCCGCTCGCGCGCGCTGGCCGAACTCGGCGAGGGCGCGACCGAAGCGCAGATCGAAAACGTTCGCATACGCGTACTCGGCCGCACCGGCGAACTCACCGAGATCATGCGCCGCATGCGCGAGGTGCCGAACGAGGAGCGCCCTGCGATCGGACGCCTGATCAACGAACTCAAGAGCGAAGTCGAAATTCGGATCACCGCGTTGACTGAAACGCTCAAGCGGGCCGAGATGGAACGCTCGCTCGGAGAGGCGCGCTTCGATGTAACCCTGCCCGGGATGCACATCCCGCGCGGATGGCTTCATCCGGTAACGCTCAGCCGGGAACGAATGCTCGATATTTTCAGTGAGATGGGCTTCGAGGTGGTCGAGACCCAGGACATTGAGGACGACTTCCACAATTTCGGCGCTTTGAATTTCCCCGCCGATCATCCGGCGCGCGAGATGCAGGACACGTTTTTCCTGCCCGGCGGATTGCTCCTCCGTACACATACCTCTAACGGCCAGATCCGCGTGATGGAACGGCGGCGTCCGCCGCTCGCAATCGTCTGCCCCGGCAATTGCTACCGCCGCGACGAGTTGAGCGTGCGCGCCGCGCCGATGTTCTCGCAAATCGAAGGGTTCATGGTGGACCGCGCCGGTGTCATCACGATGGGGCACTTGAAAGGCGTTCTGACCGAGTTTTTGCGCGCATTTTTCGGGCCCGATACTGGAGTGCGCTTTCGCGCAAGCTTCTTTCCGTTCACCGAGCCCAGCGCCGAGGTCGATATCAGTTGCCTGCTCTGCCACGGCGCCGGATGCCGCGTGTGCAAGCAGAGTGGTTGGCTTGAGATTCTGGGCTCCGGCATGATTCATCCGAATGTTCTGCGCGCGGTCGGCTATGACCCCGCTGAATTCCAGGGCTTCGCGTTCGGCATGGGCGTCGAGCGCATTTCGCTGCTCAAGCTCGGGGTCGACGACATGCGGTTGTTCTTCGAGAATGACCTGCGCTTCCTGAGTCAGTTCCGCGCCGCCAGCGAGGACGCGTCATGAAGTTGCCAATGAGCTGGCTCAAGGAATTCGTCACGATCGACGCGAGTCTCGACGAGCTTTGCCGCCGCCTGACGATGGCCGGGCTGGAGGTCGAGGGCGTCGATCAGATCGCCCCAACCTTCGAGGGCGTGTTCATCGCGAAGGTGCTCCGCGTCGAACGCCATCCCAACGCCGACCGCCTGAATCTGTGCGAAGTGGACGCCGGCGCCGCGGGGCACTTTAAGGTAGTGTGCGGTGCGCCCAACGCGCGCGCTGGAATGACCGCAGCACTGGCGAAAGTCGGCGCGCGGCTGGCCGCCGGTGCACACGGTCAAGGCACCGGCAAACTCGAGCACGCTTTGCCGCTGCAGGCGGCAGTGATTCGCGGCGTGCAATCGGAAGGCATGCTCTGCTCGGAGATGGAACTCGGCCTGTCCGACGATCATCAGGGGATTCTCGAGCTGCCGTCCGACGCCTCGGCGGGCGATGATCTGGCGACCTACCTGCAGATGGCGGACACCGTGCTCGATATCGCGATCACGCCCAATCGCGGCGACTGTCTTTCGATCCTCGGCCTCGCTCGCGAGATTGCGGCGCTATTCGGCGTGCGACTGCAGACGACCCGCCCGCGGCCTATTCGTCAGCCCGCGTCGCCTGCGTTGGCGGACCACGGCGCGAGTGTGCTAGTGGTAGACATTCGCGCCCCTGAGTTATGTCCCCGTTACGCGGCGCTGCCGATGGCACTGGTGAAGATCGGACCGTCGCCGGTGCTGATTCGGCGCCGCCTCGAGCTGTGCGGCATGCGGGCGCTCAACAATGTTGTCGATGCGACCAACTTCGTGATGCTCGAGCTGGGACAACCGCTCCACGCCTTCGATATGGATCGAATTATCGGCGGCAGGATTGTCGTGCGGCGCGCCGGTGACGATCGCGAGTTCGAGACCCTCGACAACGTCAAGCGCGCACTCGACCCGGCAGACCTGATGATTGCCGACGCTGAAAAGCCGCTTGCCCTGGCGGGCGTGATGGGCGGCCTCAACTCCGAAGTCGGCGAATCGACCACCCGTATCGTGCTCGAAAGCGCGTACTTCGAGCCGATGACGATCGCGCGCACTGCCCGGCGCCTGGGATTGCGCAGCGAAGCGAGCTATCGCTTCGAGCGCGGAATCGATCGCGGCGCTCAGGCGATGGCGCTGATGCGGGTGGCGGAACTAATTCGCCTTCACGCGAGCGGACGGGCGACCGGACTGATCCTCGATGTCGAAGGGCGCCCCGCGCCGTATCGCGAAATCGATTTGGACCTGCGCGCGCTGGCTTCGATTCTGGGCGTTGAAGTGCCGACCGCCGAAGTTCGGCGCCGGCTCACGGCGGTCGGCGCGAAGGTCACGCCCATTGGGCGCAACCGCTTCAAGGTGCTGCCGCCACCGTTTCGTCCCGACCTTAACGAGACCGCCGATCTCGCGGAAGAGGTCGCGCGGCTAGCGGGCCTCGCCGAAATTCCGGCGACCGTACCGATTCGTACCACGGTGGTCAACCCGCCAAATCCGGCGCGCGCGCTAACTCGGCGCACCCGCAACGTGATGCTCGGATATGGCCTGGTCGAAGCCAAGACGATTGGATTTATCGCACCGAACGAAAACGAACGGTACTGCGGGCTCGACACTCGCGAACCGTTGCCCGTTAATAATCCGCTCTCGGCGGAACTTTCCGAAATGCGCCGCAGCCTCCTGCCGGGATTACTCGCGGCACTGCGCTTCAATCTCAATCGTGAAGCTGACTCCTTTCATGCTTTCGAGATTGGCAAGGTCTTCGGCCTGCGCGACGGCGTGCCGGGCGAGAGCGAACGAATCGCCGCAGTCAGCTATGGCGATTACGCGATGGGCGCTATCGGGCAGGCAGCGATCAAGGCCAGCTTCTGGACGGTCAAGGGGATCGTTGAGAGCTATCTTCACGCCTTCGGAGTCGCTCAAGCCGTTAAGTTTGAAGCGGCCGGGACCGCCGCGCCTTACCTGCATCCTGGACGATCGGCGACCGTGAAGCTCGACGGCATAATCGTGGGGGTACTGGGCGAACTGCATCCGGCGGAAGCGCTACGATTAGAGTTAAATGATCCTTGTGTGCTTTTTGAACTTGACTCGCAACATCTCCTCACTTATGTATCTTTGGCACGCAAAGCGATAAAAGCACCGCCAAGGTTCCCCGCAATCAGACGCGACCTTGCGCTGGTGGTTGAACGCGATTTTCCAGCGGATCAGGTACGTAGTGAGGTCTCCGGGATCGAGTCGCCGCTGCTTGAGAGCGTCGATTTGTTCGACGTTTACGAAGGCAGCCCGATCGCTCCGGGAAAGAAGAGCGTGGCCTTGGCGTGCCGCTATCGGGCGGCCGATCGCACGCTGACGGACGAGGAAGTCAATCGCGCACACGCGGCCTTGATTGAGCGGGCGAAGACCCTCCTCGGGGCTGAACTTCGGCAATAACCGGTACTCCGAGAGAGTAACGGTTCGGGGGAAATGGTACGCCGCAGGGCATGACCAAAGCCGATCTCGTGGAATTGATCTACGAGCGGGTGGGCTCATCCAAGAAAGAGGCCGGGGATGTGGTGGAGGCGATTTTTGGTATAATCAAGGAGAGCCTGCGCCGGGGTGAGAAGGTAAAGATTTCGGGCTTCGGGAGCTTCGCTGTCCATCATAAGCGTGCTCGACGGGGTCGAAATCCTCAGACCGGTGTGTCGATCACGATCGACTCCCGCAGCGTCCTGTGCTTCAAGCCAAGTCAGGTGCTGAAAGAGCGGGTGGGCAACGGTGAGAAATCATCGGAATGACCCGAGCGCGTACCATAGCGAATTCCCAACGGCAACGATCGCGTGCCGCCGCCAGTGCTGACGTGACCACGGATACCGACCGTCAGATCAAAATTGGAGAGGCCGCACGCCTAATTGGCGTCGAAGCCTACGTGCTGCGTTTCTGGGAGACTCAATTCCCCTTCCTCCGCCCGCGTCATTCGCGTTCCAAGCATCGCTACTACGACCAGAAGAGTCTCGAGGCCCTGCGGCTGATTCGACGCCTCTTGCACAGTGAGGGCTACACCATTGCAGGGGCGAAAAAGCATATCCGCGAGACCGGGCTCGACCGCCTTACCGGCGACGGCGCGACCCCCGCACCGGCACTGGCTGCGCCGGCGGCGCATGACCATGGCGATGCGCGGCGGGCGCCGGCGCGCATCGACGAACTCTCGCGTTCGATGCAGAGCAAGCTCACGGCTATTCGCGAGGAACTGAAGTCCCTGCACAAGCTGCTGGCCGGCTGAATGCGCACGGCGTTCGATCGACCGCATTCAGCGAGGTAGGCTTGCATCAGCCGCGGCCGAGACTCGCTCGATGCGTTACTTGAGATTCTGCTTCAAGCGCTCCTCATAGGTCTGCAGTACCGACTCCGTCTCAGCGTCGGCGGGATAGAAGACTTCAACGTGCAATTCCTGGAGCGTGACGTCATGTGGCGTTGCAACCGTCGTGACCGTGCTGAACATCCGCGCGATCTTGCCGTCCCGGTTCATTTCAATCGGCAGGATTAATTCGTGCGGGGCCTCGAGGTCGGGTTCGCGCCATCGAGCTGGAACACCCGGATAGCTCAATAGATCCGCAATCAGCTTTTTCAACGTTTCGTCGCGCGCCCAGGCCAGCCGCCGATACGCTTCGTTCAGTAACGATTTGGCGATCGCCTCCCAGTTCACAATGATTTTGCGCAAGCCGTTCGGATCGAATAGGAGATGCATCACGTTCAAGCGGGGCGGCGTCGAAACGGTCAGCGGCGACAGACCCGCCGGTGGTTTGCCCATCGTGACCGCAAGAAATTGGACGAAGGCCGCGTTGGCCATCACGATGTTCCAATGACGATCATGAGCGAGCGCGCTGCGCGGTTCATTCGACTTAAGAATAACCTCGACCGCCGCGCGCACCTGAACCATTCGCGGGTCGTCCAAACTGGTCTCGCCGTATATTGGCGCGTAGCCCGCGGCCAGCAGGAGAAGGTTGCGCTCGCGCAAGGGCACGTCGAGCACGTTCGAAAGCGTCATCAGCATCTCTCTGCTGGGTTCCGCTCTGCCGGTCTCAAGAAAACTGATGTGGCGGGCGGAGACCTCGGCGTCCAACGCCAAATCGAGCTGGCTCAGATGCCGTGCTTCCCGCCAACGACGCAGGAGCGGCCCGGCGCCCCCAGGCTCTACTGCCGTGCCATTGCTGTGAGTATCCATAGGAAAGACCCTAGCAGCGGGCGATCGCCAGCGTCGATTACCGCAGAGGTAATGTGCCGGCTCGCTCTTCGAAATGCCGCCCTTGAGTGAACCATGGGCGTGAGGTTCTCCGGGCAGCCACCCCTTCGCACGGGTGGCTGCCCTTCCCAACGATCGATGCCCTTTCGCAGCTAGGTTCCTGCTTTCTCGATCACTAAAGGCCTACTCAGCCGGCAGCGGCGAGAAGTGCGCGCTGACGATCTTCCAGTCGTTGCCTTTCTTCGCATAAACCCATGTGGTGCGGCCACACTGCACCTTCGGCAGGCCGCCGCCTTTGGGAAAGGTGGAAAGGCGGTCGTAACCATTCACCACCGCGGCGGTATCGGTAATCGCTCGAAGTGATGACTGATGAAACGTGAAGGTCGTCGCCTCTGCCCCGGCTGTCACACCCTGCAGATAGTTGAGGAAGCTGGCCTTGCCCTCGAACAGATAGGCGACGTGATCGAAAACCTCGACGCTATCGTCGAGCGCAGTCACGAAGGGCGCGAAATCCCCCTTGGCGGCTGCCGCAATAATCTGCTCGTTGACTTGTTGGATTTCTTCTTTTGCGGACATATGAAAATCTCCTTGTGCACGAGTCGTTAGCCGCATCGAGAATTTCGATATTTGTAGCGGCCGGTCTCGCGTCACGCAGTCAATGTCGTTGATCCGCGTGTGCCCAACAATTACTTCAGAGGTAAAGGAAGATTTTGGATCGCAGATCGGCGAGTAGATCAGTCCGCGCCTGCCGCAATCGAATGGTTCGACGCGGTTCGTAACCTCGCGCCCGGCTATCCCAGCGAGGAGACTCTAAGTCCCGGCTTTCTGGCTGACGGCATGGCCGCCGGCGAATAATTCCCGCGCCTCGATAGCACTATTGTTCCGGCGCGCCGCGCACCGGGCTCGCCGACGGCACCGCGATCCGGCCGCTAACGAGGTCCAGCACGGTCAGTCCGCCGAGCATCTCTTGCTCGGCCGCCGTCAGGCTGTCGAGAATCGCGACGATACGCTATCGATCACCGCGCGCCGAGCTTCGTGCGCATCGCGGCGCTGCTGACAGTCTTTCGAGCGGGTGAGCGGATGCTCGCGCGGCCGGGCGCCAAGCCGTGCACGATCCAAGGCGTCGCCGGCGAGCTCGGCGTTTCGGAGATCGCGCTGCGGCCGATTGTCGAATGTCTCAAGCACGGCGGTATCGTGATCGAATCGGCGGACGCGCCGTCATTCTTCGATCACACTCACGGCATATTTCTCACATCAGAGATATCGGCCAAACCAGTGATGCGGCGGATTTGCCTGTATTTCCTGTCGCGCTCATCTTCGCGAAATGCGAAAATAATTTCTGTCGAAGTTTGGCTACCGCGTGCTTATGTTATAAGTCAGTCAACGCGAGGTGAGATCGCGAGTCTAATGCTGAAACATCGAGAAAGGGCGCCCAAAGCCAAAGCACTCAGAACTGATTCCTTTTGTGCAATGCAAGCGGCCAAGTCGCGCCGGCATCGCAGCGGACAATCGCCGCGCCGCGCCACCGACACGCCGATCGAGCCGCTGCCCGGCGAACTCGAGACCGTGAACACGATGCTCGCCGAGATTGAGAAGACGCTGGCGGGACTGTTTGGCTCGTCCTACGATCGCGGGCCGCTCGCAATGGGCGCGCGCGCGAAAGCCGCCGCGATCGTGGAGGATCAATTCGACGACGTGGTCGAGACCTGGGCGCGCGCGGTTGAGCAGACTTTCGAGGAACTTCACGAGCTGGATCGGGTGAGTCTCGCAAACTCGTTGGTGCGGTTCCTCGATCATTTGCGCGATCCCGCCGACGTTACCACCTTCGTGCATTTGCGGCGGCATTGTCAGGAAGGGATGCTCGCCCGCGCCAAACCCTCGCAATTCAACGTCTTTCACATCGCGTTAAAGCAAGTGATCCTGAACCTGGTGCGCTCCAATCTGCGCGGCCGGGGCATGGAGCTGGTGCGCGATTTCGTGGTCGCTGCAATTGATGAACGGCGTCTGATGGTAGCGCAATTCTACATCGAGTCGCGCGAAAACGCATTGCGCGCCTCGGAAGAGAAGTATCGCAACTCGATCGATCACGCGCCAGATCCGATGTACGAGATCGATCCGGATACGCTGGAGGTACTAAGTGCGAATTCGGCAGCGCTCGAGTTGCATCGGCGCCTGCCGTACGAGACGGAACTGCCACTCGTCGGCATCCACCTTACCGATCTGACCCCGGTGGAACTGCAGCCACTGGTTTACAAGCATATCGATACCGTGCGGGCCAACGGCTCCGGTCAGGCGCTCGACCTCGAGTTGCGCAACCACTACTTCGACGTCCACTCGGCGCTCATTACCGCCGGCAAGCGGCAGTTCCTGCAGATGATCCTGCATGACGTGAGCCAGCGCCACGAGATGCTCGATACGCTGCTCAAGGCCGAACGGCTGGCCGCCGCGGGAACCTTCGCCAGTGGCGTCGCGCATGAGGTGAACAATCCGCTGGCCTCGATTTCCTCGCTGGTGCAATCGCTCGTGCCCGACGAAACTGTCGTCGATCGCCGGCAAACGCTGCATACGATTCTCTCGCAGATCACGCGAATCTCGCGCACCCTCAAGGATCTGCTCAACTTCGCACGTCCCGCTCCAGGCGAGCACAAGTCGCTTAATCTCAACGAAACGATCACCGAAACTCTGCGTCTGGTCGCCTATAACAAGCGCTTTGCGCGCATCGGGATAGAGCCCGTACTGGCCTCCGACTTGGCGCCGGTTTTCGCCGACAGCAACGGCATTCAGCAGGTACTGCTCAACCTCGTGTTCAACGCCGCCGACGCCATTCAGCATGACCGCGGTCTCATCCGTGTAACCACCGAGTTTCAGCGCACTGCGCAGGCCGACGGCGCCGGGCGCGTGAAGATTCGTGTGAGCGACAACGGCGTCGGCATTCCGCCGGACAATCTCGAGCGCGTGTTCGAGCCGTTCTTCACCACTAAGCCGGCCGGGGCCGGAGCCGGCCTGGGATTGTCGCTATGCCAGCGCATCATCCTTAACAATCGTGGAACGATTGGCGTCGAAAGTGCGACCGGCCTGGGCACTACCGTGACCATCTGCCTGCCCGCATTTACTGACACTGCCGAGGCGGTCGCGAGCATCCAATGAATACCGAAGAGCACGGCACCGAACAGGTCTGGACGCAGGCCCAGAGCGGCCCCTTTCGCGTCCTCGTAGTCGAGGACGAGGAGTTGATGCGCGCGATTATCGTGCAGCTTCTGCGCCGCGAGGGTTATGAAATCTTCGAAGCCAGCGGCGCCGACGCTGCCCTGCAAATCTTCGAGCGCGAGAAGATCGATCTCGCGGTCCTCGACCTCAACCTGAGCGGCGGCAGTAGCGGCCTCGATCTGCTCGGCAAGATGCACGAGCTCGACCCCGAAGTGATGGGCGTCATCGTCACCGCCTACGCGAGTATCGAGTCAGCGGTCGAAGCGCTACGCCAGGGCGCCTATGACTACATCACGAAGCCCTTCGCCAACGATCATCTGAAAGCGGTGGTGCGCAAGGCCTTGGAGTACAAAGCCGCGTTTCGCGAGAATCGCTTCCTGCGCCGCGAATTGCGCGAGAAGTATCGCTTCGAGAGCATCATCGGAAATTGCGACGCCATCGACCAGGTCTTTCGCGTGATGGAGAAGGTCGCCCGCACCGATTCGAGCGTGCTCATCACCGGCGAATCCGGCACCGGCAAGGAGCTGGTCGCGCGCGCGATCCACTTCAGCTCCGAGCGCGCCAACAAGCGCTTCCTCCCGATCAACTGCGGCGCGCTACCCGAGAACCTGCTCGAAAGCGAACTCTTCGGCTACAAGCGCGGCGCCTTCACCGGCGCATCCCAGGACAAAATCGGCCTGCTCAAAGCAGCCGACAAGGGCACGATCTTTTTCGACGAAATCGGCGACATGCCGCTCCCGCTCCAGGTCAAGCTATTGCGCGCTTTGCAGGAACGCGAATGCTACCCGCTCGGCTCCAACGAACCGGTGTCCTTCGACGTGCGCGTGCTCTGCGCCACCAACAAGGATCTCGACAAGGCATCGCACGAGGGCCGCTTCCGCGAGGAGTTGCTGTACCGTATCAACGTCATCACGATCCGGTTGCCGGCATTGCGTGAGCGCAAGGACGATATCGCTCTGCTCGCTAATCATTTTCTGCGCAAGTATGAAAAACCGCTCGGGCGATCCGCGATGCGCTTTTCCAAGGGCGCGATGCGCGTCCTGATCGGTTACGGCTGGCCCGGCAACGTACGCGAACTCGAAAACGCCGTCGAACGCGCCGCGATTCTCGCCGAGACTGACGTCATTCACGCTCATGACCTGCCCGAAAAGCTCCACAGCACGATGATCGTGAGCGCAACTGCGGATACGACCGGAATGACCCTCGAAGAGCTTGAGCGCGAGCATATGCGCCGCGTGCTTAACGAAGTCAGCGGCGACAAGGTCAAGGCGGCGCAGGTCCTCGGCATCCACCTCTCGACCCTCTACCGCAAAGTGCAACGCTACCGCCTGGAAAACGAGGGCACGGGCCAGCCGTCGACCGCCAAACCGGTGCTACAGCACGTGTGATCCCGGCGTTTTAGTCAGCCGCGAACGGCAATAATTCGCTCGTGCTTGAGTCCTTGAGAGACGTAGCTTTCACCGCATGCTCCTTGTAGAGTTGAGGCATTGGACGCGCCATGCGGGTGCGTCCGGAGATCAATTATGGACCTATTGGCACCCTCTCATTTGCTGATCCTGCTGGTGATCATCCTGATCATCTTTGGGCCGAGCAAACTCGGAGACGTCGGCGGAGCGCTGGGTCGCGCGATTCGCGACTTCAAGGGCGCGATGAACGAACCCGAGAGCCCGAAACCGGTCATCAAGACCGCCGACACGGTCACCAGCGAATCGAAACCCGACAAATCGGTCTAACCGTCCGCCCGCGTCATTCATTTCCAATCGGTGACCCCACGCCGCGATCCCGCTCGGTTGGTTAGCGTCGCTGGCGCGTTGCCACGACGGTTCCACGAATAGTGCGAATCCCGCCGCGCCTACAATTTTGAGAGGTATGCATAGCGGTCGGAGCCCGCGCTTGGAGATAGTTTTCTTGCGGATAGCTATTTGATCGATAGCGCGCCTCATCATCTTGCCAGCAGTTGAGTAATTCACCTGAGCGAGCGCGGATTTGCCGACCGGGAAATCATCCCGACCAGCAACGCGCAACCGGCAATTCCAACGCATTTCTACTATCCGCATAACATAGGTATTTTTTCCTCGCCCACTAGGTACTTTTCCCTAACCAATTAGGTATTTGTCCGATATTGCCGTCTCCCTCCGTTCAGTAGCCTCCGACTGTCCGCTTCGTGATGTGTTCGCCTGAGCCGGCGCGCCCAAAACCGCAGCGGGGTAAAAGGAGACTACGTGGGAGATAATCCTTCATCGATTGACGAACACGCGTCCTTGACTCTGCGCCCGGCCACCCCTGAGGTGAGCGTGGCCGCCGCCGCGGCCTCCTGGCGGCAGGGACTGCGGCTCGAGGCGGTCGCAAATCTCGCTCATGAACTGCGCACGCCCGTGCAGGTTCTGCTCGGCTACGTCGATATCCTGCGCGACGATCACAAGTCCGAGTTTTCGACCGAGACCTACGCGCTGCTAGATCGCATGAACGCGAACGTTCATGACCTCGCGCAGACCATCGATAACCTCATGCATTTCGTCCTGAGCGAGGTCAACGCCGAGGCGATGACCGATGAGGAGGTCACTCCGGGCAGCCTGGTCGCCGAGATCACACCAGTCCTCGAGGCGGCCAATCAGCACAAACAACTCAAGCTCGAGCTGGACTTCGCCGCCGCACCGGCTCTGTTCTGCATACCGCGCCGCCCGCTTAAGGCGATCCTGCTCAACCTGGCGGTCAATGCGATCAAGTTTACCGATTCGGGTTCGGTCACCGTTGCGCTCCGCCGCCAGCATGACGGTGTAGTCCCTTATGCAATCGAAGTGGAAGTCAGTGACACCGGTCCGGGCCTTAGCCCGGGAATACTCAGTCAGGCGAAGCAACCCTTTGCGCAGTTGTCCAACACCAGCGCGCGCCGTTTCCGCGGCCTAGGGCTCGGACTCGCGGTCGTGCAGCGCAGCGTCGACGCACTCGGCGGCAAGATGGAACTCCGTTCCGATACCGGCGCCGGCTCGAACTTTCTTGTAACCATTCCCGTCCGCTTTCGCGAAAACTCTGTTCGCGCGGCGCGCGGCGCGATGGCGCGTCGCTCGCTCCCGATGATTCCGCCGGCGCCGCCCGCGAATTCGCGTAAGCCCACTACCCTCCGTTAATCGCCGGGCTCGAAGTAATGATTAGAGCGGAGACCGATGATCCAACGCGAGGCTGGTGATTCAGAGGGACCGATGCTTCAGGGGGCTCACGATGATCAGAACGCAGCCCATGATCAAGTACGGTCGGTGGTTCAGAAGAGACGACGGTTCAACGCGAAGACGAAGATCGCCGCTCTCAATGATTAAAACTAACGGCTAGCGGTCTGTAACAGTCGATTCGGCAGTGGACAATTTATTGAAACCCTTCTGGCGGTATATTTTGCCAGCAATTACTCAAACGATTTCACTGTTACAGGCCACTAGTTCCTTTGTTTGAAGTTCCGAGAAGTATAGTCGCCGTGAATGCTCGGTCTTCTGTCAAAACAACTGTTGCGAATCTCTAATGCGGGACATTAGACCAAATCCACGCTGCCTATTCGTAAGCCGATATGCAATATACAATCGCCTTGGCGGCTCTCCGATCAGTCTCCAAGCCGTCGTTAACAATCGCTCGGACGACTGGATTCTCGCAAATCTCCGCTACCGGTAATGGCGCATCAGGCCGACCACGACGCCGCGTATCTGTAAGCTTTCTTCATCGACGTAAATCGGCTCCATGGTCGGATTGGCCGGCTGCAGGCGTACGCGGCCGTCGTTCTCGAGATAATACTTCTTGACCGTCGCTTCGCCGCCAATCAGAGCAACCACCGTTTCACCCTGATTCGCCGCGTCACGGCTCTCGACGATTATGTAGTCGCCATCGCGGATGCCCTCGTCGATCATCGACTGACCTCTGACGCGCAGGCAAAATGTGCTGTCGCGGCGCACGAACTCCTCAGGCACCGTGATCGTGTCCTGGCCCTCGATCGCCTCGATCGGCAATCCGGCCGCGACCTCTCCCAGCAACGCTATCTCTCGTGCTCCGGCGGCGCCGCTCTTTCCGGCGATCTCAAGCGCCCGGCTATGGTTGTGCGTCCGGCGGATGTACCCCTTGCCTTCGAGATTCTTCAGATGCTTGTGCACGGTCGCTAGCGACGACAACCCGAAATATTGTCCGATCTCCGACAACGTTGGCGCGTAGCCGTGTTCGTCGATATGATTTTCGAGATAATCGACCATCTGTTTCTGCCGCTTGGTTAGCGTCGCCATCTGTCTGTCCTCCGCTTCCGCATGATCAATGATGGCGAAAATTCGGCGAAGCCGCAAGCGCCACGTAAGTATCCCCTGAGGACGCACCGAGCGGGTGTTTCAAGGAACTCACCCTCCGCATATCCTTGGATCAAGCGGCGAGCCTTAAACTGCCTCGGCGCGAAAATCACAGACGCCAGGATGAGCCACAACTATTATGGAAGCTGATGGCGAAAATTCGCATTATCTTTGAAAATGGCGACCCGGAACGGACCATCGAATTCGATCCGCGCGCGGCCCCGTTCCATCACGACGGGTTGCCGGGGTCGGTTCTCGATATTCTGCTCGGACACCATATCCACCTCGAGCACGCGTGCGGGGGCAACTGCGCATGCACTACATGCCATGTGATCGTCAAGCAGGGTTTTGAGAAGCTGGGCGAAGCCTCTGAACAGGAAGAGGATCTGCTGGATCGTGCTCCGGGACTCACACCGACCTCGCGGCTCGGATGCCAGGCTGTAATCGAAGACCCGAACGCCGAAATCGTAATCGTCGTGCCACGCTTCACAATCAACCAGGCGAGCGAGAGCCAAGGCGGATGAACCACATTTTCGCATCGCCTCGCGACTCCTGCGCGGTCCGCACACTGCGTGGGACGAACCTCAACTTCGCATCGCGGCGCGGCTCATGCGATGAACCGCAACTTCGAACGCGGCTCGCGTGAAGAGCCAGGGAAATCCGCCATTACCGATGCCTAGCGCTTAAAATGAACGTCTATTTCATATCGCGGGCGGGGCTCGTGCGCCGCTGCGCATATCGCGTGCGACGGACTTCAGCTTCGCATCGCGATAACATGTGCGCGGATGAAAATCAGTTTCATATCGCGGCAGGCCTCGTGCAATGAGTGACGCGACTTTGCCGGCGACGCCCATGGCGAGCGCGCGACAACGGCCGGTGCTACGTGCGCGCGTCGAGCGCATCCACGATCATTGCGCGGACACGCGATCGCTCTTCCTCAAGATGACGATGGATGCGCTGCCGCAATTTCTGCCCGGGATGTTCATCTCGATCGCGATTCCGCTCGCGGGCGATGCGCGCGTCCGCCCATACACCATCGCGTCGAGCCCGGAGGACGGCGAGCCCTTCGAAATCTGCTTCAACCGCGTAACCGACGGCCCTGGAGCGGCATGGCTGTTCGATCGTGTCGCCGGCGATGAACTCAATTTCACCGGACCGTTCGGCACCTTCACACTCGAGCGCCCACCTGCGGCCGAGACCGTACTGATTGCCGAGGGCACCGCGATCGTTCCGATCCGGCCAATGATCCGCCGCGCAATCTTCAGTATGCCAACTGATCTGCAAACCAACAGCGGACAGATCGCACCGACGCCTGATGCTGCCGCGCGATACCCGATCAAACTTCTGTACGCTGCCGACCGTCCCGAACATCTGCTCTATGCCAATGAGTTCGAGCGCCTCGCCGCGGCTCACGCCGAGTTCCAGTTTGAACCGATGATCGTCAGCGGACATGATTCGGCGGCGCGGCAAGCGCGACTGCTGGAGGAAGCCAACCGCGCGGCGCTGTACGCGCGATTGCTCGACGAGGCCAAGCGCCGCTGGGTTGCGGCGGACGCGGATCGCAGCCGCCACTTTTACATTTGTGGCGTCGGCAAGGCCGTGCTCGAGTTGCGCGACTTGCTGCGCGCGGCGGGTTACGAACGGCGCGCCGTCCATTACGAGCAATGGTAATGGCGGGAGGGCAAGCACGACATCATGTGCGAAGGTGATCGGTGGGGATGGGCTGGACGAGCGGTGCTGATCGGGGTGGGGCGAGGGTGCGGGTGGCGGGAGGGGCTATTAGGAAATGCTTCACCCCAGCGTGGAAAGTATCGAGATGGTTTCGCGGATCGGGGGGACGCGCAGGCCGCATCGGATAGCACGTTCACGCTCCAGTCGGCGTATTGCGCGGTCAATTAACGTTGAATCGATTGCCAGAATGCGCGCAATCGCGCGATCGTTGCCGTAAGCCGCAATCTCAAAGTAGCGGCGCACGACACGGTAGGCGGCTTCGACGAGACTCAAGGCACGCGCCGCACGCAGCCCTTCGCCCCAGCGGTGCTCGACGGTGTCCCAGACGTAGGTGAACGGGTCGTACCGCTCCTCGACTTTGAGCGCGAGGAATTTTCCCTGGAGCTCGTTCATCGCGCGATCGAAGTCGGCGCGCTTGTTGGGTTGCGCATAGCCGCTGGCGAGTTTGAGCGCCTTGGTTTCCGCGGAGCCACGACGTGTGAGCGAGTCCATCACGAGCTTGGCGCAATGGCTGAGTTCGCCACGCTCGTAGAGTTTGCGGTAGCCGCCCGGCGCGACCCGCAGGCGCAGGAACGCGGGCAGAAGCTCGAGTGCGATGAAGCTCGGGCGTCCTGCTATGACCTTGCCATAGTAGACCGCTTTGCGCGCCGGCAAGGCGTCCTTGAGATTCCAGGTCATCATGATCGCGCGGTCGTGCTGGATATGTTCGGGCAGCTTGGGTTCGCGACGGCCTTCGATCGCCTCGCGCAGGCATGGCACGCCTAGCCCAGGGGTGAAGGCCGCGCAGAAGCCGGTTTCATCGATGAAGGCGAGCGCGCTTTGCTCGTTGGTGACCCGCCGCGAGGGCAACCGGCGGAAGGTGTGATCGCGATGGGCTTCGAGCCGCGCGGCGATCGCGCCTGCGGAATCATTGAAAGCCTCGGGTTGAGTGGGTGTTGCGGTGCGCGATGATCGCATGAAGATTGCTCGAACCGGTTCAGTTTGCGGGAATAAGGGGCTTCCCATTCTTTTCCCAGTGTCTTCGCATTTCGGCGCAGTAGCTTGAATTTTCGCTCCTGCATCTTCGCGTGACGCGTCGTTGTCGAACTGGACTAATACCGGATCGTTGATGCGGGCCAGCTCGTGGCGACGGGTTACTCATCACCCTTGGCGTTGGCGGCGTGGCGGACACATTCGCGGAATAAGGCGGCGTAGTTCAATTTCGCGCCGAGCCCTTTCATGATGCCGTCGAGGCCGATCAGCGCGCGAATCAGGAAAATGCTGTGGCGCGGCGATTTGTAGAGTTTGTGTTCGAAGGCAATCTCGCCGACGGCCGAGGCTTTGCCGATCGCGTCGAATTCGTCCGGATGATAGGTGCGGTCGGTGATCACCGGCTCGAACAGCATGTAGATGATTTTCACCATCGGGGCCGGCTCCTGTGCGCGATCGAGGTAGCCGAGCTTAACCAGCGCCGCAGCCATCGCATGGTCGTCACGCGCGATGATCGCCTGGGCGAGGTGGAGGCTCGATTTGCGCACCGGCTCCGAGAAATGGCGCACCGATCCGAAATCGAGAATGCCGAGCTTGGGATGATAGGTCACTAGATAATTGCCGGGTTGGGGGTCGGTGTGGAGCACGCCAAATTCGAGAATCTGACGCCATACCAGGCAGTAGTATTTGCGCGCGACCCAGGCCCTAAGCTTGGCGTCGGTCTGGGAACCGAAGACGTCGGCAAGCCGATAGCCGTCAACGTAGGTCATGGTGAGCACGCGGCGCGTACTCAACTCCTTGATCACGCGCGGCAGCACGATGTCGTCGTCATCGGCGAGCAGGCGATTGAACTCCGCGATGTTGCGGGCTTCGGAGACGTAGTCGATCTCTTCGCGCAGGCGTTCGGCGAGTTCGGTGAAGATCGTTTTGGTGTCGATCTTCTGGCGCATGATGTCGCCGGCGATCGCCTGCAAGGTGCGGAGCAGCAACTTCAAGTTGCCCAGGTCCTGCTCGACGGTGGCGTCGACCCCTGGGTACTGAATCTTGACGGCGACCTCTTCGCCGCTTTTGAGCCGGGCCCGATGAACCTGGCCCAGCGAGGCGGCGGCGAACGCCTCATGCTCGAAGCTGGCGAAGAGCTGTTCGGGTGATTTCGAGAATTCGCGGCGGATCTGTTTGGCGATGAGCGCATAGTCCATCGGCGGCACGCTCGACTGGGTGGCCTTGAGGATGTCGAGCGCCTCGCCCGGCAGCAGATCCGCGCGGGTCGAGAGCATCTGGATGAGCTTCATGAAAGTGCCGCGCAATTGCTTGGAGCTTTCAACTATGCGCCGCGCATTTTTCAGATGGGTATCGAGCAGTTCCTGCTCGTAACGTCCGGTATTGAGGAACGGACGGCGCAGCGAGGTCCAGAGGTAACTCGAACCGACCTGCGAGGCGAGTCCGCCAATTTTCATCGCGCGGCGGGTGCGCCCGCTGGTGAGATCCTTGCGCTGGGCCATCAGTCGCGTCCGCTTGCGAGCCCGATCCGATTGATCATGGTGGCCGCGAAGGCCGCACCGAAGCCATTGTCGATATTGACCACCGTCACTCCACTCGAACAACTATTGAGCATCCCGAGCAGCGCCGCGACCCCGCCGAA
>Ga0182024_10004326_pt1 | contig 32833 bp, 31 predicted proteins | sample P32metaG_FD_120480 | JGI IMG/M metagenome (GOLD analysis project Ga0182024, IMG submission 120480) | Permafrost microbial communities from Stordalen Mire, Sweden - P3-2 metaG (Illumina Assembly) | ecosystem: Environmental > Terrestrial > Soil > Wetlands > Permafrost | place: Sweden: Stordalen...
CAGGAAAGACCGGAAGCGAAGCATTTCGAATTGCAATCGAAGGTCGTCCGGCATGGCCGGATCGTCGAGGAATTTGGCATATTCCTGAAGTATCCGTACGGCGAAGTCGAAGACTTGGTCTTCCCGCATCATCTGGGCGAGGCGCATGCTCGTTCGCAATCGTACTTCCACGGACGCCTGCATAGTACATTTCAATTCAGTGTGGAGGGCGCTCCAGGCGGTTCTAAGTAACCCCGACGCTGCGATCTCGTCGCATGTGTTTCGGAACTGGACGAGGTACTCGCTCGGAGTAGTGTTAGCGGCCAGTGATTTAGCCACCTGAAGCCCTGATACCTTGACAAGGGGGTCGTAAAGGAAGGTCGTGGGGAGGACATCGATCAGTCTTCGGACGAACTCCTCAACTTCCGGGTGCCCGGCGGTTGCCGTGTATGGGATGACTTGGATGCCATCGTTGTCTTTCATGTCGGCAAGTTGAAGCTCATCCACTTCGTTTGCAGGGAGCAGCGCGAAGTGCGGCACCCTGGAAGGGCCGAAGGCATAACGAAGTTCTTCAAGAAAATACTTTATGTCGGGATCGCGAAGACTACACCCAAGGAAGAGGAAGCTATGTTGGGATAGCAAGCTTGTGAGGTAGTGCCGCTGGGCCGCCGAGCGAAACGATTCTCGGTATGCAGTGGGAGTGAGCACGATCGAATCCGGACGCTCAATCCAGCCATGCACCATCATGAGGTGTGGCTGTCCGACTCGCAGAACTTCACCCATGCGAATGTTGTCCTGCCATGTGAGAGGCTCAAGCCGGTTTGCAAAGGACTCCGGCAGTAGGTTATCGAAGTTTGTGGTCAGAACCATCTGCCAGGAAACATTTGCCAGGAGCGAATGGAGGGGCGTCGGTTTGAGATTCGGCGGCGCAAGAATCGATCGCAGCGCCTCGGAGAGTCGCGAGCCGATCGTTTGGCCAAGAGCATGTGCCGCTGCGTCAAGGTTTCCCTGGGAGATTGAATGCCTGATCAAGGCTATCGTTGAAAGGTCATCGCCGTTGTCTTCGCTCCACGTTGCAAGCTTCTGTAAGAGACCGCTCCAGTTGGGCAAGCCGCAGGGCATCCCCAAGCCGGCACCAAGGAAGGGTACGACGCGGCCTACCACGAGTTGCTTTTGCAGCTCAGCGGGAATGTTCTGCAACGGCATACTCTAAAGCGTACCGCGCTCAACCGCGCCAAAGCCGCAGCGCGAGAGGCTCTGGAAGCTATTCTGATTGCGCGTGGGAAACCTTTCGGGAATATCAGGGCTAGCGTCCCCAATGCGCTCGGCGGCCACATCTCTCCGGAATCAACAGCCGAATGACGCGGCTCAGAAGGAGGTCTTCCGTAACCCCATGGGGATGCACAAGGGGGATTTCAGCGGCGCGGTTTGAAACCCCTCTTGTGGGGGGAGCCGCCGCATTTGCGGCGCGGGGGGAACCCTCCCCGCCCCGGTTTGCCCCTGGGGGAAACGGAAAAGGGGGAATCAGACATCGGAATGTTCTACCATTTCGTGTCGACCCAAAAACCATGGCGGCCAGAACACGGCCAGCCATTCTTATCTTTGTGTGCACGGAGAGTCGTATCGCGTTTTGAATGCTCAAAGCGTTTGCCGCACATGCTGCACTCGTAGACGTAGGTTGGCCCTGACCGGCTGGTTGCCCGCGTGCGTGCCGGGGTTGATTGTACGCGCGGTGGATACGAGGCAGGCGGTACGGAAATCGGTCCCATCGGCGTCAACTCAATTGCGTAGTGCGGCGTAAAGGTTTGTCGGGTCGCCCTGGCTGCCACAATGCGATCGACTCGGTAGCTGCGATGTCCACTGCCGTCGGCGCGCAGGGCGTGAAGCACGATATCTCCTGCTTGCGTCCGCCGCATGGAATACGGTTCGATGAGACGAACGCCGCGCCTTCCTCGCTCATCGACATAATCGAGTTCGACGCACAGGCGGTTCGATGCGGCGAAGCGAATAACCTCGATAGGGGCGGTGCTCGCCATGCCAGGAATCGAAATCGCGCCCGCGGGTGGCCGAATGACCACGTCTCCAGCCGCCAGTGGGTACGCGGCTAGGACAATGGGTTGCGCTGCTTGCTCAAGCCATGCAAACAGTGCAGGTAGTTCGCTCCAGAATGCGTCCACCGGCGGCAAGGCAGGAAGTTGGTGGCTCAGCATGACACCCCAATCCGCCTCCAGTTCCTCGCGAAGAGGCAAGAGTGAAGCAAGGGTTGGGAAAGCAATGCCCTTGAATGCGCATTTTTTCGTCAAGGTATCGTGGATGACCGCAGGTGCGGGATGGAACTCGTCGTGCCGGAAAAGATTGATGACATCGTACAGGTCGCGGGGCCGCGCGCGCTCCGCAAGGGCGCGTACTTTCTCAGCGAAAACTTCTTCATAGCTGTAGCACCGGGATTGCATGCCTTGCTCGGGGCTGTCGGAGTAGGGATGTGAAACCGGCCGACTGACGGGCGGCAACACCAGCACCTCGTCGAGCGTGAGGTCGAGTTTTATTCTCGGGAGATCACTCGACGGAGCGATTGGGCCACGATAGGAGATTTTTCCCTGGCTGGCAGCGCGCCCTCGGGGATTGTTGAAAACTTCGAACTGCACCCTGTCGGGCGGTACTTCGATGCCAGTTTGCTCGTAGACCCACTCGCCCACTTCCCGAAACGTTGTCACCAGGAAATCAACACTCAGATGAGACGCATCCGTCAGTGTGAAATCAAGATCCTCCGAGAAGCGGTAGGTCTCGAAGTAGCATTTCTTAAGACACGTCCCGCCTTTGAATACCCAACTACTCTGGAGCGCCGGATGGCTGAAAATGCCGGCGAGGAGCCATCCCAGAACGTAGTCTTTTTCGACGACGTTCGGCAGAAGCCCGAGATTGCTGGCGCTGGCAAGAAGTTCCCGGCGATCAATCACGCGACTTTTCCCTCTCCCAGTTTTTTGGAATCCAGAGCCTCCAGGCTTTCAGCAAACGCCTGCAAGGTAGCGCGGGATCAAGCTTCGCATTGCCCTGGGTGAGATGCTCCCGGCATGCCTGTGCAAGGGCCTCGTGTCCGGGCCGCTGTGAGACGAGAAAACCAAGCCGCTTGAATACTGCACCGTTGCCGAATTTCTCGGCGTAGCCGATGAGCGTTTCCGCGCTGGCTTCCGGATCGCGCAGATAGTTTTGCAGACACTGGTCGACATGGCGGATGCCGCCGCCGGTCGCGGGGTCCGCCAGCATATCGACGATGGTCCGGTGCTTGTCGGCGATGGCGACGCGCGCCTGACCTCGCCAGAGCGTCTTGGTTCCAAACAGCGCATCTTCGGAAATGTGCGCGAGCGTGAATGACGTGCCCTGGACGGTCAATTCTTTCTTGCGGAATGAGCGGGCGGTAAAGACAAAGATGCTGCGAAAAAGCTGCTCCGTCAGGTCCCAATGTTCTGCGGCGGTCCAGCCACCGATGTAACCCGGCGCAAACAGGGCCGGGACAAGGACCCACGGATCTTTGAGCACCTGCTCCGTTGAGAGAGCATCCAGTGGGATCGGCGCATAGATGCCGCGTCCAACGCGCTTTAACCAACCCTGACGCTGCCACCTTGAAAGAAGCTTCGCCGAAGCGGACCGGTCAGTCGCAAGCGCCTTCATAGTGTCGTCAATGGAAACAAGGTCCTTGGCGGTCTGCAGCACGGCGGAAAGCCGCGCGCGCGCCTGGGAGGTGAAGCGTGAGGACTCCATGTTTGCGGGTACATCTAACATGTTGCGATTACCCTTTAGTGGGAACTATTGCACTTACAGTATACCATCGGCTCCTTCATGTCCACCGAGAAGTACATGCAAGCTGCTGAAATTCCGTCTTCGAGCGCCTTGGTGCATTCAGAGTGTACCAGCGCGCTCGCTCGACGGGGGTAGCGCAAGACGCTTTTGACGGCTGCTGGAGAGGGGAAAACTTTCCCCTCCAAGACCGCCTCTCTGGATGATTGCAGGTTATCAAACCAATTTAATTCATTGGCTTACACAATAAACTTGCAAATCCTGCATCAGATGCCACAATTGCTAGGATGATGCCGGCGGCGAAAACTCCCTGTTCTTAAGGACGCCATGGCCAGACGGACGGCGAGGAAGAAAAAGACAGCCAGGAAGGTTTGGCGGCGGCGTTCAAACCCCAGATTTTATTGATCCGCTGTCCCCCGAAAGTGAACTTAAGACGGCGGCTCGCCTGTCAGGTCTACCGCTGGAGGGTCTTCCGGTCGGAATCCCCCTCCGGGCCAACTCTGATAGAGGCCAGCGATCAGATTACTCATCCGGCTGATGGCGAGTTCCTCTCTCTCATCCAAGGCCTCGTCGTTAGGGAGGCTCTGGATGAGTTGTTCAAATTCGTTCACGGGAAATAATGCATTAACGTCTGGGCGGGGCGATCCGCCCTGCCACACGACTCTTCCTGGGTAAACAAAATCAATCGCCTGCGCTAGCCTCTTTCGGCTTGATCCGATGTAACGACGCCAGAAATCTTGCTCGACTTGCCGGTCCTCCGTCGACGTATCGACCCAACGGCGGAACACCTGCCAGCCAGCATGCGCATTGGACGAAAGCGGAGGGTCCGATACCGTACTGTATCGCGCGCGCATTCTAGCGAAGAACGCTGCCCTGACTTTGTCCGCATCTATGTGGCTGAAATCTAGGAGGATCTTATTGTGCTCTCGATGCTCTACGCCTTGAACAAGTCTTAGTGCGAATGCATCGTCCGTCGCACAGGCAATAGCCTGCTCCAGGATGTGCTGGGCAGCAGGCGAGCCAGAAAACTTTTGAGCTACCCCAAAAATGATGTTCTGGCCATGCCTCGCCTCACCGAGGTTCATGTCATCGTTTGTATACTCGGATGCATGAAGCGCGACCGCACCGGCGAGGCTTTCGGCGGCGGGTTCGCTCAATTCCGTAACGCGACGTGACAGCCTCCACAAAAAATCCTCGCGCTTATCGCTTCCTGACGGTACAGAAGCCAACAATTTGCTGAACTCTGCCGTTACTGCCGCAGGCGTACCCGCCCCATTGAAAATGGCGATGGCCCTGCTCAGTTCCGTGTTGCTAAACATTTGTGCCGGGACTGCGGATCTGAAGTACGTCTGAAAGTAGTTTGCGACGCATATCCGCTTGCCTCTTTCCAGCGCATCCTCGCCAGGTGGCCTCCTAGATGAGCGCCAAGTTGTCCCATGCCCTCGGGATTCATCGTACTTGGGAAACAGCCAGCAAAGAAGTGCGCGAGCAGAGCGTGGCTGCGCGCAGGAGGCAATTTCAGAGTCCAATTCTTTGAAGAACGATTCGGGATCAGGCTTCTCCCACGCGAAATAGGCGGCTCCAGTCTCATTGGTCAAATATCTTGCGTTAGCCTTAACAAGGGCGTAGACGGGCAAGCAGAAGCGTCTTATTGCCTCGATACCAACCAAGTCGAGCGCGTTAACATCCCCGGCGATGGGCCGGCCCGCCGCCATAACGTCGTTGAGCAGAAGCCCGGCCTTTCGCAAGTTTGTGCAGAAGTCCTTAAGACCATCCGACCAGAGCTGTTCGAACAAGGTCGAGAATTCCGTGAGTTCGCCTTCCACCGAGAACCACTTCTGTTGTGACATCCCCTGCTTTAGCTGGGAACTCAATAGTGCCCCGACAAATTCGGGTTTCGGAGGCGACAAATTGACCGAAACAGGAAAAAACTTCTCTAGGTCTTCAGAGGACAGGGTCCCGATCTCCTTGATCTCGGGTTCGCTAAATGCGCAAACGAACGAAACATTTTGAATCGAATCGGCTCCTCGAAGGATTTTCAGCAGCACGAGGAGTTCATCCTTCTGCATCCTGTCGATCTCATCGAGTAACACAACGATTGGCTTTGGGAGACGCGAAAAAGAGTTGCGCAGTTCCTCAACCTCGTCTCTTTGAGATTGAGCAGGAATCAATTCTTTGATTCCCGCGAGGTAGGCGACCGAACTGCTGACGGTCCGAGCAAATGCCAGCGACGCCTTTCGCATTTGAGGAAGGACAACGTACTTTCGGCATCCGGCGGCAATATCCCGAAACAAGTCTCCTACGAGTGTGGCCTCTGAGCCCGGTAGCCATGCGCTAAACGGCACAACAATAACTTGCTCTTTCAAAGCGCTTCCCAGCAGGTTAAGAACGGAACTCTTACCGTCTCCCCTTCCCCCATGCAGCGCAACAACGGGAAGGCGCAGTGCTTGATCGGCAAGGAGTTCAACCACTGCGGTTCTTCCGACTAGGTCGTCTTCCCAATCCCTGATCGGATCACCTCTCAAAAAGACATCCCATTTCGGCTCGGCATGTGGCGACTTATTCGGAATTTTGATCGGCGCTATCGAATAAGACGTTTGGAAACTCCTACGCCAGAATTCAGCCAAGGAAGCAAGCGCCACTAGAGCGAAGGCGAGCGTGACCGCGGTCCAAGGGTGGCCCGCCGCGAAATTCAGTCCTGCATATGTGATGCAGGCCACCACTGGAGTTAAAACGCTGGTAATGCCAAACCACCAAGCTCGCGCGAAACGTACCAGCCAAGTGAAGGCAGGGGATAGCAGGATTGCGAGGCCAAGACAAATGACCAAGATCTCAACTCGATAAGCCGCAATTCCGTCAAACCCCTTTATGGGCCAATAGCTGAACAATTTCTGATGTATGCGGGGAGCGAGGACGGAATCGCGGGTTAGGAGATGATCGAAAACCGCAAGGAGCGAGCCGAGCACAAGGCCATATCCCAACCCCCGCAGGTGAGCGCGGACAAATCGGGAGTCAGCAATACCGAGCCACGGGCCTCTGTCGTTCGAATTGTCGCCACGTTGTAACCTCAAATGTGCTTTATGTTAGCGCCTTTGCGTCAGTGCTCGCTACGATCGGATGGGAAGCATGAGCAGGCGTTTCGTCGTGAACTCCGGCACTGAGCGTTACCACATCAGCGAATCCGTCGAGACGATTGGCCTCAAGGATATGGCTGCCGAACTCGCGGCGCGTTGAGCCTTCGCGTCGCGAAAGCGGAGCGGATGGCCGGGTTGCGTCTGAAATGTGCGTTGATCGGCTATGACGCACTATTGTGCTTTTGGCTTCGGAAGGACCTCGACAAGCCGGGCATCCAGCATCTCGTCGATTTCATTCAGATCCGCCTTAGCTTTGGCCACCATTTCGGTGAGCTTTTCATCTGTGGGCATCGGCTGATTGTGCCAGGTTCCGAACCAGAATAATGAACCTGCGCAATCCTGAACTAGGGGGCCACCGCCTGTTTCCAACTCAAGTTGCGACCGCCGGCTATCACGAAAGAGCTGCTCTGGCGTCTTTTGCGGTTTTCCAGGTGTGCTCAGCACGGTCCCATCTGCCTGAAGAGCGTATTCGATTTCGGGAGCGGAATCCAAGGATTGCTCCGCTCCATGAACCGTGACCATGCAGTAGGACAGCATTTTCCCCTGCCGAGATTCATTAGCCAGCGCGCTATTCACCACATTGGAAACATTCCTGATCAGCCATAAATCGTACTCGCGCCGTCGGGCGAGTGTGCCACGAAGCTCCTTCAAGCGCGAAGATTGTGGAGGAACCGGAATCGGTGTTTCTGTTTTCGGAAATTCAGAAATCGAGCTGCTTTGGGGAGTGGGCTCCGTTCGCGGCGGCGGCGGAGTAGTAGGTTTCTGGTTTGCGGGCTCTACGGCGCTTATTGGGGTACTTTTTGCCGTGGCGTGGTGCTCATCACCGGAATTCGTGTACAGAATGATTGCCAGAAGGAAAGCCACGAACGTCGGCGCGGCGATCAGGGCATATTTAAAGAATCGCTTCTCGTTATGTGTAACGCGCGGTGTAGCCGCGATTCTGACGTTCGACAAAGGAATTGCCGATCCACACAGCCCACAGAAAGCGTCTTCTGAATTCGCCTTTCGTCCGCACTGGGAGCAGAACATAGCTGAGTGCCGAAGTATATCAAGATACGGGAGGATACGCCTTTGAGCCTTACGGCAAGATGTCGGCCAGACGGATCTTCTCAACTGTGCTCATTAATCGGGACTCGCCGCCGGAAAACGCCGGATGTTTTCTACAGCATCCATCGAAACGCACGAAGCTATAGTCTTTATTTTCTTTCGACAGTCGAATCTCCACTGGGCAGAGCATCGCGGTTCCTCATCATGCGAAGATCTGAGTTCGGGTAGATCACTATGCGCGGATGGACGCTCGGCGAAAAGATCGAGATGGCGGTCTACAAAATGACCGAGGGCTTTAATCGCAGCGAGCCCAAGACCACGCGAATTACGTCTCTACTCGCTTTGGTGCCTTCCAGTGAGGATGTCGATGTCACGGATGCGCTGCTTCGCATGTACAAGCGAGGCGATATCGCGCTCGACAAATGGGTCAACGAAGCGAACCGTCCCGTGGCATTTGCCGAATTTCCGAACGCTTCGTCGTTCTTCTGGGGCCCGCCACACGGTGATTTCCGAGTGGCCATTACGCCGGAGGGGCGATTGCACTTTGAACAGAGGGCGCTTCAGCAACCGATCGTCTTCATCAGTTGCGGCCAGTGGCATTCACATGAAAAGGAACTAGGCCAGAGGCTTCTCGCTGCTGTGAACGAAACCGCGCCACTTAGGGGATATTTCGCCGAATACCAATCATCCCTCAATAATCTCTCCCGGCATATTTTTGAAGCACTGGATCATTGTGTAGCTCTCGTCGCGGTGATGCATCACCGCGGCGAGGTGACGACGCTCGACGCGCATGTGACACGAGCGTCGGTGTGGATCGAACAGGAAATTGCGATAGCGGCATTTCTCGCGGAGCGACTGGAGCGCAAGATCGAGATTGCGGCCTACATTCAGAGGGGCATTTGCCTGGAAGGCCTGCGTAGCCAGTTGATCCTGAATCCGGTCGAGTTCGATGCGGAATCGGAAGTTCTCGAACACTTCAAGTCAATGCTCCCTCGCTGGAAAAAACTCGTGAGTTGAGTGTGAATCGTCGATCATGTCGGCTCAGTTTCGCGCAAGCTTGCAATAAAGAACCTGCTGGCGATCACGTCGGACGACAGCATGAACTGTGGCAGGTGCGGAGATCGATCTGGTTCTGGAGATCCCAGACCACGGACGTTGGGCCATGTTAGCCTCAACCTAATGGCAACTAATCAGATACTCGCCCTGCTGTTAAGCGAGAGAGACAAGTTTACGAGAGCGATTGAGGCGCTTAAGGGACCGACGAAACGGCGCGGAAGGCCACCGGGCTCCGGACGAAAATCGACGTCAGCGGTCCAACAAGACTCTACGGCGCAAGACCCCCCTGTGTCCGAAGCGCCAGCCAAACGGACGCTGAGCGCCGCAGGCCGAAGGGCAATCGCGGACGCAGCGAAGAAACGTTGGGCCGCGATTAAGGCAGCAAAGGAAACCTCAGCTGTAAAGTCCACTGCGATCCCGACTAAGACACCGGTTGCAATCACGCAGAAGACATCGGCGACGAGTATCGCGTTTCGCAAGAAAATGTCGGAGCGGATGAAAGCGGCGTGGGCGGCGAGGAAGAAAAAGGCAGCCGCGAAGCGGTAGCGGGCACAGCGAGCACTGGCGTCGCCACGAGGTTAATCAAGGATCGGCAGTTTGAGGCGGGCCGGGAGGAGAAATTGCATCCCCTCCACCCGGAATAGTTCAAGTTGCCCGGTGATTGCGTCCTTAAATTCCGCCTCAGTTGGATTCCAACCATCGATGGGTCTCTGATCGATGCCCTCTACGAGCAGGGATCGCCGCTCCTTCAGGCTGCGCATCACCGAGCCGTCTAGTCCGACCTGGTCATCAAAGTATCGCGGGGGCATTGCGATAACCCCCGTGCAGGCGACAGTGCGCTCCTCGGTCGGAGCGTTGAGGTAGTGGGCTCGCAGTACGATTGCTTCCGCGTCCCATCGATGGAACTCTTGAAGATGATCAGCCGCTTCATAGCCCTCACCTGTCACTCTGAAAAAATCTCGGTCATCGCTCAAAGGCTCGACGAATCCGCGATCTTCGAGACGCCGGAGCGCGCCGAGCCATTCAGCTGCGGATCGAGCGTCCGCACCCTCCAGGAACTGCCTGTCGTAACCCCTCAGGCCCTCGCCGTTCAGCGTTTCTGAATGTAGAATTTGTCCCTGCGGGTCTCTTGCTGCGTTCCACAACAATTCGGTTTCCCGAGGGTCTAAGTCCTCGTCGGTCTGGGAGAAGCCATAATTTTTCCGGCGAATAACAAAGGCGGGTTGTTTTGCTTCTGCCACTTGATGTTTCCGATCCGTCCCTGCCCGAGGCGTCACAGCGTCCTTATCCGGAATCGGCCTGCCCAGCAGGTCGAGCATGCTTTTCACAATGTCGTCTGCCGAATCGCTGTCCGAGATTTTGGCAAGTCGGTCGGCTAAGGCGGGACTATATTCGAGAAGATCGGCGCGGGTAATTCCATGCCAGATCGGCAGAACCAATTTCTGACCGGCCCGTTCACGTGCGAACAGACTATTGAGCTCGTGCTCTGTCCATTTCTTCTTGCCGAGAAACGTTTTCGAAAGAACTACTATGCCGAACCGGCAGTTGATGAGGCCGTTGTCGATCATCGGGCGCAGATCGTCGCCCCAATTTAAAATCATCTGGTCGTACCAAACGGACACGCCGGCAGCCCGGAGAGCTGTTACCAGCGGATCGACGTAGGGCTTGTCCTCCGAGGCGTGGGATATGAATACATCCCATTTCTCTGCAGGAGGTTTCTGCGCATGAGTCATTTGACCCTTCTCGGTTTGCGCCTTCACCTGCGGTTGTTCATGGCTGTCCAGGAGCTGCAGAAACTTTTCGCCCTTTCTTGAAATCAAATACCACTCGGCGGGCTGTTGGTGATTTCGAGTCAGAAGCCCATCTCTGACAAGCCAATCCCAGGCCTCCACGAATGCCTGACTGACAGCCGGTTGCTTCGCTCCGTATTCAGGCTCCTTGCTCGGCAGGGGGCCAAGCCCAACGTTTCTGCGCTCCATGATAGCCAGAAAATAACCTCGGTTTAGGCCGGCATTCTGGTAGATGGGGCTCGCTCCCTCGCAGCTTTTGAGGTGCTTCAGAAGAAGGCCGCCGAGTGTTTCCAAATCAGCATTGAGCACGTCGTCAGGCGTTGGAAATAGTGCTTTCAGCGGAATGATCATTGGCTTCGACTTTTCTTGGCAAAACACTAAGAAATCATGGCGTGAACGGCCCCTAACAATCGTAGCCCACTCAAACCGCAGGCTGCGGCGCGCCGACGCGGCTGTCCATCCCGGGAACTCTTATCAGATCAGTATTCTGCTGTCAGTTGCAAATGCTGGTAAGGGCAGGTTCGAAAAACCGCACAGATTCGAAAAACCGCACAGAAAAGGATGGCCCTGGCGTGTGGAGGTGGCGTCCAGCGCAGCGCCGTGAACTCGCGTGAAATCGGCTGGTGTTTTTCCCCAAGGGGGATGCACAAGGGGGATTTCAGCGCAGCGGTCTGAAATCCCTCTTGTGGGGGGAGCCGCCGGTTTTGCGGCGTGGGGGGAACCCTTCCCGCCCCGGCTTGCCCCTGGGGGAAACGGGAAAGGGGGATTCAGCGGAGGCATCGAAGTGCTGGCTTGGGGTAGTGGCCTGTCCGTCTTGGCGCGACGACTCGGAAGGGGACTGTTTAGCGAATCATTGTGAGAGTCGGATGCGACTCGGCTTCATTCGATGGCGGCCAGATTGCGATAGATTGACCTTGATCTTAACCAGGTCGAGTCGAGCCAATTTGGCGTGGTAGTTACGAAACGCTTCGGACAGCTCACTGTCCGTGATCTCAGGAGAGACTTGCTCGTCCTGGCCGGATGTGAGGGGGACATCTTCAACGCCAAGACCGCGCCCTTCAAGGAAAGTCGTCACAAGCACCTCGAATGTGAGCGGCGGACGGTGATCCATGTGGGTGTGATCAGGTGCGGTAGGCTCTCCTGTTTCCGCGCATTTCACCATGCCATTGGCATCCCTGTTGGCAGCGACGAACTCATCTCGCGCCCGATACAGATCGAAACGAACTACTCGCCTAAACGCTGGGGACACTTCCTGCTTCCGGCTCGGGGGACGCTGCGAAATACAGTGACGATAGGAGAAATCGGTTCCCGATCCATCAGTCCTGACCAGCCGAAAGCATGGTGTTCCGTGTTCGGTCATCATCACCGAAAAATGATCAACGCCACAGCCAACCTTCATCTTGTATTCATCGTGCCGTTCAAGCAGAGCCGCAAGATGAAGAGAATCCTCTTCGTTCACTCGGTCGCCCGGCTTATACCGCGAGAGCATCGCCTTGAAGAATTGCGTCGCTAGAACTTGCGTTGCAAAGTGTTGCGTAGCGAGTTCAACGGCTTTCGCCTGCGCCATGGCTGATCCCTTTCTAGGCTTCCAATCTTGTCGTCCTCTATCAGATCAGGAAATCGATGTCATGCGCAACCCAGTCGCCGAGGAGCCTTTGACTGCGCCGCTTGCTTTGACGTGCTGTTCAGAAATTCGGGAAAACAGGCGAATGTTGAGAGGAATAGGCTTCGTTGGCGGCAGTTGGTCGCCACATCAAGGCGGCTACGGTTTGCGCTTTCGACGGACTCGGCGGATAGACTCCGGGCAAATGGTGAGAATCGGGGTTCTATCTTCTGCTATCCAGTCATGGGGATGGGGATTTAGGTCGTCTTGTGAAGCGAATATTGCGGCAGATCGGCCGGCTTTCCGCTGAGCGCTTGGATAAACGATCCCGTTGAGCTGCCTACTGTCTTCAAAACGATAGCGGTGCCGGAAATACTCCGTCACGATTTGGGAAGGAACGTACTCGGCATGCTCCCTGCCGTCATGTTGCACTGGCTGAGTGATGCTTTGGACGAACTGCTCCAAAAACACGAGATGGTCATGGTCGTATCGCACTTTCGCAAAAATACTAGGTGTTGGAGGCAAACTTGAAAGATTGAGGACAATCAGAGGACGTGTATTGGTCCACATAGCTCCTGTCAAAATCCGTCTGTCAGCCCGGTCAAGATTGGCGGTGGTTTCAGCCCTCGCGGTTGCCATGTCCATTGCAGCGTAGAATACGCTGATACCGGCGGCGCTCATTCGGTTGCTGGGAGCCGCGTCGACTGGTGGAGCGCCAAGGGACCGCCATGAATCGCATAGTTCCTTGCGCGTATGGGGACGAATTCGAAAGAACTGTGTGCCGATGCCCAGCGTTTCAACCAGCCCGGCATTGTCAATGATGTCGCGCAATTCATCAAGCATGTCGGGAACGGGGATTTTGTCGGAAAGGTCATCTGGCTTGTCATTGGACTGGAAAAAATATCGTACCTTGTGTTTGACTGTCCGACAGAATTCTTCCCAGCTGCTAGCGTAACGCTCGACGCCGGTCAGCGAGTAGGGACTCCGGTCACACCATTCTTGATCCCCGAGGCAATCTACAACCTCTTGGATGACGGACTCGTTATCACTCAGGTTCGGGAGTTCATACAGAATGTCGCGCGAATCATAGGTTGTGCTGCCGATAAAACCACCCTCACGGCTGTCCCATCCCATGCAGTCGACAGCATGCTCGTAGTACTGCCATATCGTTTGCCCAATCACCTCCATCAACTTGTTGAACGGTATGCTGTTCGGCTTCTTAGTAGATATCCGTTCGCAAAAACTGCACTCGAACTCGCTCGCTTCTAGTCGAGCCAAATCGCGAAGATATGGTTCGGAGATGCAATGATGACAAATGCTCGCGTCCGAGTATCGCCAGCCTTGATCGTCCTCTTCGATCCGGCGATTTTTTTCGTAACCCATTCCCGTGTTCGATTATAGGCGACAGGAGAATCGGACGGGTCCTGTGGGGTTTTCGTCGATCAGATCAGTACCTTTCGGAGTAGATCCTGCGCAAAAGCTGACTGAACCCTCACCGAAAAGACTCGGGAAAGCATTTTCTTGCGAAACGGATATCGCTTTCTACCTGGGCCTCGTGCTTTAGGGCCAGACCCTGCAGGTCGGGGAAAAAACTGAATGCGTTAAGGCCGGCGGCGGAAAGGAACGCCTCAGCGGCCGCGAAGGTCTCAGGCGGCAGAACTATTCGTCGAAGGCGATCCTGTTGGACAAGAGCACCATCAAATTGTTCATCGAGCGGTAGAAAACTGTCGCCCATCTGCGTGAATCTGGCCCGCTGCTGCACCATTCGGGTATTGGTGTATATCGGCGACACGGCGATCGTCTGAAGGGGTTCCGCAGGGGGCATCCGCTTGGGGTGCCATCGCATCGTATCGGGATCAGCGGGATCGGACGCGTCCTCATGCAGCGCGACGACTCCGGATCGCCCGCAGCCCAGCTCGTTCAAATGGTGAGGGTCCAGGACCCAAATCGACGCTGCATCTTCCGGTTTCCTACGCAACTGCGCAAAAAACACCGCGCACGCGAAGCTCTCGCTCCAATCCAGGAGTCTGGTCGGAAGACTGAAGTGCTGCATGGTGAATACTACTCCCCAATCCGATCTTTCGTGCGCTTCCAGAAGTGGCCAAGCTTCGGTCTGAAATTTTCGGTACAGCGTTTTGTACTCGTCGCGAAGATGCTGGATGCGCTCTGCCTCGTTCCACGGTTCGGCGAGACCCTCTGTTAGGCGGTCGGTGTGCCGATGGAGGGTCGATTTCAGCTTCCAGGTTAGGTCGCGCTCGCCCCGGTACCACGCGACAGACCCTTCTGCGCGAAAACGCTCGCCCATTGAAAGCGCAGTTGAGACGACTTCCGTCCAAGCCGTCGATTCCATACCTCCGCTTATCACTGCCTTATGATACTGAGATTCTTGGGCGGGCGCTCCCAACCATTCACGTTTCGTTTTTCTGCATGGTGAGCCTCAGTCCGCAGGTCCGGAAAATTGTCCGCCACTCCCGCGCTAATTCGAGTCACCAACGAGGTTTGAGCCCGGACGTGCTTTTAAGATATCCCGAGATGCCCGCAATATCGGGAAAAATTGAGAAGATGTTGAGATTCGAAAGCTCAAGGAATTCTATAGCAGCGGGAATCACTGCGTTAGGCAGGATCACCTTTTTGATCGCCGTGGGAAATGTATCCTCAATCGGGTCGACCTTGTCGTGATGAACGGTAAACATACCGCGCTGGGCTAGCATTCGCTCGTTTATGAATATAGGCTCGATGGCAATCGGGGCGTGCGCCGCGAACGGGTTATGTTCCCAATATATTTTTGTGTATCCGAACTTCGATTCGTCCTGAGGAACCCTGAATATCTGATTGATACCGCTGAGTTCGTTCAGCGCGCTCGGATTAAGGAGATAAACCGCAGCATCTTTATCGGGATGGTGACTCTGGTTGTACGTGGCCGCAAAGAATAGCGCCACGCCGAAGGTCTCCGACCAATCGAGAAGTCTCGTTGGAACGCCATAGTGCTGCATCTCAAATAGCGTTTCCCACTCGCTTTCCCTACGCTTCAATATTCGATCGGAGAATTTCCTAAAGCTGGTAAACAGATGTTTCTCTTTTTCCAAGCCGTTACTGTAACGCAGCAACGTTGCAAGCAAGTAGAATGACGAGTTCGGATGGCCACGGTACCAAACGACCTCTGGATCGCCCAGGTCGATCTTGGCCTGTTTGATTGCCTTGAGAAAATCAGTCCAAAGAGGCGATGTTATCCCGTTCATGAGTAGCCCTCGTCAAAACATACGCGTTATGCGCACCCTGCGTTTGTGGACCCGACGATTTCCAATGCGGATCTCACACTTCGGATGAAAAGATTAGATCACATCCAAGCTTCTTCAGACAATTGTGGATATTTGCGGGCGTCCGGCAACAAACGGCAAGAAATGCCAGCGGCCATATGACTAAGAGGATTGCTTGGGCGTATCGTTTAAGGGCCAGCGTGTCCGGGGCAGCCGCTAAGGCTAGTCGCAAAACCGGTCTGAATGGATTCGCGGAACTGTCAACGCCGCGATAGAGGCTTGAACGTATCCGGTAGTTTGACTCTGCAAACCAGCGCTGCATGGTCGGAGAGCACATTCTTTTCAACGCGGATCTCACTGAGGATGCAATGGTCGGTAGCAATGATATGATCGATTTCGCTTTTCTTCCCGCCATATCCGAAGAAGGTCATGTCCCCGTGGACCGCGCGGTGCCACGGTTCTGCAAATGTGCGGCTGAAGAGTCTTGCGGAAGCCTGAATGTTAAGATCACCAATAATAATCGCCGGGCCATGCTTGAGCGAATCCGCCGTCATTTTGAGCCACTCCCACGCAAGGGTCCGCAAGGGGGCGGTCGTGCCTGAGTACCAGGGGATTCGCGCGCAAACAATGGAGAGCCCAATGGAGGGTAATCGAGCGCCGAGAATATTTGCGGGAAATTGTTCGTCGAACGTTGGAAGTTCCAAGGGCAGCGGTTGTAGCGGCACCTTTGATGCAATGAGCACCCGGTTCGCGATTTTGCTACGTGTGAATAGTTGGTTGTGCAAGCCCGCTTGCGCCAGTGAGGCCTTGAATCGATCTTCAGATTCCTGTGGGAAGAATTCGGTGAAGGCAATTATGTCCGCGCCAAGGGCGATTGCCGCGTCAGATGTTCCTGGGCGGAACTTACGCTTACCCGCGCGGTTATCGAGGTTCCAGGTAGCGACGCACAGTTCAGCCATAGCCAGCACGCAATCCTATCAGATTGGAGCGATGCGGCTGTTTCAAATTAGGACACTACCCGCATTTCCGCGATGAGCGCGGTCCTGCTCCATTACTGCTCCATTAAGAGGAGCCTTGAAGCAGTCCAATGAAAACAGGGTGTTTTCTATCGCCTTTCATTGACACCGTAGACGCTAAAGTCTGTATTTTCAATCTACAGTCGATTTCCCAAGCTGAACGTCGTGGATTCCCAATCAACGTGGCTCCGGAACGCTTTTTTGGGCCTTACGGAGAGAGTGGCTACGAGCTCCACCTCGTCTATTGTGCGATGCGTCATCCTCTTTTTGCCCAGTAGACAGTTCATCCTCGTGGCCGCGTCTAGATATCAGCAATGGAATTTCGGCGTCCAAACCGTGCTCGCCTGCACGGTCAACGGCCAGTTTCTTTTCGAGCGGATTGCCGGCCCAGCGTGCACGGAATCGAATGCCAGGTCTGGCTGCTTTCGATCTGGTTGACAAACTTCGCTTCGATGGTCCAATGGATATGAGCTGTTTTGCTGCATTTGGGTACGTCATTGGAATCTTGGCGCCAAAGCATAAGCCGGTGGAAATGAGATTCTCGCAGACCCGGCGTACCTGCACGGCCTGCGTTGTGATTCAGTAGTCTTCGACGGGCTGCATGCCCCCGAAGCAAGTCTGAAAAACCCGCGGTACTTCACTAGCGAAGCAGTCTGACTTGCAGGCGTCATCCGCCTGCGAAGATTCGGCTGCGATCCACCATCGACACGAAGTGCTGCACGGAGAAAGGAGTTTTGCAGTTTCAAGATCAAGAAAATAAAGAGATTTTAGATGTGAGAGGAGCAGCGAAGTATCTCAATTGCTCAGCATCACATGTATCGAACATTCTGAATGGGAAGGTGCCGAATCTTCCCCCCATCCCGCATGTCCGTGCTGGCCGTTTGCGGCTGATTCGCCGCGAAGCACTCATCGAATGGTTCAAGGCGCAGGAAGCGGCGTCGCTAGAGGCGTTCGAGAAATGATAGGCTCGAATCACCCGAACCAAATATCTGTGCCTCATCAGGAGAAAACAATGAGACGCAGACGATATCAGAAAGGAAGCCTCCAAGAGCGGAGGCACGGAAAAAAACGAGTATGGGTTGTTCAATACTACGATGCGGAAGGGCATCACCGTTATCACACGCTCGGACGCATGGCCGACCTTACCAAGAGTCAGGCGGAGCAGAGTCAGGCCGCGTTCATGAGGACCATGAATGGCGGCGACGATCCCGAACCGGGTCGTACGCGCCCTGTGCTGGTGACCGAGTTCGTCAACCAGGTTTATTTGCCGTTTCAACGCGGAAAGTGGAAGGGTTCGACAGCGGAGACGTCGGAGCAGCGAATTCGCACGCACATCATTCACGATCTTGGAAATCAGCAGATGGAGGTTTTCACGCCGAGAACGTTGCAGGCGTTTTTAGAAGAGAGAGCTCCCACGTCATCTTTCTCTCTGGTGGACCATCTTCGTTGGGATCTAAGCTCCATTTTCGAGATGGCGGTCGCCGAGAGGGTGATTCCGGCCAACCCAGCAACGCGACTGTACACTCCGTCGGCTGCCAAGAAAGGAGCCTGCCCAACGATGAGCGCGACTGACGTTGAGATGGCGCTAAATGCGGTCGAGTTGCGGGAAAAAGTGATCCTACATCTCGCCATCTTTTCGGGATTGCGTCCCGGCGAGATCCTTGCCCTTCAGCGTCGCAATGTTGCGGCAGACGGCAGCTCGGTCGGGATCGAACAGCGTGTATATCGGGGCGATCTTGATGCTCCGAAGAATGGCAAGACTCGCGTTGTCGCGATTCCGCCGCGGGCAGCCGCCATGCTCGTGGACTGGTTGGAGGCAGCGGTGGATATCGAGCCAAAGGCATGGGTGTTCGCATCGGAAAATCGCGAGACGCCTCTCTGGCGGGACAATCTGCTCCGCCGTCACGTTCGCCCTGCTCTTGAGAAAGTTGGCTTGGGCTGGGTGGATTTCAAGGTGATGAGGCGGACAAACGCAAGTTTGGGCCACGGCGCCAACGTGGATCCGAAGGTGTCCGCCGATCAACGCGGCCACGGCATCGGCGTTTCGCTTGATGTTTACACGAGCAGCAGCATGGGTCAGAAAGCGATCGCCGCAAAAAAACTCGAAGATTCGGTGCTCGGCCGGACGGTTGTGCGGATGCCGAAGCGAAAAGCGTCCTGAGAGCGCTTAATGTAGTGCAAAAGAGTGCAGGTTTTTGGGGTGGCTGTAAGTTATTGATTTTGGAGCGGGAGACCGGGGTCGAACCGGCGACGTCCAGCTTGGGAAGCTGGCATTCTACCACTGAATTACTCCCGCATTCCTTTAAAATCAATGACTTCCGAATACAGCTTTCAGCCTGAGCACTACTTGAGCACTATTGTATCAGCAACTCCAGTTCGTTGACGATGACAGCGCGTCCCGCGACTGGACTTTGAGCATACACATTTAACGATACATCAACTGTGTGTCCGAGTTGATCGGCAACCAGTTTCGGATCGGCTTTCAACTGGCGCATCAGCGTTGCGTGGGTGCGCCGCATGACCTGAAAGTTGCACCATCCTAGGCCAACCGCCTCCAGCTTCGGTAGCATCGACCTCCTCCACCAATTATCCTTCGAGAGCGGCGTCATTCGCTCGGACGGGAAAACCCAGGCATCATCCTTGGCCGCGTGCGCCACCGAGCGCCACGCTTCGATATCGGCCAACAGCCCAGCCGATAACGCAGCGTGCCTTGTTGAATTGTCGGTCTTTGCTGTATCCAATTTACGACGGTAAACGCGCTGCATGATGTCGGCGTGCGTGGCGGTCAACCGTCCCCACGTCAGCGCGAAGATTTCACCGGGCCGCATCCCGGCGAGAATTGCCAATCTCGCTATCAGCCGTTCCCGCTGACCGAGTGCAGAGAAACACTGGCGCACTTGCTCCAGTGTCATCGCCTTGCGAATCGGCTTGGCCGCAGTTTTCGGTGTGAATAGCAACCGCGCCGGATTCCGCGCCACGTTCCCTTCAGCAATGGCCATATCGAAGATGGCTTTCAAATCCCATCTCAAATGGTCCACAACCGAGAATGAAAGGCCATCGGCCCCTTTGCTGTCCAGAAAATCTTGCAATTCATCACGCAAAATGCTGTCTAACGGCCTATCGCTGAACGCGGTCAACAGGTGCGTTCGCATTCGTTGCTTGTTGTTCTCGCACGTTCTGTCCTTCCACTTGCGGGTATAGTAGGCGAGGTATACGTTCTCAACGAAGTAACCGAAAAGCGGCGAACCGGCTTGAGGCGTCAACCTCGCGACGATTGCGGCTACGGCCTCCCGTGCCTCCGTCTTCGTCATATCCTTGCACAGTCCAAGGATACGGCCCTTTTTTATTCCATTCTCGTACCAGAGGCCCTTCCAACGTCCTCTTTGCTGAACAACCCCACCCTTTGAGTAACGGCGCATATTGGCTCCTTATGCGCTCTCGCTGCTCTGTTCTGGCGATGACTTCAGATTACCATCGCTTCGCTCGTTTTGCTCGATCCACGAGAGCAGGGTTTGGCGTCGGATGAGCTTTCGGCGGCCGAGGGAAACCGATGGAATTGGCGTGCAGCGCGGCACACGACCTGCGACGTTAGAAACATGCGCCTTGCTGCAATGCAGAAGTTTTGCGACTTCCGCCATCGTCAGCAGATCGAATGCCGTATCAGGTATAGGCGAGACAAGGTAAGGCTCAAAGTGACGCCAAAATTGACCGAGATCAGGCAGGGCGGATTCTATTCGAGCACCGTTGAGGTACTTCCTAGAGGATTTGCTTGTATTGGCGTTGTAACCTCAGTACCTTCGCCGTGACGGTCGAGGAAGTCGGTTTTTCTATGGCCGATGGCGTGAAGCGTTCGGTTATTGTCACTGATCCGAAAAATCTCTTGCCGTACAAACTTGAACCACGCCAGTCAATGGATTTTAATGCGGTTAACAGTGCCGGATTTCCTGGAGGTAGCCGTAGGGCATTCGCCAAAACGCAGTGTGGATATACCGAGTACGGCGATAGCCCGGTCTTCAAGAAGTTTCGAGAAACGCCATAATTTTTTTAGGGGACCGCAGGGAAAAAGATTTCGCAACCGCTTCACCGTTCCGCAATTCCCGCCGCAACAACATGAGTAGCGGGTCTTGCCTTCGGGCTGTGGGCGTTTTCGTTTGGCTGCTACATGTAGCAAAACCGATAGGGAACATGCGGAACATACGGAACCAACTACGCATGTCCCGTACAGAATCAATACGATGCGGCAAACAAAAACACTTGCAAGTTGCGTTATCTGTTTGGTGTCGACGGAAGAGGTTTTGGATCGATCCGAATAATATTCTGGGAGAGCGGATAGCAACGATCGCCGTACCCATTGGGTTTCAGAGGGCTGTGCATCGAAAGCGAGGAGCAGCGGGCGCCCACAATCGGTCCGCAGGTTGGCAACCTGCCCCACATTTGGCGCTACTTTATGAGCTGGGGCGCGTTCACTGCGGTGGCCAGGGCGGTGGAAAGGTCTTTGGCGATGGGGGCTAGAGGCGTGGCCAACAGACCTACCAGCAGGGAGCCGGCGAGGGGGGCGTGCAGGATGTGTCCGCCGATCAGGGCTAGCGCAATTGAGATCGCCATAGCCCAGGCTCGGGCGCCGTCGCGGTAGAGCTGGTCGGCGCGCTGGTAGGCTTCGTCAAGCATGGCCGTTACGATCAGATCGAAGCGGGGGTCGGAGGGGTCCACGCCCAAGGCGGCGTTGGCGGGGGTGAGGTTCAGCTCTATGAGAGATTTGGCCAGGCGCTTCTGGCTGGCGAGATCGGCGCCGCTGAACCAGTTCGCCTGGAGCATCGCCAGGATGTTGGGGTGAGCGGACGGCGTCAATGAGAGGACCGTCATCCTGATTCCTTTAAACCCGATGTGGTTCACGCCGCCGCCGAAGGCCTTGGTGGCGTCCACCAATCCAAAGGCCGCGGTGCCCAGGGCTCCGATGGCGGTCATCAACTGGGGCATGGTGTCAAGCGCGATCATGACCACAATGTACAGGCGCGGGCGCGGCCGGCACGGGAGATGAATCGATAAAGCTAAGACCGCGAACGATTATTTCGGCGTGAACTTGAAGTCGGTGATACCGAGTTCGTCGTTACCGGGGATGTAGAAGCCGAACTTGCCGTCGGAGAAGTTGCGGCCGGCTTCGGTCCAGGAGTCGAGGGTGAGCCAGGTGTCGCCGGTCTTGAGACGATGCACGACGTGGTCCGGAGAAACCTCGACGCGGATGGTGAAGGTCTTCTGATTTTCCAGGCCGTGCGCCGTTTTCTCGCGATCCTTGGTCTTACCGCTAGTAACTTCCTTGGCCCAGAAGGTCTTTTTATCGATTTCGAAAAGACCGTAGTTCTTGGGGTCGACATAATCGACGTACCAGCGGATGTGGCCACCGCGGAAGAGGTTTCCGCCCTTGAGCAACTGGACAGTGAACTCGTAGGTTCCCTTGGCGGGGAGTTTGTAGGCGACGAAGTTGCCGCCTTTATGAACCCAGGCTTCGCCGTCCTTGGTCCAGCCGGAGGGATCCTCCCAATCGGCCATGCCGCCGGCTTTGGGACCAGAGGAGACGACACGGGCTGAGGCGAGGGTCAGATCGACGGTGGCTTGGGTACCGGCGGCGACTTGCACACGCTCGGTGCGATCGCTGAAGCCGGGAGCTTTCGCGGAAAAGCTGTAGCTGCCGGGGGGCAGGTCGATCTGACTGCCGCTGAGTTGATGCGTCTGGGCTTCGTTATCGCGTTTATAGGTGATGGTCGCGCCGCCGGGCGAGCGGGTGACATGAACCGTCCCATTGGAGCTTCCGGTGACAGGCGGGGGAGCCGGGGGCGGCACAGGCTTTGGTGTTGCGCCGGTATCGATCTTCGTTAACTGAAACTCGACGCGGACGTTGGCGCCCTTCTGGACATCGACGGTTTGCGTGGGCGGAGTGGTGAACCCATCTTTGAACACGCGCACGGACGCCTTGCCGGGAGGAGTGGAGACAGTCAGCCGTCCACGCGACGTATGATTCTTCTGCTCGCGATTGTTCACGAACACGCGGACGTCATCTTCGCCGGTGAGGACGAGGAGCGTACCCAGGTCGCCGGGCGCGGGTTTGTCAGAGCGCAGGAACACGGTGAGTGCGGGAGCGGGACCGAACGTCTGCTGCAGAGTTTTCTGGTTGGGACCTTCGCCCACGGCGATTTCGGCCGGTCCGGGTTGGACGCCGGTGAGGTCCACGCCACCGGGGGATGCGTCGCCTTGCGGCTGTCCGTTGAGAGTCAATTTGAGAGGTCCGGCGCTGGTGGCGACGCGTGCGGTATTTCCGAAGCTGGCGACGACGACGGCGAGCAGATTCCTGGCGGAGGTCCCCGTGATATTGGGCGCTTTGGCTTCCGCGGTTTCAAAAGAGAAGGAGGCTTCCGTGCCCTTGCCGGCGATTTTCACGGTATGGGGGCCGGGCTTCACATTATCGATGACGAACTGGCCGTCGGTCACTTCGCCGGAGGGTTGATCGTCGACCGTGACTTTGCCGCCGTCGACTCCTTCGGCGAGAATCCGCATGGGCTGGGGCGATGCCTCAAGAGTCAGGTTCACGACCGGGGGCGGGGCTGTCGCAGAGACCGTGACGCCGTTGGCTCCTGGCTCATAGCCGGGCAGAGCCGCGGTGATCTGATAATCGCCGGGGGCCAGCGGGACGGAACACGGGGCGGTGCATTTATCCTCGCCATTGACCTTGATCGCGGCGCCGGGAGGAGTGGTCGCGACTTGCACTTCTATCGCCGCGACAGGCGGCGGCGCGGGTGGCTTGCTGCGCTTGCGTATCAGCAACGCGATGCCGGCGGCGGCGATAATCAATCCAAGAATCGCGCCGAACAGCAACGCTTTCTTCCAGGCTACGGGTTTCTGCGCGGCAGGCGGCTTGGGCGGGATCTGTCCGCTGATAGGCGGCGGCCCTACCGGAGGAACAGGCGGATGGAGCGGCACGGCCTGCGGTCCGGTCGAAGGGAATGCACTGGTCGGGAGACTGGGCGGCGGCGAGAACTGTCCGGAAATCGGGGTTGGGGGCGGTGCGGGGGGTGTCGAGCCCGTCACTCCTAGCGGGGGGGGCAGCATGCTTGGCATTGCCGGCGGCGTCGGGAAGGGCGGCTTGGTTGAGAACGGCGGTGGCGAGTAGGGCGATGGCGCGGGCGGACCAGCCAGGGGCGGCGGAGTAGTCGGGAGCGCCGGAGGCGGCTGCGAGATGGTTTGCGTGGGCGGAGCCGTCGTGATAGGCGGCGCTTGCGAAGGCAAAGGCGGCGGAGGCGTTGCGATTCTTGGCGGAGTCGCGACGGTCGTCTCCTGCTCCTTCAACTTGGTGCCGCGATTCACCAGGTGCTGCTTAATATCGCCGACAACCAACTGCACTTCGAAATCGTTGGCGTACTGCTTTGCGATTTCGTCGAGCCGGTAATAGATTGGCTTCAGTCCCTCCAAGCTGGCCACGAGGCCGACCTGCTGGTCCAGACGCTTCAGTTCTTCAAGAGGATTCAGATTCTCATCGCCCACGTTAGATATCCTACACTTTCTGTGTAACCTCTGTGATAGCCGCCCTCGATGCCACCCCGTTGACCGTTCCCACTGGCGGCGTGAGGCGCTACACATTGGAGCTTGCGCGGGCGCTGGCGGCAAACTATGCGGAGGATGAGTACTGGCTGCTCTCGGATCAACCGTTCGACATTTCTTCGGCGGGGCCGGCGGCGCAGAATCTTCATAAAGGCGATGGCCCGCGCACCGCGGCCGAGAGGCGCTGGTGGTTGTGGGGCCTCGAACGCGAGATGATGCGGCGGAGTGTAGAAGTGTTTCATGGCACCGATTTCTCCGTTCCTTATATTCCCCGGCGTCCGAGCATCCTGACTTTACACGATCTTTCTCCTTGGATGTTTGACGACGCGTCATCTCGCGTGCGGCGCCGCGTCCCAGTGTTGCTGCGGGCGCGCATTCCGACCATGATCATTACGCCGAGCGAAGCGGTGCGCCGGGCGGCGATTGCGCGATTCAACCTGGATGGAGCGCGCGTAGTAGCGGTGCCTGAGGCTGCGTCGAGTCATTTTCGTCCTGTTGAGACCGCGCCGGCCGCGCGTCCTTATTTCCTATTCGTAGGAACGCTGGAGGCGCGAAAAAACATTGCGCGATTGATCGAGGCATGGAGGAAGGTGCGCGCATCGCAGGATGTCGACCTCGTGCTGGCGGGGCGCGCGCGAGAGAATTTCACGCTCCCTGCACCCGAGCCGGGATTGCGTGTCCTGGGCGCCGTAGCGGAGGAGGATCTGCCGGCGCTTTATTCCGGGGCACTCGCGTTCGTGTATCCATCGTTGTATGAAGGGTTCGGGTTGCCGGTGCTCGAAGCGATGCAGTGCGGCGCCACGGTGATCGCATCGCGCGATCCGGCGATAATGGAAGTGACGGACAGCGCGGCCGTGCATGTCGACCCGACTGACGTTCGAGCACTGGTGGAAGCGATGACCGCACGGCCCATGCGTCGGGACGAATCGCTGGCTCGCGCGGCTCAGTTTTCGTGGCCGGCGACGGCGCGGAAGACACGAGAGGTCTATGACGCCGCCCGGCGATACTTCGGGAAATAGCGCGTTGTTTCTGACACCGGAAGTGCCTCGACCGGGCACGGGAGGAGGAGGACTGCGGTCGGCCTCCCTGCTGAAATATTTGCGGACAAAATACGATGTGACCGTGGCGAGCTTCACATTGCCGCATCATTCGAAAAATTTTCCCGCCCGCGCGTGGAGGAACGGCTGGAGGCTGCTGCGCGGAGTGCCTCCGCTGATCGATCGATTCGCGGGATTCGAAGATCAGCTCGCACCGGTGCTAAAAGGCCGGCGCTTTCGTGTCGCGGTGATTGAGCATTTCTGGTGCGCTCCCTACGCGGCGGCAATTCGGCCGCATTGCAACGTTCTGGCGCTGGATCTGCATAACATCGAAAGCGAGCTTGCGGCGACTCATGCGCGGGCGACCAGCGGTTTGAAATCGGCCGTGCACCGGCGATTTGCGGATGCTTACAGAGAGTTGGAGAGCGAATGGCTTCCGGAGTTCGATTTAGTGCTGACGACATCGGAGGAGGATCGGACGCGCATCGAACACCCGAACGCCGTGGTGTATCCGAACGCGTTGCCCGTCATTGAAACTCCGTTGGTCGCGGAAGAAAATTGCATCGTCTTCAGCGGGAACCTGGAATATCATCCGAACATCGAGGCGGTGCGATGGTTTCGATCCGCGATCTGGCCGGAATTGCGGGAGCACAACGAAGGATTGACGTGGGATTTAATAGGGCGTAATCCGGAGGCGGTCGCCGGCATCGTGCGAAGCGACCCGAGAATACGCCTCATCGGTCCGGTGGATGACGCTGTCGCTGCGATTGCGGCGGCGCGCCTGGTGGTGGTCCCGTTACGCTCCGGCAGCGGGACACGATTCAAGATTCTGGAAGCGTGGGCGGCCCAGCGCGCAGTGGTATCGACCAACATCGGCGCGGAGGGACTGGGGGCGCGCGACGGGGAACAGTTATCGATTGCCGACGATGCGGCCGGCTTTACCGCCGCCGTACAAGAGCTTCTCGACAATCCCGCGCGCGGGCGAGCGATGGCGATTGCAGGGCGAGAACTTTATTTGGAGCGATATACTTGGCCTTCCGCGTGGAAAACGCTGGAGGGGCGGATTTAGAGATTGCTCGCCTAATTGTTTTTGAAGAAGTGCACGACTTTCTTGCCGCCTTCTTCGGTGTAGTACACCGTCACCTTGCTGGCTTTTTCCACTCCCTTGCCGATATCCTTGCCAGCATCGACCACGGCATGATCGGTGATCCTGTAGGTCGACTCCACGCCGTCCGCGGTCTTGACGGCAATCGTTTTGGCGCCGCGATCGATGGTTGAGACGGTACCCTCGGTGACCTTCAATCCGCCGTCGCCGATCCGATCCACTTCCTGCGCGGTTTTCTCAGTGCCCTTCGCCGTATAGTGCACCACCACGTGGCTGCCTTCTTTCACGCCGTGCATTCCATCTTTCGCGCCCGCTTCGGTTGCGTCCCAGCCGTGAACGGATGTCTTCTTCACGAAGTGAACCGTGTGCTCGGTTCCATCGGCCGTTTTAACGACCACGGTCTTGGTGCCGGCATCCACTTTTTTCACGGTTCCCTCGACAGCCGTCACGACATCGTCGGCAGCGAACAATCCGGGAACAACCACGGCAAGCGCGGCAAAACTCATGGCAAGAAACAACTTTTGGTTCATAGTATTATTTTGCCCGATTCAAACACGGCGCGCCAGCAGGATGGTCATGTCGTCCGGCAATTCGACGGCCGCCATCCACTCGCGAACGCCGTCGAGGACGACCTCGACAATCTGTTCGTCGTTGAGATGAGAATTGCGCGCGATGAGGTCGATGAGACGATCTTCGCCGAACATCTCCCCGTATTCGTTCTCCGGTTCGGTGATGCCGTCGGTGTAGCAGACCAGAAGGTCGCTGGATTTCAATTCGATGCAGCTCTCGTCGTACTTGGCGAAAGGAAACGCGCCCACCACGGTGCCATTGACGTCCAGCCGTTCCGCCGCGCCGTCGCGCACCAGTAGCGGAGGCAGGTGGCCGGCGTTGGTGTAAGTGAAGATGCCGGTGGGTTCATCGAAAATGCCGAAACAGAACGTCGCGTATTTCTCGGGCGAGGTGTAAGCGTAAAGCTGGTTGTTGAGGCGCGACACCAGGTGCGAGGTCGATACAAATGGCATCAAGTGGACGTTTCCAGAGTCACTTCCAGCAGCGGCTGCGATCTCCAGAGCGCTTTGCAATTGCGAGCGCAGCGAACTCTGCAATGTCGCCATCAGGAGAGCCGCCGAGATTCCCTTCCCCGCCACATCGCCGATGGCGATCGCAATCTGCGAATCGCGAATGACTTCATAATCGTAATAATCGCCCGAGCACATGCGCGCCGGATGGCAGACGGCGGTGAGACGCAGTGTGCGCGTCTGGGGCACGACGCGGGGATAAAGCTGGCTCTGTACCTCGCGCGCGATTTCAACTTCGGATTGCAATCGCTCTTTTTCTTTGGCGACGACGAGAAGGCGCTCCAGGTTTTCGGTCATACGGTTGAACGATTCGCTCAAGTCCGCGAGCTGGTCCTTGCCCTTTACTTCGATGCGATAGGAAAAATTTCCCTCCATCACTTTCTGAGTACCTTCGTAGAGCCGGTGGACGGCGCCGGTGATCGTGCGCGTCATCGAAAGCCCGATCATCGCTGAAATGATTTCGACAATCAGGAACACCATCGCGACCCCGACGATCGCCACCTGAAAGGCTTCCTGTGTGGGGTCGGTTGTTCGATTGAACACCGCCGACAGCACCGATGAAATGCGGGAATGAATCGCGAGCTGCGGCTTTTCCTTCTCTTTTTCCGGCTCCCTGTCGGGCCGTTCCCAAACCGCTGTGGGCAGGTCCGTATTAATCGGTACGTCGACATCGAAACGATTCACTTGCTTCGGCACGGCCCCATGCGTGACGAATTTCGGGACCGCGCGGGAGGATTCGAGGATATTCACCACACCCAGATTCGGCACCAGTCCAGCCAGAAATTCGGCTGTCACCGGCGCGGTGATCGTCACGTCGCCCGTCTTCGTCTTGCGATGGCTCCAGAGGTAATATTGACCGTCCCGCAATAGCACGCCCCGTGTTTGCTTCCATCCATCGGGCGGAGGCAGCGTACCTTCCTCGGGATAACGGATCAGTTTGCCGTCTTGCCGAAGGAGAACTTGAATGCCGGGATTGTGCTCCGCGTAAAACAAGTCGGTCATTCGCCGCATCACGATGGGGCGATCGGCGGGAGCGCTGCGCACGATGCTCTCCGCGGCCTGGTCGAGCGATGCGATGCGGCGGTCCAGCTCGCTGGTTACCAGATAAGCGGCAAGCTGGGCGATGAGGATGAAGCCGCCGATCCATGCCAGCGCCGCGACCAGTACGATCGGCACCACGGCGATGAACACATACGTGACATACAGGCGGTTGCGCAGGCGCCACACGGCCTTTCGCAACAGGCGGATGCCGAGCCACAGGCCGGTGACGAACACGCCGAGCTCGGCAATGACTCGCAAGCCGCTCGACGGCGCCAGGTAATCCAGCGCGAAAAACAGAAGCAGGAAGCAAAAAAACGCAATTCCGGCGCGTCCCATCCAACGTAAGAATGTCTGCAGGCGTGTGCTCACAAATTGCTACACTCTCGACTTGGCGATTTCCGGCGTCGGCGTGTCCGGTTCAATGTAGTGTTTCGTCAAGCCCGCTTTCAGAAGAGAGAATGCGGACTCCACATCGTCGGCGAAGGAGAACAAGTCCAAATCTTTTTCCGCGATCATCCCGTATCGGACCAATGCATTGAAGTTGAGAATTTCATTCCAGAACGTTGTGCCGTAGAGAATCACGGTCATCTTTTTTTCAAGCTTTTGGGTCTGCGCCAGCGTCAGGATCTCGGTAAGCTCGTCGAGAGTTCCGAAGCCTCCGGGAAACACGACCAGAGCCTTTGCCAGATAGGCGAACCAGAACTTGCGCATAAAGAAATAGTGGAATTCGAAGCTGAGCTCCGGCGTAATAAATGGGTTGGGCCGCTGCTCGAAGGGCAGGCCGATATTGAGACCGATGGTTTTTCCGCCCGCGTCCTGCGCGCCGCGGTTGGCCGCCTCCATGATGCCGGGGCCGCCTCCCGTACAAACCACGAATCGCCGCCCGCTGGCGTCCAACCCGTCCGACCACTCCGTGATGCGCTTGGCGAGCGCGCGCGCCTCGTTATAATACCGGCCGAGCGGGCCCAGTTCGAGGGTGCGCGCGGAGCCGAAAAAAACAATAGTGTCGTGAATTTTCTGCTGGCGAAAATGGGAGAGAGGATAGAGGTATTCGCTCAGAATTCGCAGTGAGCGAGCCTCGGGCGTATCGAGGAACTGTTGATTACGATACGCCAGGGCCGACTTATCGAGGCTTTCATGCATGGGATTTGTCGTTTGTTAAGTCAGGCGGAGGCGCCTCCAGTTCTGCCACCCGTTTCTCCAATTGTCGCATTGTGCGCAGCAGCACCGGCAATTTCGGGAACGCGGTAATCGCGCGCAGCCACTCCCGCGCGTCGAATGCGGGCGAGCCGCTCATTACAGAGCCCGCTTCCACGTCGCCGCCGATACCGGACTGCGCGTAAATCACCGCATTGTCGTGAATCGTCAGATGTCCCGAAATGCCGACCTGTCCCGCGAGCAGAACGTTCTTCCCAAGGATGCTCGAACCGGCCAACCCTGTTTGCGAGCAGATGATGTTGTCCTCGCCAACCACGCAGCCGTGCCCGATCTGCACGAGGCTGTCGATTTTCGCGCCGCGTTTGACTCGCGTCTCGCCGGTGGATGCGCGGTCGACCGAGGTGAGCGTCTGGATCTCGACATCGTCCTCGATCACGGTGATGCCGCTTTGCACGATCTTGTAATGCGTTCCATCGGCGCGCTTGGCGAAACCGTATCCATCTCCGCCGACAACGACGTTGTTCTGAAGAATGACGCGATTTCCGACGCGGCAGTACTCGCGCACCACCGCGTGGGAATGCGCGAGGAACTGGTCACCGATGTCAGCGCCTTCGTAGATCACCACATGCGGATGGAGAACGGCGTCGCGACCGATCGTCACGTGCTCGCCGACTACCGCGAAGGGGCCGATGGACGCGTTTTCGCCGATCCGCGCAGTCGGCGCGACGCAGGCGAGTGGATGAATACCCGGAGCGAGCTTGGGTGGTTGATAGAACAACTCCAGAGCGCGGGCGAAATCGAGATATGGATTTCTTGAAATTAACTGCGCTGTCGCGAGGTCGTCAAGGAAGCTCTTGACGAGGATCGCGGCGGCGCGGGTATGCTTCGCCTTCGGCGCATATTTCGGATTGTGGAGAGACGTGATCTCAGTGGCGCCCGCATGCTCCATCCCGGCGACGCCCGTGATTTCGATCGAGCCATCGCCCCGCAATTCGCAGCCAAGGTGGGCGGCGAGATCGGAAAGATTCATGCCTATAGGGTAGACGGAATGCGTTCAAGATCACAAAATGTGATCTTGAACTTGAGAGCGAGGACCGGGCCTACACACTATAGAAGTTGTATGCCAACAAAATCCATTTAGGAAAGTTCAGAGAGCCGAGGTCATTTCGCTCGATGTTATCGAGCGCCGGATTCTTGCATTGCGCGGCCATCGCGTGATGCTGGACCGGGATCTCGCCACCCTCTACGGCGTGGAGACGCGAACTCTTAACCGGCGGTGACGCGCAATCTCGATCGCTTTCCGGCTGATTTCATGTTCCGTATGACGCCAACAGAAGCCGGGGAGCATCTCCCTTCAAGATCACAATCTGTGATCTTGAAACAGGGCCAGAACGTCAAGTATTCGCCCTACGTATTCACGGAGCACGGGGCCGTGATGTTAGCGAACGTCCTGAAAAGTCCGTCCGCGGTGCGCGCCAGCATTCAAGTGGTTCGCGCCTTCGTGAGGATTCGTCAAAGGCTCGTGACGCATGAATTACTCGCAAAGCAAATGGGCAAACTCGCCGGTAAAGTCGGCAAGCACGATATCGAGCTCCGGCGCGTTTTCATGACGCTTCGCGGGATGCTTGAGCCTCCGATGCGGCCTAAGCGAAAGATCGGATTCATGACCGCCGGCGCTTGATGGTCCATTAAACTATCCGGTGAACTTATCCCGGCACTCGGCCGAGCAGAAATAGTAGGTTCCGCCGCCCACCCGTTTCTGGATCGCGGTAGCGGTCGAGATGAAGGTCCCGCAGACCGGATCCCTCTTCAGTTCCCCGCCAGCGGGAACAACGGGCGCCCGCGGGCCTTTCTGCGGCGGCGCCGCGGGATGGAACAGATCCGCGAATCCCTTTAAAACGATCCCGATGATCGAGCGCACAACACTGATCACCAGCACGCTGGCGATCAGATAAGCTATCGCCCGCAACATGGACTGCTATGGCTTCTTTTTCGTGGTCGTCTTCTTCGAGCCCGGCTTGCTGTAGTCGAGTTGCAGGGTTTCACCCATGGACTGCAGCATCGCCTTCGACGGTTCCGCGTTCGGGCCGTCCGGCTTCAATTCCAGATACTTCATGAATTCTTCCTTGGTCCCATCCGGAGGCACGATCTTCCCGTCGGGCGTAGTGGTTGCCTTCCCGATCAGGTAGATGCCGTATTGATAATGAGCGTCGGCGTAGTTCGGATCGGCTTCGATCGCCTTCTTGAACATGGCGCCGGCAGGCTCATTCTGGCCCAGGTTCACCAACACCGCGCCGCCATTGAAGTAATACTTGCCCGCATTCGTCGGGTCCAGTTGGGCGGCCTTCGTCAACTCCACCAGAGCTTCGTCGGATTTTTTCGATTGCGCCAGCAATAGAGCATAGTTGTTGTGATACGCCGCATCGTCGGCTTTCAGCTCAATGGCTTTCTTGTAGGCCTCGAGCCCCTTGTCGATCGCCGCCTTCTGTTCCGCGCCTGTCTTGGTCTTTGCCGCAGCCGAGTAGGCGTCGGCCAGATTGCCCCAGATCACATTCTGTTCGGGAGCCATCTCCTTTGCCTTTTCGAAATTATCGATGGCAGCGTCGTACTGTTTCGCGTCCATCGCCGCCTTGCCGCCGTTGAACGCGTCATTCAGCGCCTTGTTCTTCGCCATGGTCGCCTGGGCTTCCTTCATCTTTTTCTCGAGGGCCGCCTTCTGCTCCGGCGACATGTCGCGGGTCTGTTCCTTGGTCAGTTCGCCGCCCGCTTCGAGGGTCTTTCTCAAGTCGGCGTTGCGGTCCGCATTTGACGCTACCGCTGCGTGGAGGTCGAAGTTGGTTACTTTCGCGTCGCCGAGGCCGCTGTGGACGTTGTTCACCGAGTCCCGCTCTTTGCCGTCCACCTCCACCCAGATCTTGTAGGTGCCAATTGGAAGGCCACCGTAATAATAATGCCCCTTCTTATCCGTATTGACTTTGTAGCTGCCCTTGATGTCAATTCGGTCTATGTGAATCGGTACCTTCACCAGGGGCTTGCCGTCCTCGCCCTTCACATCACCCTCAAAGGCCGTCGTCTGTCCCCAGCAAGCGACAGAAAACAATATAGTAAGTGGAATCGCAATCGTGAGCTTACGCAGCGTGGCGAGC
>Ga0182024_10004328_pt1 | contig 32818 bp, 29 predicted proteins | sample P32metaG_FD_120480 | JGI IMG/M metagenome (GOLD analysis project Ga0182024, IMG submission 120480) | Permafrost microbial communities from Stordalen Mire, Sweden - P3-2 metaG (Illumina Assembly) | ecosystem: Environmental > Terrestrial > Soil > Wetlands > Permafrost | place: Sweden: Stordalen...
AGCGTCGAGCCCGGCCACCAGCGCCATCACGATCACGAACACCACGACCACCAGTGCGATCCCGCCGCCGGTCATGATGCTGGAGACCCGCCGGACGAGCACACTGCGCACGCTGTATTTGAACGGTATCGCCATCTCACGCGACCGCCCGGATGACATCGACGATATTGCGCCTTGCGGCTGTAGCGGCCGGCACGATCGCGCTTAACAGACCGATCAGCGCCGCTGCTCCCAGCGCGGCAAAAAATACCCACGCCGGCATTCGGATGGTTCCAATCACGCCCTGCACCGAGATTAGCCTCAGTAGTAGGTAGGCCGCGCCGCAGCCGAGGAGTCCGCCGGCGAGCGCGATGATCAGCGACTCCGCCAGCAGCATTGACAGAATCGTACGTGCGGGAAATCCGATCGACCGCAGCACGGCGATCTCGGTGCGCCGCTCGCGGATTGACATCGCGGCGGTGTTGGCCGCGACCAGTCCGATCGTGAAGACGACGACGAGACCCATCAGTTCAGCAATCTGAAAGAAGACCCGGTAACCGGCGATAAAGCCACCATAAAAGGCCGCTTCCGGCTCCGTCAGCGTCTCGGCCGATGAATTCGCGAAGCCTTCGTCGAGCGCCGCGATCACTTGCGGGACGTTCGCCGAATTATCGACCTTCACCCAGATAATATCGACGAAACCCGGCCGCCCACGCACCTCCTCCAGATAGTCGCGGCGAAAAATCAAGAAGGTCGCGGGCGCTTTACCTCCCAGCGTTCCGACGATATTGAGGGTCACATTAAAAGGGTAAATCGTCCCGCGCAGCATGATTTGCTGCCCAACGTGGAAACCGAAACGCTTCATGGTCTCGGTTCCCACTAACGCGGCCGTGCGAGTCCGCTGAAAGTCATGAAGTGCCTGCGGCGAGATGTCCCAGTCGGACCACATTTCGCCGACCATCTCGGGGTCCACCGCCATGTTGGGGAACTGATCAGAAATCTCATGGTAGATTCCGCCGAACCAGCTTTGCGTAACGGCCGCGACGACATGCGGTGTTGCGACCACGCGCTGCTTATAGGCCTCTGGAATTCCATAGGTAACGCCCGCCTTATTGTGAACCGCGACGCGGGTCGATGAGGCCGAATCCGCCAGGAATTGGTTGACCACCGCGGGCATGCTGACCAGCGCCGAGAAAATAAATAGCGACACCGCGATCGAGAGCACCGTCAGAATCGTCCGTCGTTTGCTGCGCATCAGGTTCTTGAGCACCAGCATCGTGTATTTCATTCGGCGCCCTCCGCCGGCACTAAATGCCAGATACCGGTCTCATCTACGTCAAACTTGCGGAGCGCACCTCAGCGGTGCCTTTGCCGGGCTCGATTCCAATCAGCACACCTTTGTCGAGCCGGTAGATCTCATCCACATGGCGTTCCGCGCGCGGATCGTGTGTGACCATCACGACCGTCTTACTAAAGCGGCGGTTTAGCTCGCGCAACAATGTCAGGATATCCTCGGCCGAAGTGGCATCGAGGTCGCCGGTGGGTTCGTCTGCCACAACGATTGTAGGATCTGTCACGATCGCCCGCGCGATCGCAACGCGCTGCTCCTGCCCGCCCGAGAGCTGACGAGGGTAATGGTCCGCGCGGTCCGCGAGACCGACCACGCGCAGTGACGCCTCGGCGTGTTCGCGTCTCTGAAGCTTGTTCAGATGAGTCAGCAAGAGCGGCAGTTCGACGTTCTCGAATGCGGTCAGCACCGGAATCAGGTTGTAGAACTGAAAGACTAGCCCGATATGGCGCGCGCGCCATTCCGCCAGCTCACGCTCTTTTTTCTTGCTTATTTCCTCGCCGCCGACCGCGACCCGGCCCGAAGTAGGATGGTCGATGCCGGCGATCAAATTGAGCAGCGTGGTCTTACCGGAGCCTGACGGTCCCATGATCGCAACGAATCGCCCAGCAGGAATGCGCACAGTTACGTTGTCGAGCGCGCGCACTTCGAACTCATCGCGCCGATAGATCCGCGATACGCTTTCGAGGTCGACCGCGTAGGTAGAATCCATGATCCCCCCTTCGGGTGCTCCTGGTTTTGGACGGCCGCCCTGCGCCGATATTCGGTTCGTAATCAACCGGAGCGCGATCAGACGAACTCGCGTGCCGATGCGGCCTCGCTCGTGAAACTCATGACTCGCCCATCAAGATGGCGAAACTTCGGCGATTCTGCCATATCGCACGCCTCACGTCTGCTTGCTTTCATCACGCTATGTTCGACCAAAAAATCATTGCGCTCTCACGATGGCACACATGGGCGGGGTGCCGGGACAAATGCGCGGTCGGAATTTCCGCATGATGCCGCCGGTGAACATTAGTAATTGCAGCAGCGCATCAAGGCGAGGCCGTCGATTCCCACCGCCCGCGATCACTCTTGTCAGGCCGACCGTCACGATGAAGACCGGGACTGACAGCATCGCGATATCTGCATTTCGCCGCCGCTAACGATGCGCGTCGCCAATAACCAGGTTATCGGTAATCTGGGCGGTGAATAGCCTGTTGAGACCGAGAAATAAAATGGTGTCCGTGCATCCGGCGATGATGCTCAGCACGAACAGCAGCGTTTGGACTGCCCGCGAATCGACCGACAGTGCCGATTCCCGTGCCACGCTTATGCGTCTGTAGAATCGTTGCAAGACCGACACTTACAGCTAGCTATCAGTATCGGTTCGATCCCGGTGTGGGAGCCTGCGAGCCCTGCGCTACTTGAATCCCAACGCAGCGAGCGGGCCGCGATCGACAACTGGGGCGCGCTTGGCTCCCGGCATCAGCGTCACGGATCCGGGCGTGCGCTCGAACGGATCGGGAAGGTCGATCTCCCTTGCATAGGCCTTAAGCTCGGGTATCACCTCCTCGGCGAATAAACGCATGCTGGTGCGGCGATCGTCATCGCCAACCGGACCCTGGATACTCAGTATGATGAAAATACCAACACGCAGGACGCTCATCATAGACTTGATCTTGGGGATAATAGTGCTCGGCGTCCCGGCCAGGACCTGCATGTTCTGCTGACCCCTCAATAGCGCGGCGTGCAGCTTGCGGCGGACCTCGTCGTAGTCGATTGAGACGCCGTCGCTTCCATGCATCTGCTCTCTCACCTTCTCGCCACTGATGCCGAGCCAGGCGCTGGTCTGTTGTTTGGCGAGTATCCGGATTGCGGCCTTGGAGTTGTAACCCGGGGGCATCGTGAATTCCGGCGCGGAAAACGCATTCTGGCCGCCACCGTATACGAAGCCTTGCGCAAGCGTCTGGGCTTTTTCCTCGGTTTCGGCCAGCACGGTCGCGATCATGTAGCCAAAGTTTTCCGGGCCAGCCTGATAGCCATGCTTAGCAGCTTCATCGGCGTAGAAGTCCCACAGGTCACAGGTTGCTGCGAGCGGCGTGCCGAGGCCGATGTACGGATAACGATGCTCGGCGCACCATTGCACGGTTTCGGGACTGAGCGTGCCCGGAATCCACATCGGGGGATGCGGCTTCTGGTATGGCAATGCCCACGGATTTACATGACGATAATGAAAATGCTTGCCTTCATAGCGCCATGGACCGGGCCTCGTCCAGGCCTGCACGATGAAGTCGTGCGCCTCGTTGAACATCTCTCGGTTGTAAGCAGGATTGGCGTTGTTGAAAAACTGCTCGCTGCCCGCTCCACGCACCCAGCCAGTGACCAGCCGTCCGCGCGAGATCAGATCGATCTCGGCCAACTCTTCGGCCATCCGCAAGGGATGTTTGATGACGGGCAAGGGATTGCCGATAAGGACCAGGCGCACCCGCTTGGTGCGATAGGCCAGCACGGCAGCCTCGATGTTCATCACTGATCCCATGCAAATGGGGTTGCCGTGATGCTCGTTGAGCGCGACTACATCGAAGCCAAGGTCCTCGGCGTAGCAGTTTTCGTCGAGGTAGTAGTGGTAGTCGTCAGCCGCCTTTTCACGGTCGTATAGTCTATTGGAGACGCCGAAGAACGCACCGTTCCTGAGAATCTCTTCCTCGGGGAGCCAGCGATATGGCCGTTCGGTGAAATAACCTAACTGCATATTGAGACCCTTCTTCGTCGTTACGCCGGCTGAAATTTTCTCCGCCGTACTACCGAACTATACAATCTTTTTCAATTTCCCGGGCGATGGCCGGAAAGCTTGATCTCAACGACCAGCGCTTGTCCCCATCAAATTCCTGAAGCAACGATCGACCAAAGTGATCGACTCGGTTCGCCAAGCACCAATTCTCCCAGTCGGCGGTTCCAAAAAGCCGACGCTCCGAATTCGCCGCGCCACGATTGGATGCGCCGGGTGAACCGATGGAGCTGATATTCTTGCGTGAAACCGATCGCGCCATGTACCTGATGTGCGATGCGGGCAACGGCGCCGGCCGCGTCATTGGCTCGCGCCTTGGCGATCGCGCACGAGAAAAGTACATGCTTTTCCGCGGCCAACGCCAGATAGGCCTGCTGCGCGGCCACTCGCGCCGAGGCAACTTCACCCGCGGCGGCAGCCAATTGATGCTGAATAGCTTGAAACCCGCCGATCGGCTTGCCGAATTGTTTGCGCTGGCCTGCATATTCGACTGAGATTTCGAGCGCGCGCGCAGCCGCCTCCGCCAGTTGAAGAGCTCGGACCGCCGCGCATCGACATAGCATCTGCTCCTGTTCGACCGCGCCACCTACAGCTGTTGGTCTTGCTTCGGCGAAATCGATCGTATCGCGAGGTTCTGCCGCCATGTTGATACCCGGGGTGATCCTGGCGGAGCGCGGATCAAGTAGTAGCAACGTGCCACTTGCGACCGCGACGACCCCAACTGCGTCGCGTCCCCACGGAACGCGATCGAGCCTGCCGCTGACGCGTCCGGCTTCATATGCCAGCGTTTCTCCATTGGCAAAGGAGGCAACCGACAGCGGACCAGAGGGGGCCTCGATTCCTTGTCGCGCCAGGAACCAGCCGCCGAGCGCAGTCTCGGCGATAGGTAATGGAATGGCGGTTGCGGCCGTCGCGCGGAGCACTGCGGCCTCGATCTCCAGTCCCTCTGCAGCGTCGCCGCCATCGGCAATTGCCGATGGCTGAAGTAATCCCTGCGCTTCGAGCCGCTCCCAGAGCGCACTTGCCCAAGTGCCGTGCTCGGCAGCCTCGATTACCTCCGCCGTCAGCGCGTCCGCAATCGTTCGCCGTGCGGTATCTTCGATCATGACGATGTCACTCATCAGCGTAACCCCAAATCGCGCGCGATAATGCCGCGTAAAATCTCGCGCGTTCCGCCCCGGATGGAGAATGACGGCGCATGGAGCACCGCCTCGGCTAGCAGCCGGCTGAACTTGTTCTCCGACGCTGGATCAGCCGCTGGCACGATTTCGCCGAGCAGCCGGTCGCCGACATCCTGCTCGAAGAGCGATCCCATCTCCTTGACCAGCGCGGCTTCGAAATTGGGCGTTTCTCCTCGGCCAAGCCGCGCCGCAATCGACATCGACATCCCGCGCAATGGCACCAGCCGTGAAATCATCGAGCCAATCAGCATTGCCGCTTCGGGGGCCGGCTGTTGCCGCACTTTTTCGGCGAAGGCCTCTAAAAGAACAAACGAAGATAGGAATCGCTCGGGACCGCTCCGCTCGAAAGCGAGCTCGCTGATTACCTGGTCCCAGCCCGCACCCTCCTTACCGAGCAAGGCATCGGCCGGAACGTGCACGTCCTCAAACAGCAATTCATTGAAATCATGCGCTCCAGCCATATTGATAATCGGGCGGATTGTCAGACCGGTCGCATCGAGCGGCACCAATAGCTGGCTAAGCCCTTGCTGGCGAGCCGCCGGGTTCTCGCTCGTTCTGCATAGCATCAGAAGGTAGTGCGATTGATGTGCGTAGGAGGTCCAGATCTTGCGCCCGTTAATTATCCAGCCGTCGCCCGTGCGCGTGGCTCGCGTCCGCACACTAGCCAGATCCGATCCGCTATCCGGCTCGCTCATCCCGATCGAGCAGAAGCACTCCCCTCGCGCAATCGCCGGCAACAATTGCTGACGCTGCGCCTCCGTTCCAAACCGCAGCAATTGAGGTCCCGTCTGCCGATCGGCGATCCAATGCGCCGCCGCCGGTGCGCCGGCGGCCAGCAGTTCTTCGATCACCACGTAGCGCTCGAGCGAGTTCCGTTCGCTACCGCCATAGCGCTTCGGCCATGTCATCCCAATATATCCCGCGCGTCCGAGGCGCCCGCTGAACGCGGCATTGAAGCTGCTCCATGAGTCCGCTCTCGGTTTGGCACTTTCAGGATCATTTGCGAGAAATTCGCGGATTTCAGCGCGGACCCGCTCCAGCTCCGGGTAGTTCATGCGAATATCGAAATTCGGCGTTTTCATCTAATACCTCGATCGTATAGACCGGATTGGCAACTGACTTTTCGAGTCTAGCCGCCCGCCTGGATACAGAGCGTCACTGGCTCTCTCCGTTGTCCACCTCGGCACTCTCCACCAGCTGTTTCCCGTCGGCTGCCTGTTCTACATCACCGGCTATTTTCAATGGATTTACATCGAATGCAAGGTACTGGAGCAGCAGGTGACCATCGCTTCCAACCAGAAAGAACTCGAGTACATGATCCACCGATCCATCCGCCTCGCGCTGTCGTCGAAGCTTGAAACTCGCCATCAGCCGATCGATTTCTCCTGGCGAGCCGGTCAGAAATAGCCAACCGTTACGTTCAGCTCCTTGTTCCTTCGCGTATCCGAGTAGCTCAGCGGGATGGTCATGCTCCGGATCGACTGTAACGGATACGAACCGCGCTTCCGAGCCGAGAATAGGACCCAAATGGTTGGCGACTGATTTCATTCGAGCGGTGATCATCACGCATGGTCCAGGGCAGGTAGTATAGATGAAATCGAACAACACCGGCTTCCCTTTGAGCGAGGCCAAGGAAACCCTCTGACCGTGTTGATCAACGAGCGTTAGGTCGGGCAGGCAGGACGAAGCATCGTGCACGGCGAACCCGCCGCGCTCCTCGCTATCTTCAGCATGTTGGCGGCAGCCGCTCAGACTCGCGACCGTCGCGAGCACCACCAACATTGTCAGGAATAGGCTGCTCGATACCGCGGTGCGTAAAGCATACATCGAAAATCTCCTGGTAAGCATCAGCACCATCGCGACGTAATAAGACTCATCATGAGCGCTGCCCGATCGCCACGGCAATCCGGCTAACTCGACATAACTTCTTTCGCATCACCAGCTTGACAGGTAACCTATTTTACGATACTGAAAATTACTTTCAATATCAATTAAGTTATTTTTATAGATTATGCGAAGGCAATTCCTGATTTCTTCATTCGTTGTAACCATCGTCGTTTGCGCCATCTCTCAATTGCTGATCGGCTGTAGCGGTGGCGGTTCTTCGAACACCAGCTCTAGGTCTCCACAGCCCATTCCGCCGGTTGCGAATCCCTGCCCTCTGGAGCTGGCTGGCAGCACTGTCCAGAATCCGCCCGATCTGTTCAGCGCACATGGAGTTCTCAGCTTCAATTTTTCCTACCAGACCACCACTGACGCGGACGGTCGAACGCTCTTTTGCTTTATGACGCCGGACGGCAAGGAAAATCCCACCCTTCAAGTTCATCCGGGCGACCATTTGGTGATCAATCTCACGAATAATACGCCGGCCACCCCGGTCGTCTTGAAGATAGATCCGCCCAATTGCGGAGCAAGCAAATTGACCGGGTCGTCGGTTAATATGCACTTTCACGGAACCAACACTTCACCTGCCTGTCATCAGGATCAAGTGATCCGTACGCTCGTCAATTCCGGACAGGCGTTCAGATACGATCTGCATTTCCCCTCAGATGAGCCGCCGGGTCTCTATTGGTATCACCCGCACGCGCACATGCTGGTTGAGTCAGCGTTGCAGGGTGGCGGATCGGGGGCGATCGTAGTGGAAGGCATCCAGAACTTTCAGCCCGCTGTAGCCGATCTCACACAGCAGATCATGGTCATCCGCGACCAAAATGTGGTGGGTAATCCGACTCCGGGGGGAGATGTTCCATCCTGGGACCTGACTGTTAACAACATACCGATAGCCTATCCGGCGGAGATTCCCGCGGTCATCCAGATGCAATCGGGAGAACAGCAGCTCTGGCGGGTTTCAAATTCATCTGCAGATAGTATTCTCGATCTGCAGGTGCAATTCGATGGTGTACCGCAGAACCTTCAGATAGTCGCGCTCGACGGTGTTCCCACTGGCTCCCAGGACGGCACCGGACAAGGGCAGATCGTCAACGCCACTGATGTCCTGATTCCTATGGCCGGCCGCGCCGAGTTCATCGTAACCTCGCCATCATCGACGGTCACGAATGCGAGTCTGGTTACCTTGGCGATCAACACCGGACCCGATGGCGACAACGACCCGCAACGGACCTTGGCAAGCATTCAAACGGTCCCAGCTGGTGGCATGGCAGCGCTGACCCAGGAGAGCAAGATGCCATCGACCGTTGGTCCCAATTGGAAAGAGCGTTTTGCCGGACTTGCCAGTGCGACACCGGTTACGGCGCGCTCACTCTCTTTCTCCGAGAACAATCCGCTTTCGCAGTTCTTCGTAACAGTTGACGGCGCGACGCCAATCCTTTTCAGTCCCAACAATCCACCGGCGATTGTCACAACACAGGGTTCGGTCGAGGACTGGACCATTCAGAATCAGACCCTGGAAAATCACGAATTCCATATACATCAACTGCACTTCCTGGTGGAATCGCAGGACAATTTCGAAGTCAATGGCAGCCAACTAGATTCAAGCATTCAGGGACAAGTACTGGATACGATCCAGATTCCCTTTTGGGACGGCAACCCAGATCATCCGTTTCCATCCGTGACGATGCGGATGGATTTTCGCGGCCCGGATACTGGCGACTTCGTATACCATTGTCATATCGCCGAGCACGAAGACGATGGGATGATGGCGATTATCCGAGTTAAGCCGTCGGTCGCAACCGCTGCCATCGAAAGAACTCGGCTCTATCTCGTCTCGCTTGGTGAATCGCTCGGCTTGCTCCCGGGACCGGACAATGCGGAATCAGAAAAGGCTCAGGCCTGGTGCATCAGGAAACGAGCCGTATTTAAGCGCGCCGCTGGAACCAACGGCCTTGAGGTCCATGCGGCCAACCAGTGATCGAAAAGGCCGCGCACTTGTCTCCGAATATTTTCATTCGCTAAACGGATTTTCCTCGCCACTATTCGGAAAGGGAGAAATCGCAATTTAACAGGTCCAGTCCAGCCTCTAGCTACGATCGGGTCAGCCTATCCAAAAGGGTTAAGTTATCTTCTCAACAAGAGGAGAGATGATATGTCTGAAAAGACCTCCTACTTACATCAACATAGGGAGGCAGCGCAAACTGACGAGGCGGGACACAAGAACCCCGAGTAAACCACTATCAAGGAACTTCTCATCAATTCTCAGATAAATAGATCAAAAATATAGCACGATCGAGGGATTACCCTGTTTCAAACGAAAGCGGGGCTATGGTATAAATTGTGCACGAGCCTTCATCAAACAATTTGCACCGAAATGCTCGATTAATGTCGGAATCAAGGTTGGCACTATGAAGCCGCAGAGTCATCGATTGTTCCTCCTCTTAATGAGTACTGTTGCTTGCGTCACTACGACGGGATGCTTCTCGTGCACAACCGTACGCCAGCCAACGCCCCAAGTGACTATTCAGCCGGCGGCTCCCGTTGTAGTCGCGCCGCAGCCGACTATTGTGGTGCCGTCGACATCTCCTTGAGCTGCTGGCCGACTACTCGACCCTCGATGCTGCGCGTTTAACTGTAAGTCGACGTCGGCCGATCCCTCAGACACCTAGTTTTCGGTCGAGGATATAAGCCGTTGCGGCGCGATTTATCGGCTCACGTCTTAAGTACGCCCGCGGCTTTGGCGATGTACAGGTGATCGCGTCCATCAGCGGCGGCGACAGGCAGTCGTCTGGCTCAAGGCCAAGCTCATGCATCTGCTGCGGACGGCGTCCTGATTCGTCGGTCGGGCCCCCTTCGATAAATCGACGAGACGAACGCCGCGAAGCCCGTGCCGCCGGCAAAATCATGGAAGGCCGGCCTGATACCACCAGCGCCCGACGGATGAATTGAGATTGCACTTGATCCCGCCATACATGCCTCCCGAGGTTAATCCTCATTGACTCGGTGAAGACTTACCATTGCTAGAGAATTGGTAGAGATCAGATGCGAGGATTGGGTGCGCAGGCCCGACTTTACAGGTCGGCCGCCAACCGCGCACGGACGGGGCGCTTTCACGCGGACGCCGTTCGATGCTAAGCATCGGGCAGGGCGCTCAACGTGATGCACTGAAAAGCGCCGCGCCGGACGATCGAATGATCGGGGGACGATCGCCCAACCGCCGGGCGAACGCATAATCTAAGGAGAGACAAGCCATGGCAAAAACCACCGAACAAATCGTTATCGAGTTGGCCGATCGCGACGCGATTCGAGAGCTGCCGCAGCGCTACTGCGACTGCGTGTGGCGTGGCGACGTAGACGGACTCGTCAGCCTATTTGCAGACGATGGAGCCTTTACAATTATCGGTAACAACCGGGAGACCACCAACAAGGGGCGCGCCGAATTGCAGAAAACCTACAAGGCCGGACTCGCCTCATTAACGCCACGTCCGTACATCCATAATCATGTGATCGAGCTCACAGGCGGCGGCCGCGCGAGCGGGCGATGCTACGTCGAACTGCGCGACGCCAGTAACAACCTTAGCTGGCTCGGCACCGGTTTCTACAACGACGAATACGTCAAAGTCGGCGACACCTGGAAATTCCAGTCGCGACGGGCGCAGATGGTCCATATGGAACCAAAGATGGCGGCGGGGACAGCTGGTCCTCAGGAGAAAAAGTAATGGCCAAGAGCGTTGAACAACTGGCGGGCGAGTTGGCCGATCGCGAAGGGATTCGCGAGCTGCCTTTGAAGTATTGCGACTGTGTATGGCGTAACGACCTGACCGGAATCGTCGATCTCTTCGCGAGCGACGGCGAATTCATCACCAAGGGCTTCAAGCGAGAGCATCGCGCGAGCGGCCGCGAGGGCTTGCTCAAGCTCTACGGCGGACTCACGCAGGGCGAGCTATCGCCACGGCCGTATATCCACAATCACGTGATCGATTTGGCCGGCGTCGGGCGCGCAAGCGGGCGCTGCTATGTCGAGCTGCGAAATTTCAAGAAGAACATGGAATGGGTCGGCAGCGGCTACTACGAGGACGAGTACGTGAAGGTGGGTGACGACTGGAAGTTCAAGTCGCGGACCTTCCGCACCGCCTACATGTCGGTAAACCCTGGGTAAACGTGCTGGCGCGCGCATGCGGGTTAATGCCGTCCTCAGCATCTTTTGCCCGGCGGCAGCGCGCGCCGGATGGCCAGCACGCGCGTTACGGATCTCTCGCGAAACGAGCCGCCCAATGTTGCAGCGAACTGCGGTTGCGGCTTACCGAAGGAATGGTTTACGGGGTCGTATAAGCGGTAGTGGTCTGCATCTGTACGGTTCCATCAGTTGGATCGGTCGTTACCGTAGTTGTGCTTTGATCCGCGGGCGCATAGGTAGCAGACTGCATCGATGTCTGTTGTACAGTATCGTTATTGTAAGGGTAGTCGTGTTTGATTCGCGACCGGCGTGCGAGAAGTTAAATTCCTTTGCAGCAGAGAGTTTGATCTTTGTAGGAAATTAGCCATCGTGATCGACTGTGCCTCGTCATGCGCCCGTCTCAGCATCTCTATACTTCGCCATCCATTTCGTTTGTCTGGAATGTCTTCAATTATTATGGCGTCGTAGTTCTTTTCCCACAACACCGATATTTGTACGGCAACGCGCATGCCCATCATACAGCGGTTGAATGGAATCTTGTCCTTCCAAATTGGTGCAATTAACCAACATGTGTTCGCCAGCTTGGCCGAAGCGCGCGAGATCATCGGGACCTGGCGCCACGACTACAATCGATAATTCCCGAGCGGTGCGAATAGGTTTATCGCGAGCACGATCAAAGCCAAAACGAGTACGATAAAGCGGACCGGATCTCGCGCAGATACGCCGGCTGCGGACGGAGGCACGCGCCCTCGGCCGCGAAATAAAAGCAGAATGAGAGCTACAATAAGAAGTATAGGGATCAGGCCCATAGTAGGAATAGCCTGGATGCGAGAACCCTAACTGCTCCTCGCCAAAGAACTGACAATCATTTACGGCTGGCCTGCTGACCCATCCGAAGGTCGTGGAATAAAGCCATGACCTCAACGACGGATCGCATCACCTATTTAGCAGGAGCCTAGTCGGGCGCTATCTACTGAGTATTTTCCCCAAAAGCTTTTGCATATCCGCTGCGTGTTGCTCTTCTACCATCAGAATGTCAGCCATCAGCTTGCGAGTGGTGACGTCCTTGTCACCGAGCCATCTCACGACTTCCGAGTACGATTCCACTGCGATACGCTCGGCTACCAAATCTTCCCTGATCATCTCATTTAGCGTCCGCGCGCTAGTATATTGAGAGAGACTGCGCCCAGTTAAGGTCTCGGGATTGAAATCAGGTTGGCCATTCAATTCAACAATCCGGTCGGCAATCCGGTCGGCATGCTGCTGCGCTTCCTGGGCATGCTCAAGAAATTCCTTCTTGACAGCTTCGGTATTAATGCCCCTGGCCATGTGATAATGGCGTTTGTAACGCAGCACACACATTAGTTCGGTTGCCAACACCGTATTAAGAGTCTCGACCACCTCCACGCGATCAGCATTATATTCGTCGGTAATTGCGCCAGACTCTAAATGCTTCAACGCCCGCCGTCTCAGTCCTTCCACATCACTTAAAATACCCATGACGTTAACTCTCCATTCACGTTCTAAGCAGAAGACGTTGATTCATCGCAAGCTGGCGTTTTGATCAGACCTGATTCAGCTCGATGTTGGAAAAATAGTAGTCAAGCACGGTTTCTTCAAGAGCCTCTTTGTATCATAACGCTCGCCTTTTTTGAATTGCTATCAAAGCAAACCCTAACTCCAGAATTCCCCGCTTCCTGCAACTCTGATCACTACGAGAGATTGAGCTTGGTTCGCGGGCAGGGATTTCCATCGAACGGCACAGTCGCCAGAGGAAAATCCCGAATCAGCAGCGCGCTCAATGACTGTGGTCGAGCCCTATATCGGCTGTCATTTTGCTCAGTGCGCATCCAGAACACGACGAACGTGCGCCGCTAAGCTGGCATACGTGAAGGGCTTTACGATTAGTTCCACGCCCGGATCAAGCCGGCCGTGATGAATGATGGCGTTTCGCGCGTAGCCACTGGTGAACAGCACTTTCAGACCAGCTCTTCGCCGCTGTGCTTCGTCGGCAAGTTGTCGGCCGTTCATACCGCCTGGCAAACCAACATCCGTAAGCAGTAGTGCAATCTCGCGATGAGCTTCCAGCAGGCGAACACCGCTAGGACCATCAGGAGCGTCGATCACGAGGTAACCGAGCTCACGGAGCGTTTGGACGGTGAAGCTGCGAACGTCTGAATCGTCTTCGACCACGAGGATGGTTTCGCCTTTCGCCCGAGGAACGGGATCAGCAGCCGCTCGAATCTTCGTGATGCTTTCGGAATGGTAGTACCGCGGCAGGTATAGCTTGATCGTAGTGCCCGCTCCGACTTCGCTGTAGATCCGGACATGTCCGCCTGATTGCTTCACGAACCCATAGACTTGCGATAGGCCGAGTCCAGTGCCCTGTCCGACCTCTTTAGTGGTGAAAAATGGATCGAACGCCTTGGATATAATGTCAGGCGTCATCCCTGTACCAGTATCACTTACGAAGATTCCGACGTACTGCCCGGGCGATACTTCCGCAGTGGCAGCATATTCATCGTCCAGATAGACGTTGGCGGCTTCAATCGTCAATTTTCCATTGTCCGGCATGGCGTCGCGCGCATTTACCGCAAGATTGAGCAACGAGCTCTCGAGTTGATTCGCGTCAGCAAAGATCGGCCATAAACTGCCGGCGAGAACCGTCTCGATTGCGATGCTTTCACCCAACGCTCGGTGCAGTAGCTCGGACATACCAGTGATCAGGACGTTCACGGAAAGGAACTTTGGCTCCAGCGGCTGCTGACGCGAAAATGCCAGGAGCCGATGTGTGAGAATCGCCGCACGCTCTATGCCTCGCAAGGCTGAATTGATAAACCGCCCGACACCATCGTCGGCTCCTTCCGGGAGACGGCGTTGCAGAGCGTCGATATTTCCTCTAATCACGGTTAATAAATTGTTGAAATCGTGGGCCACACCACCGGTGAGCTGGCCGAGCGCTTCCATCTTCTGCGCTTGTCGCAGTCGCGCTTCGGCTTCGCGCTTTTCTGTCAGGTCGCGGGTGATTTTGGCAAAACCTAACAGCCGGCCCGCTGAGTCATAGATCGCGTTGACGATGACGTTCGCCCAGAATTTACTTCCGTCCTTGCGCACGCGCCAGCCTTCCGCTTCGTATTTGCCAGTACGTATCGCGGTCGCGATCGCTTCTTCCGGGACCCGGCTTCGTTGATCCTCCTCGGTATAGAACCGCGAGAAGTGCTGGCCGATAATCTCCTGTCGCGTGTAGCCTTTAATTCGCCCCGCGCCTTGGTTCCAGTTGACGATGTTTCCTTCTGGATCGAGCATACAAATCGCGTAATCGCTGACGGCTTCGACCAGGAGATGGAATCGGCGTTCGGTCTCTTCGAGTTTTATGATGTTCGCGGCGAGCTCCTGGGCGCGCTCTTTGACCCGCTGTTCAAGCGTCTCGTTCAGCCGTTGCAGCTCCTGTTCGACTCGCTTTCTCGCTTCGATCTCGCGTCTGCTGGTCTGGTAAAGACTCGCATTGTCGATGGCAATAGCTGCTTGTGCCGCGACCGCCGTCATTATGCGCTCCGCGCGTTCGGTAAAGATGCCAGGTTCGGAATGGCCAAAGAACAGCCCGCCCAGCACTTCGCCGGAGCGCGAGCGTACCGGAATCGCCAAGTAGCTGCGTACCGGCGGATGGCCCTTTGGCATGCCATCGTATGGAGGATTCTGACCGTACCTGGGATCGGTCAAAATATCATAGGAACGAATGGAACCGCGCCCGCGAAAGGTCGGCTCGAAAATCGCCGTATTGCGGGGCATCGGGAAATTTTCAAATGCCGCGCGCGGCGCACCGGAGACAGTATAGAGCGCGTACGCTTCGCCCGCTCGGTCAATTTCGTTGTAAAGGAATGCACCGAACTGAGCCTCTGTCAGTTCACGCCCTGCATCCGTCACGATCTGAATGAGACGTTCCAGGTCGAGTTCCGCGGCCAGCGCAACGCCGGTCTGGTTCAGGATTTCGAGGGTTTGCGCCTCCTCGCGTACGTCGGCGATGCGTGCTTCCAAGGTCTCGTTGAGCGCCAACAAGCGGGCATCGAGGGCCTTCCGTTCAGTGATGTCGTAATAGGCACCACGCAGCCATCGAGAAGCCGGTCCCTTATCGGCCGCTATTTCGCCCTTTCCCGCCAGCCAGTGTACCCCACCGTCAGAATGCTTAACCCGTATTTCTACCTGGAAGGTGCCAGTCTTGATTGCGGTCTCGATCGCCCCGCGCAGCTTTGGCACGTCGTCACTGAAAATAACTCGTTCAAATTCCACGGACGACGGCTTGGGGCCTCGTGGATCGAAACCGAACAGCGTGGCGATTTGGGGGGTCCACTCCCAGTCGTTCAGCGCCAGGTCCAGCTCGAACGTTGCGACGCCACCGGCGGCCTCCGCCAGGCGGAGACGCTCCTCGGATGCGCGAAGGCGCGCTTCGGTGTCCTCTCGATCACGCCAAGTTTCGTTCATGAGCCCTGCGGGTCATTCCTGGCCGCCTAGAATTGCCTTAGCCTCGGCCATAGCCCGAAGCTTGCCAAAAGCTACATGCCGAGGCAGATGATTGAAGCCGCATGTGCTCGTGATGATCGTCTGTTCCGGCGTGAGCCACGGATAGGCCTTGATACGTTCCGCGACCTGCTGGCCGGTTTCTATATTCGGGTCCTGAACGTCGACGGCGCCTATGCCAAGCTGCTTGTTGCCGATCAGACCCTGATAATGTGGCGTCATATCGTGCTCGATCAAGTACGCATCGCAGTCGATTTGGCAGACCAGATCCGCCTTATACCGGCCCACATCGAAATAGCGGTGTCCGATTTGTCCATCGTAGTCGGGTCCGACCGCATAGTTACCTTGGCAGACGTGCACTAACCTGAAGATGTCGTCGGGGAGGTCTTCAATCGCCATGTTTATCGCATCGACGGCGCCACTTACCTCTTCATCATCCGCAACTGTGAAATAAGGTTCGTCAATCTGGATATGTTTGCAGCCCGCTTCGGCAAGGTATTTGAAGTTCTGATGGAGCAGTTTGCCCAGATCGGTCATCATCTGAAGCAAATCGTTGTAGTATTCGTCGTACGCCACGGCTGCTAGCAGGTGGGGTCCCGTCATCGTGACCTTAACCGGCTTGCGCGCAAATGCCGATACAAACTTGAATTCCTCCGCCAGACCGAGATCAATATTGTCGGTAATTCGGCTTCGGCAGGTTGCGGCGGGATGAAAGACATTTGGGTCATGTCTGCTAACCGGCTTCGGCCGAGTAACGCCCTGAAAGGCCGGAATCTTCTGCCAGAAGTGGTTCAACATGGCATTGGGCGGCGAATGTCGATTGTGCGTCCGCCGGTGCATCTCGCCCCCGGTGATTATGTCGATTCCCGCTATTTCCTGTTCCAAGATTGCAGCTTGCGTCGCACGAAATTGAGCGTCCGTGAAGTCACTGGCCGAAAGCTGGCCCGTAGCGACCAGGCGATCTAACGCCTCGTACCAGCGCGGGACGCTATGAGCTCCGACAACCGTGGTCGTATACTTTCTATAACGAGGCATCATCCTCCCTGCTCACCGACGCATTGCCACACCGGTATTTCTTACCGTGGGTGGGTCTGCCTGAGGTTGAGCATAATCTGATCTGCCCTTCAAATAAATTCACCCGGACCTCAGTATTGCGGATTTTGATCGGTTTCGGACCGCCTCGGCTTGTGAGGTAGAAAACGACAACGTCCAAATCCCGAGGCGGCAAACTTGATCAACGCGCTATACGGATGTCCATCTGGCACATCACGGCTGCGATGGACGGGATGCCTTTGGACCTCCTTCTGTGGCATTATGGGCACATGTCCAAACCTTCCAGTGACAACGATGCAGAAACCGGCCACACTGGCGGCGGCATCGCATCTGCCATCGCTCAAGACGTCGAACTGACGATCGAGCAGGTGGAGGATGTAGCCAAAAAGGCCACCCATGCGGCCGCGGTCGCACTGGGCCTGACTAAGGACGAAGTGCCTGCTTTGGAGCCGTCCTCAACGGTGCCTGCTGGGACTGATGACGAGAACACGCCGGCGCCATCGTCCAAGCCCAAAGCATAAAATTTCGGTGCGACGCAGATATAGCCGTCCATCCAGGGCCGGCGGAAGGAAGCCCCCCCGCTGTTCGCGAGCGAGGTCGCCCGAATTGAAAAAGACGGTTTCGGCTGCGGAACAAACATCGCATGAGGGTGTCGGCAATCACGCGGAGCCAGCTGCGTTTCGGCGCCAGGCGTAATCGCGCAAACCCAAATCGGATCGCTATAATGCTGCGGCCAGCTTCGCAGCCGTTTCGCGTGCGGTTGGCCGCGACGACTCGTCGAGTCGTCGCGGGCCAACCGGACAATAGCGATGACGCGGTTTTCACCGCTATCGCCGACGCGTTACGCGAAGCGTTGCATGTCCATCGAATCAAGAGCGCATGATGAGGAAACTGCTCGGCATATTCGCATTAATCGTCTTCGGATTCGGACTCGCCTTGGGCGTCGCCGATCTCGGTATCCGCATCGCGAATCGATGGTTTCCATACTTCTATTGCTACGACCGGTATCGCGGATGGGGCTTGGAGACCGGCGCTCACGGCTGGTACCGGCGCGAGGGCAAGTCCTACGTGCGCATCAATCACGACGGCTTCCGCGGCGCTGATTTCGACAAAATAAAGCCAACTGGCGTCGTGCGCGTAGCCGTAATCGGCGACTCGTATGTCGAGGCGATCCAAGTGGCGGAGCACAAGACCTTCACCGCGGTGGTTGGACGCGAACTCGCCAATTGCCCGCGGCTCAAGGGTAGCCGCGTCGAGGCTATGAACTTCGGCATCGACGGTTATGGCACGGCGCAGGAACTCATTACGCTGCAACGCAAGGTGTTGGCCTACTCGCCTGATATCGTGGTGCTGGCGATATTTCTCGGTAATGACGTGCGCAACAATTCCGTCGTGCTCGAGCCTGACCAATGCCGCCCGTTCTGGGTTTACGACGGCGACCGCATGCGGCTGACCGGCCCGTTCAACGATTCGCCGAGCTTCAGGCTCTGGTGCATGGCGCGTTTCGATTATCGCGATCTCAGGCTGCTCGACCTGTTCAGCAACACGTGGGAGATCGTCAAAGGCGGCCACCGCGGTCCTACCGCGGAACATCCGGTCGAGCAGGCGATAAACTACAGCATCTATATGCCGCCGAGGGATCGCTCATGGCAAGACGCTTGGCGCGTGACGGAGGGATTGATTACGGCGGTGCGCGACGAGAGCATAAGCCACGGCGCCATGTTTCTTGCGGTAACCGAAGACACCGGAATTCAGGTCTGGCCCGATCCCACGATGCGCGAGAAGTTTCAAAAGCGCCTCGGCGTGAGCGATCTCTTTTACCCCGACCGGCGTGTCGCAGCGCTCGGCGATCGCGAGGGTTTCGCCGTGCTGAACCTCGCGCCGCCGCTACAGCGCTATGCCGAAGAGCATCATGTCTTTTTACACGGCTTCAAGAACATGCCGATGGGATTTGGCCATTGGAACGAGGCGGGACATGCGGCTGCAGGTCATCTCATAGCGCAAAAATTATGCGCAATGACGACGGCAGGCCAATGCGGAAGCTGCGGTAACTAAGCGAGGATTTTAGCGAGAACTTGGTGGGAATAGGGACGGGAGTATCGAGTTATTCTCGCCGCAGCGGCGAGCCGCCAGGATTGACGGCGCCGATGGGGCCGTTGGCCATCACCTCACGATAAAGTTCAAGCGTGCGATTGACCATCCCCTCGACGCTGAATTCCTCGCGGGCACGACGCGCTGCCGCGACGCCTAATCTGCTACGGAGAACGGGATCGTCGAACAGCCGATTGATCGCAACCGCAAGTTCGTCCGCATCGCCCGGGCCAACCGTAAATCCCGTTTCACCATCGATCGAAACGAACGGCACGCCCGACTTGAGCCTCGTATTGACGACCGGCTTACCACACGCCATCGCTTCGAGCTGCGCGATTCCGAATGCCTCACTGCGTGCGATCGACGGCATCACGAAAACGTCAGCCGCATGGAAGTAGCTGATCATCTCCTCCTGCGAGACCCGGCCGAGAAACGTGATTCGATCCGTTGCGCCGGCGTCGAACGCCTGACGTTCGAGCTTTCTCAGCAGCGGTCCCTCGCCGACCAACAGCAGATGGCCGCGGACCCCCGCCATCGCGCGAATAAGAAATTCGAAGCCCTTGTAGTAGACCATCCGTCCAACTGCCAGCACGATACGCGGGCCGTAACGCTTGCGAATCTTCGCCGCAGTCTCAGCGTCACGCGGAGCGAACGCGTCGGCATCGATCCCAAACGGGATGACGCGGCAGCGATCGCGATTGCGTGAAAGTATCGGCGAGCTGTCGACGTAATTGGGCGAACTCGCGATCAACGCCGATGCACGCGACAGGATCGCATCGTCGAGCGGGCGCAGCATTCTCCCGATGGTCTTCTGGCGCACGATATCGCTATGCCAGGTAACGACCAGCCGGCCCTTATGCCTGCTCGCGAGATACGCCAGCGCCGCCAGCGGATTCGGCAGATGCAAATGAATTATGTCAGCGTCCGCGCGGTGAATCTCGCGCACCATGGTCGGACAGACCGGGGTCGCTGAAAGATTGAACAGCCGCGGCAATCGTTTGATCCTAACTCCGTCGATCACACTCTCGCGCAAACGGTGCCCCTCGTTGGCGACAATTACATTGACCGTGATCGACTTGGTCAGCTCCCGGCAAAGCGCATGCAGATGGCTCTCGATCCCACCGCGGTACGGCAGGTAAAACTTGCCGATGTGCAACACGCTCAGCAAGGCAGCATCGGCGCTTTCGTTCAGGCCCTCCGCTTGAATTGGCGGCACCGACGCGCCGGCTTCCGGCGGCTCCTGCGCAAATAGCCGTGCCGTTCTGCTTTTATTTGCAGTTGATGGTTTCATTCCGAGAATCTTGAACCATCGCAATTTCCGCTTGCGGCACATGGCGCGAGCTTCGATAGGCGCTGGTGTCGTGATCGGCCGCAAGCGGCGCTATCCAATACGCCGTCGCTCCCGCGCGTCACCCGGACGCTACCTGCCGATACAACCCGGCGTAGCGCCACGCGTATTCGCTCCACGAAAATTTCTCTGCACGCTTGAACCCATCGGAGCGCCGCGCATTCCACCTGGCATGATCGTATCGACGCTCACGAAGCATCCGCAGCACAACCGAGATCCACGCCGCCACATCGCCGACCGCGACATATTCAACCGCCTCGCCGCCTACCTCGCGCAGCACTGCGAGGTCGCTCGCCAGCACCGGCGCCCCACAAGCCATCGCTTCTATCAGCGGAAGTCCGAAGCCTTCCTGAGCCGACGTGATTAGCACGATTGCCGCGCGCCGATAGATCGCCGCGAGGATGGCGGGTTCGACGAACGGCAGCACCGTCGTCGCTTCCTCCACTCTCAACTCGCGAGCCAATTTCGCCTGCTCCGCGGTAAATGATCCGCTCACCCGCACCAGCCGCGCGGCCTCGTAGGTTTTGCGAATTCCGGCGAAAACCCGCAGGAGCACATCGATTCGCTTGCGCGAAATCGTGCTGCCCACATGCAGTATCTCGAGCGTATCGGCGCGGATCGGACCGAGCAGGATCTCGGCCTTGCGATCCGCTTGCAGGTCGGGCTGCGCCCGGAAATATGGAGCGACGCCATTGGGAATTGTCACCATGCGATCGGCCGCGACCAACCGATGCCGCAACAATTCGTTTCGTGTGGCGTCGCTGTCGCACGGCACCATCGCCGCACGTTGAAGACCATCCAACTCTCGCGCGGACATAGCCTTTAACAGCGGCCCCCACACCGTGCCCGACGGCTCGATCACCGGACGAAAAGCGTCGAGGTCATGACAGGTAACGATCGCGCGACGCGCCTCGACCTGATGCACCAGATGGGCGTAGCTGTGATCGATAATGTGAAACACGTCAAAATCGTGACGCGCGCGCTTCAACAGCCGTGGATAGTCAATGAAGCGATTGAGCAGGCGGTCCGCGTTGAACATCACACGGCTCAAACCATTGCGCTTTCTCGTATTCGCCCTGCGCGCAAAACGCCGCTTGAAAGGCGGCCGCATCAGCACCGCGTCGACGCCCTCGAAGTGTTCCGTGCGCAAACGATCGAACAGCGCATCGGCGACCAGGTCCATGCTCGGCCATCCTTCCTCAGCGAAATCCGCCACGACGGCGACACGCAGCCTTGAATCGCTCAACTCGCGGCGCCACCCTCGATCAACTGCGAGAAAAAATCCAAATGATTTTGTGCAACAATCGGCCATGCATAGATCGATCGCGCGCGATCGATCCCGTTGCACGAGAGCTCTGCGCGCGCTGACCGATTGTCGATCAATCCGGCGATCACGCTGACCCATGCGTCCTCGTCGCGCTCTCCCACGATCACGCCCGCGTCGCCCACCACGTAGGGTAACTCACCGCTATCGCTCGAAATAACCGGCACGCCGCATGCAAACGCCTCGACCACCATGCGTCCAAACTGTTCGCGCCAGCGCGCCGTGGTCTGGCTCGGCGCACACAGCAAGTCCATCGCATTGAGGTACGCCGGCACTTGGTCGTGCGTAACATCGTTCAGGATGCGAACGCGGTCGCCATAATGCGCCGCCCATTCGCGCACCGCCGGCTCCAACGGACCGCCTCCGATGAACAGGGCCCGCCACGGCTCATGAATACGGTCGAGCGCACGCATCATCAGGCGGAGTCCCTTCCCCTCGATAAAGCGGCCCACGAAACCAACCACCGCCGGTTCAGGCGAGTTCCAGCCGAGCCGGATGCGCGTGGCCTCGCGCGCGGCAACGTCGGGACGAAACAGATCGGTATCGACACCGATCGGCATCACTCGATGAGGCTTGTTAGCGCCGTAGCCGCGGTCGAGCATGGCCTCGACCACCAACCGTCCGCTGCCGAACCATCCTGTACAGCGCTCGAAACAATATTTTTCAATCAGCGAGAATGGAGGCGGATAGTGCTTGGCGATGTTCTGCATGGTCCAGAAGACCAACGGCACCTCGCGCGGCGTCCACCACGCGATCTCGGCACCCGCCAAAATGTACGGCTCCTCCCAGCAATGGACGAGATCGCAGTTGTCACGGGCCAGTTCGCGCAATCGGCGGCCGTAAACAAACAGATGGATGCGGCCGGTCATGTAAGCCGGAATCGCTTCGAGCCCGCACAACTCACCCGCGATACGCTCGCATTCGATCGCGCGCAAATCCGCCGGGAAGAACGCTGGTGCGACCGCCGTGACCTCCCAATCCGTACCGCCAACACGCGCCATCTCGTGCGCTAGGCGCCGGTTGAGCGCTACGCAATAGGAATGTCCGATCGACAGTATTCGACGGGGTCGTCGTTTCGCACGCGGCGCTTGAACATACGGCACTTTAACATACGGATAGTCGGATAACATTACATCGAGGCTAGCACTGTCCGACGCCGCACGTGTGACATTGCATGCTGCTACTGTCTCAACCGTCGAAGATTCCGCTGCACCCGGCGAAGCCTCGGCCTGCGATAATGTTTGCGAAGATCCCTGCGAAGATCCCTGAGCCGACACCCGAGGAGATACCTGCGGCGCGATCTGATGGATGACCTTCATCAGCGCCTGAAGATGGCGCTCAGGACTGAAGCGTTGCGCCAACTCGATCGCGCCTATCCGCAATCGCGCATGCTCGACGGGATCCCGTACGCAGCGGACGATTGCATCGGCGAGCTCCGCGGGCGCGGGCGGGAGACCCTGAGCGAGCGCCCCGTTAGCGCCGTCGGTGAGCCATTCCGTTATGCCACCCGTTGCGAACGCCGCGGCGGGCAACCCGCGCATCCCGGCTTCCGGGCCAACGAGGCCGAACGGCTCGGGCCATAAGCTCGGCACGACCAGAAGGTCGGATGCATCGAACAGTGCTGATAGCGCCGCCGGTTCAAGCCATCCGGTGAACTCGACGCGCAGAGCCGGATTGCGCCGAGTTAGCGCGGCGGCACGCCGCGTCCATTCAACGCGCGCGCCGCCGTCGCCCGCGAAGATCAAAACCAGCGGACGCGACAGCGCGGATGCTACCAGCGGCAGCGCTGCGAGCAGAATCCCTCCGCCCTTGAGTAATTCCATCCGACCGGCAAACAGCAGCCGTAACGGAGCTGCGGACGATTCCCCTGCGGGCATCTCATAAGTCTCGCGCCGCACACCGCCGCGATCGATCACCGGATAAGCGATGCGGTGGACCGCTTCGACCGTCAGACCATTGCGCACGTACTCCGCGCGAACAAATTCGGAAGCGGTCAGTACCGCGCGACAGCTCCGTAACAATTCGAACCGTCTCGCAGCACGGCGGAAGTCGGTGAGCATCGTCAATGGATTCAGACCGCCGCATCGCCGCGGATAAAAGTTCGCCAGGCAGCCCGCGCCAAAGCATCGCCCGCACGGCGTCGTCGCGGGAAATGCGAACGCCTTGGCCCCGCTGATACAGGTCGCGCGATAATCATGGGCGTACGCAATCGCTGGTGCGATCGTCAGAACGCGCTCTTCAAATTCGGGGTTGGAGAGGCCGTGCGTGTAAATCAAGTCCGGACACCAGCGCCAAATCGAATCGAGCGAACGTTTCGCACCAATCTCGGCCATGCGCCATACCGGCGTATTGGAGTTCCGGCTGATCGGGCGCGAAGTGGACGGCGCGTCATACTCGCACAGCAGCGCGATTTCGTGACCGGCCGCTTCGATCAGCGGAATAACGGTGTCGAGATAACTCTCGACGCCGCCCACTACGCGCGCATTATTGGTAACGATCGCTATCCGCATGCGGACGCTCGCAGGGCTTGAATCGTATGGCGCACATCGAAGCGATTCGCGTACAGGGCCTTGGCCGCGATCTCATAACGACGCCGGCGATTTTCGTTTCCGGTCAAATCACAGACGGTGGATGCGAATGCCGTGGGATCTCCGACCGGGACCAGCGCGACCGCCCCACTCTGCCGCCACAGCGGCTCCGTAAACGATGCTTGCGTAGTCACGATCGCGCGCGCGTGATCGAGTGCCGCCATCATCGTGGTGCGGCGCGAAGTCACGCCATCGGGATAAGGTTGCATCATCACGTCGCAGGACGCGATCGCCATCGATAGTTCAACCGCCGGGAGCGCACCCGTAGCGGCGATGCGCACCGCCAGTTCAGGATATTCACTCGCCAACGATTCTCGGAACTTGTCGCCGTTTGCTCCAATCAGAAGCATTGTCAAAGACCGCTTGTCTGCGAGCACGCGCGGGACGATCTGCCGGAGCATCGCGGCGACCGCTGGCGGATAAGTACCGAAATGACCGATCACAGGCCCACCTGTGGGAACGTAGCGACGCCGTGTCGCGGCGATTTGCGCGCAATCGCCGGCTACCGCGATGGTGCTCGGCACGGGTATCCAAGTGATCGGCTGACCGTCCACGATATAGCGACGCAGCACCGGTTCCCATGCGGGCGCAGCGACAAAGATTTGTGCGGCTGATCGCGCAACCAGTCTCGCCATCACTTTGGTGACCGCGTCGAGCAGCCGATAACGCACAGGGTCGCCGGGCCGCAGTCCCAGGTTAACTTCATGGAACATCACCGCCGCGCCGCCATTTCTCTGGGTATGGGCATAGAGCCACAGACAAAAGGGAACGTTCATCGCCTTGAATCCAAACGCATGCGGCACGTACTGAATCAACAATCGATCACTTGTGCGGTGTTTGAGCGATCGCGACAATTGAGTCAGCGCACGCGCGCCGAAATGTCCCGCCAAGCGATGAATCGTGACGCCCTCATCGTCAGGATCGACACTTGGATTTTCCGGCGCATACACGTCAACTGTGTCGCCGGCCGCGACCAGTCCGCGCGCGACTATGCGCGAGTAGTCGCTGACGCCGCCCGCTTGCGGCGGATACTCGCCAGTTATCATGTGCCATCGATTCAAGCTGCGCTCGGCGGCTAGCGTCTGCGCGCGACCACCGCGATCGATTTGCAGAAGCGGCGAAATCCCGGCAGCTTGAGGAGCCGCTCGAGCGGCCCGCCGTAACGTCCGGTCCAGCCGAAACCCACCGAGACGTTTCTTTCGATCGCAAACCGGCGGGCCAGCAACCGCCGCAATCGGCGAGGCGAATATTCCCGCACGTGGCCTTCCATTAATTGAATCGTGAAGTCGCGGGTCCGCACGATCCGAATCAAACGATGCGCATTCCAAAGATTCGGCACGGTGACGAACAGCAACCCGTTCGGCCGCAGAACACGGGCGATTTCGGCAATCGTCGCGGACTCATCGGGAATGTGTTCGATGGTCTCGGAGCAGATCACCGCGCCAAATGCGCCATCGCGGAACGGAAGTTCGAGCGCGTCTGCCTGCGCCAGAAAAATGCCCAAGCGATCTTTCGGCGCAAGCCGCAGAAAGTTCATTGTGAAGTCGACGCCGTAGACTTGCTTTCCTTGACGCGCGATCGCGAAATCGTATGCCAGATTCGCCCCGCAACCGACGTCGAGTACCGTATCGAATTCGTCGAGATAAGGAGTTACCATCTCTGAAACTGCAGTAACCACCGAATCCTCGGAGCAATGGAAGGCGGACTGTGCCGCGAGCGCCTCCGCTCCTTGCCGCTCGTAATATGAGCGGTCCCGTGCATTCGTGGTTTGCAGCGACCGCTCCGCAGTGCTGTCCGATTCCGCGTTCCGCAATGGCTTCATTTTCGCAGCGCGGACTGCTCGTTCAAACTGGACGGTCCGCCCGCGTAAATCTCGAGACAGCGGCGAACGACTTGCCGCCATGTGAATTTATCGATCACGCGTTGGCGTCCCGCCACACCCATCGCGGCAGCCTCCGCCGGATGTTCCCGCAGCCATCCGATTCGATCGGCGAGCGCGGCAGGATCGTTGGGCGGAACGATAAAGCCGCAAATGCCGTCCTCGACAATCTCAGGCATACTGGCAACGCGGGTACAGATGACCGGCCTGCCGCAAGCCATCCCCTCGAGCAGCGTCTGACCCAGCAATTCCGGCACCCACGTCTCGTCTCCGTACATCGTGCGATAGACGCTCGGCAGTACGACACACATCGCTCCGCGATATGCCCGGATCAGTTCGGCGTCGTCGCACTCGTGGAGAAAAGTTATCCGCTTACCCTCAGCCATGCGATGGAGATCTGCGAGGAATCGCTCGTCAGTGACCCGGCCAATAATTTTGAGCTCGATTCCCGGTACTATCGCGGTGATCAGATCATTGACGCCCTTGTGCGGCAGGAGTCGTCCGGCGTACACGACCGGACCGTCACCAGTACTCGCCGCGCCGGGTGAGAATTTCTCAGTATCGACACCGCCCAGGACGACATGAGCGAAGGCCTTCGCCCCCTGACCAAAATGCGTGCGGCTGTATTCGCTGAGGTGCAGATGGCCATCGAACCATCGGTCGGTCGAGATGTAGGTCGAAACGTCCCATCCACCACCACCGAGATCGGTAACGAACACGCGTCTACACATGACGCGGCCTGCGAGAGCTGCAAGGCTCGTTGCTAGCAGATGCTGCTGATGGCAATGCACGACGTCGACGCCGCGCAGATGAGCCAGCATAGAAAGCGCGAATGGATTGCCGCGCTGTCCGCGCACGTACCAGGGATCTCCGATCACGCGTAGTTCGAGATTGCCGATGCGTTCGCGCCGTTGGTGCGGACCGAACGTGAGCAGCACGGTCTCGACTTCATCGGCCATGTGACGCGCAAGTTCGAGGGCATAGCGCTCGCCACCGCCGAAGACCCCGCCTTCACCGAAAATCGCGGGTGCAATGTGAAGGACTCGCACGCGCCGGAATCAGGTGTGAACGGCTGGGCCGGTGTCGCACGAGGCGGCGCGGGCAATCGTGCGCGCGTTAGCGTCATAAGGGCGGCGATACCTGATCAATCTCATGAGACGACCAGAACGGGCTACTTTATTACTTCGAGATCGACGTTCAAAAGCCAGGCGGCTGAACCTCCACGCCCAGCGTTGTTCGTAAGCCTGCGGATAGCGATTGGCCAAGCGCCAAATCAGTTTATTAACCAGCGTGGGATGAAAGATGATTTGTGCGTGACGACGGCGAAACCGCTTGCCAGTGTAAAAGTCGAAGTCGTGCTCGCGGGTGAAGTAGTGAAAGCTGAAGTAGCCGAAATAATAACGGTGCGTTGGATCGGTGAAGGAGTTTGCCGACGAAAAATGCGGCGTGGTGATTCGCACGACGGCCCCGCCTTGGCAGATCCGATGAATTTCGTTCATCGTGACGACCACGTCTGAGCAATGCTCTATCACGTCATTAGCGTGGACTTCATTGAATTGATTTTCCCTGAATGGCCAGGGGAATTTCTCGATATCGTGAACGACATCGGGACCTACCGCCGGTATGCGGTCGAGGTTGATTGCGCCTTCGGGACGCTTTTGGCCGCAGATAAGGTTGAGAACCGCCGCACCTGGCGCCGGTCATGTCGATCCATCCTGCGGCTGCGGCCGCAGCATTCGCGCAACTCGCCTCAAGTTACGCCGGCGAAAAAGCCACCTGACGTGAACCAGCTTAAATGCGTAGAGCGGATCATAGTGGAAGACCTTTCGCCAGCATCGTACCGCTTCCTTGCGATTCCCCCGTTCCATCGCGGTCAGGGCCTTGCTCGCGTACGAACCCGAATACTGCCTACGAATCTCAGCTAGCAACCCACGCGCGCGAGCGCCATAGCGCTCCCTCATGAGGCGGATAAAAACCTCCGGGCTCCATTTGTCCGGCCTGAGTTCGGCACTGCCCATACGGAACTTGGCGAGTGGCTCAGCAAGATATTCGAATTCACCGTACTCACGCGCGAGGATGAACAAATAGAGATCCTCGAAGCCTGTTGCCTCAGTGTGAAAACCGCCGCAGCGGTCCCATATCGATCGCGGCATTGTAACGGCCGTAGGTGTGATCGGCCACCAATGAGTTAGGATTTCATCCATCGAAGGCGGATGAGCGAGGGATGCGGGAAAGGCCGAGTATTGGACCGGAGTGCCGGCCTCGTCGATACGAACATAATCGGAGAAAACCAGTGATGCCGTAGGGTTGCGCTCGAGTGCAGCGACCGTCTTCGAAAGGCGCCCTGGAAGCCAGATGTCATCGGCGTCGAGAAAAGCGATATACTTGCCGGCGGCGCGCTCAATCCCCACATTGCGCGCAGTCGGCTGACCTTGGTTTTCTTGCCGAATTCTCGTAATAAGTGTGCCGTAGGACTCGAGCACGCTTTGCGTCGAGTCGGTCGATCCGTCGTTGACGACAATAATCTCCTGCCCCTCGAACTCCTGCGCGAGCGCGCTGTCAATCGCCTGGGCCAGTGTAGATTCGTTGTTATAAGTCGGAATTATCGTTGAAACCCGCATCTCGCACCCCCCTATTGGCTATTCATCAATCAGCCGCAAGTGGGCATCGCAATGAACGGGTCCCAAGGACGCGGGCGGAAGACGGCCGCTGCCAGTGACATCGGCGGCCAGCACCTCGAAGGACGTCGCCTCATCAATAACGTCGAAATCGCCGTTCGCGTCGCCCAAATAGAGATCGATAACGTAGATGCCCGGCATCAACGGAATCTTTTCGATCGTACAAACAACAGTGCCGCGCGCGAGCGGATTGCAAAAGATAAGCTGTTCGCAGAAGCGGTCGCTCGTACAAAATACCGGCGCCCCATAACTGGTTTTTACGATTGCGCCGAGCACCGGACGAAGCGGACTGCTCGCGGCATAACTGACCCGGATTTCGAGCGGCCCGCCCATTCGCACCACGGCCGCCGGTGCCGCGTGGCCGCTGAGCAGTTGAACTTGCGTCATCGTTGCGACGCAGTGGCTACGCCTGCCCGGGTGCTGCGCAAGCGATCGCTCACCAGAACCCAACTCGGCCCCAGCGGCAACATAACGCGAGAGTATGTCGAGTGGCGCCCCGCGCGCCTCCAAGCGGCCACCCTTGAACATCAGGCAGGCGCTGCATAGCGCTTCGATCGAAGCCGTGTTGTGACTGACGAAAATCACCGTGCGTCCTTCGCGCGCAACATCGCTCATCTTGCCCAAGCACTTCTTTTGGAACGCGGCATCGCCGACCGCAAGGACTTCGTCGACCAGCAGGATTTCGGGATCGAGATGAGCGGCGACGGCAAACGCGAGCCGCACGTACATGCCGCTGGAGTAGCGCTTTACCGGCGTGTCAACGAATTGATCGATTTCGGCAAAGGCGACGATCTGGTCGAACTTGCGCACAATTTCGGCGCGCCGCATGCCCATGATCGCACCGCTCAGTTGGATATTTTCGCGCCCGGTCAGCTCCGGATGAAAGCCGGTGCCGACCTCCAGCAAGCTGCCGACACGGCCATAGAGCTCGACGCGACCGGTAGTAGGCTCCGTGATGCGCGAAAGCACCTTGAGCAAGGTCGATTTGCCGGCGCCATTGCGGCCGATGACGCCCAGCACCTCGCCTGGCATCACCTCGAAGCTTACGTCGCTCAGCGCCCATATCTGATTCGCGGTAGCGTGGGACTGTCCACCAGCGAGGCGCGACCGCAATCCGCGCCACGGGGCCATTGCCGTCCGCGTGATCGAGTCGCGAATCGTGCGATAGGTTTCACGCTTACCGATGCGGTAACGCTTGCCAAGATTTTCGACTTTGATTATCGGCCGCATTTTTTCAATGAGGAGAAAGGGAGAGTGGTTGAGGAACGCAAAACCTATAGCTTCCAGGATACTGAAACCTCACCGAGGTTTCAGACTTCCCTTTGGTAAAGATGCGGGCTTCGCCCTGGAAAAGCCTCATGGTGATCGACCAGCAGCGCAACGGTCTTGGGTTGGTCTTTGGGACTGCACTTTCCCTTGGGCCAATAGGTAATCGGTCTTGCGACGCGTTTCATTGACAGGTGTGCAATGCCCCGTACAAGTAGAGGGGTAAAGACCTTTGCGCGGAAGCCGAGGTTTTCAGGGTTTCTGAACACTTTGTGAAACGGTGGCCACGCGGGATCAGATAATATCGGCGAATTCTTTCTCCATGCGACGGAATTCAAAAGCCGCATAGATCAGAACGATGATCGTCACCCCGGTAGAAAGCCCGATTACGTTCCATTCGAAGGGGCGGCCGAAGATTGCGGAGCGAAAGCCCTGGATAATCCCGCTCAGCGGATTCAATGCGATCAGCCAGCGCCAACGTGCCGGAATGAAAGTGACCGGGTAGATGATCGGCGTCACGTACATCCAGATTTGCAGCACGAAGGGGAGCGCATAGCGGACGTCGCGATATTTGACATTGAGCGCCGACATCCACATGCCCACGCCGGCCGCAAAGAGCGTGGTCAGCAGCGCCAGCGGAATCAGCATCAGGATGCCCGCGCCGAAAGTGACGCCATAGTAGAAGGCCATCACGAACAGAATCACCGCGGAAATCGCGAAATCGACCAAGCCAGCGCCGACGGCGGCGCCCGGGATCACCAGCCGCGGAAAGTAGACCTTGGTGATCAAAGCCGCATTTCCGACCAGGCTGTTGCTGCTGGTGGTAACCGCCTGATTGAAGAAATTCCAGGGGAGCAGTCCGGCATAGACGAAAATTGGATACGGTTCGCCGTCGGAAGGAACGCCGGCGAGGCGTCCGAAGATGATGGTAAAAATCAGCATCGTCAGCAGCGGTTGCAGCACCGCCCAAGCGACGCCGAGCGCGGTCTGTTTGTAGCGGACCTTGACGTCGCGCCAGACCAGAAAATAAAAAAGGTCTCGATGGGCCCAGAGATCGCGCAAATCGAGCCCGGTCCACCCGCGCCCGCTTTCGATCGTCACGATCGGCTTAGCGGGCAGATCGCTCGTTACGGAGGAGCCGGCTTCCGGCAGATTCGCCCGTCCTCTCAACGCACCGGTCAATGCATCGGTAGGCGGCGGATCGCCTGCGCGCGTCGCGACGTCCACTTTCGCGGGTCCGCCGCTCATAGCGGCTCCCCGGCGATTCCGAACCGCTGCGCTGAATCAGACGGCGTTTGCGTCGCGGGCGAACTCTTCGTAACTGCGACAATTTGTGCGGCCATGTCACGCCAGGTCCATGCCCGAAGAGTGGCAGCCAACGGCGCGACTCTCTGCTTGAACTCGTCCAGGCTCGCGCGCCAGCGGAGGAGTCGCATCGCGAGGTCATGTGCATCGTCAGGATTCGGCAGCAACAGATCGTGTAGCTCCATCGGATAACGCTCGGCGACGCCCGCGCTCTGACTCACGATCGCTGGGATGCCCGAGGCGAGCGCCTCTTGCACGTTGAGCCCATAAGACTCGTAGCGCACGGGACTCACCAGCAGATCGGCAGCCGCGAGCACGTCGTGAACGCGGTCGGTGAAGCCCAGCATGCGGGCGCGCGATCCAAGCCCGGCGCGATCGATCTCGGCACGCCATCGCGGCAACGCGCGCCCGCCACCTGCAACGACGAGATCGGCGTTCCAATCCGATCGTTCGCATAGAGACCGCCAAGCCGCCCATAAAGTATCGAAGCCCTTGCGCGAGTCATAGCTGAACGCGCCGACGAACGCCGCCAGCGGGCGATCCGATGGTATGCCGAGCCACGCACGTGCGGCCGACCGCCGATCCGGCGTGACGGGTTGCCATTCGGAACCGCAACCTAGATAGACCGTACGTACCCGCTCCGGGGCGACACCGACATCGCGAATCAGATCGGTCCGCGTCCGCTCGGAATTCGCAACCACGATGCGCGCGCGCTTGAGCACGCGGAGTTCCTTGCGTGAATTCGACCAGCTCTCGAGGCCATGCTTGAGCCTGAACCACAAGGGAGCGTCGGGGGGCGACATGCGCCATTCCCGATGCACGAAGTGCACCCAATCGATGTCGAACCATGCGCAATTGACGCCGTTAACCAGCACTCGCGCATCCGGCGCCTGTGCGGTCACCTTGGCGGCAACGAGGCGTCCGAGCCGGTCGAGTCCATGTTGTGCGAGAAAATGCGCGCCGGCGACGCGCGTCGCCGTATGAACCTGAACATTGGGATGCGCCGCCAGTTCGGCATCGACGCGAAAGCTCACGAGATGGACGGTGGCTCCGGTAGTGCACAGGTACTTCGCGAACTCCGCGTTGGCGCGGTCCATTCCGCCGCCGCAATGAAAGTCGCCCGCGACGAGGACCCATGCGCGAGGATTGGCACGATTCACTGGCAAACTCGATGACGCCGTGGGCATCTGATTGGGCCAGGCGATTCCGGAATTTTCGCTTGCGGTCGCGGTCATGCGGTCCTGAGCGCCGGATCCGGGGGCGGTGCGGGAACTTCGCGAGAGGCGGTTCGCGCTTTTGCGGGGGTGACGTTGGGAGTCGCTATCCATCCGGCAAATACCAGGATCAAAGCGGTGCCTGGGATCCACGTCAGCAGCCCCATGCCCGTCGGAGCAGTCATAAAGAGAAACACGAGGGCGACGCGTGC
>Ga0182024_10004329_pt1 | contig 32818 bp, 28 predicted proteins | sample P32metaG_FD_120480 | JGI IMG/M metagenome (GOLD analysis project Ga0182024, IMG submission 120480) | Permafrost microbial communities from Stordalen Mire, Sweden - P3-2 metaG (Illumina Assembly) | ecosystem: Environmental > Terrestrial > Soil > Wetlands > Permafrost | place: Sweden: Stordalen...
AATTCTCGCCTACATGCTCCGGCGCAGATTGGAGGGCAGCAGGCCGAGTTCGGCCCGATACTTGGCGACGGTGCGGCGGGCCAGCGGAATGCCGCGCTCGCTGAGAATCTTGACGATTTCCTGGTCCGAGAGCGGCTTCGAAGCGCTTTCCCGCGAGATCAAATCCTGGATCGCATCCTTGACGCTGGTATTCGACATCACTTCGCCCGAAGCCGTCTGGTAACCGGGCGTGAAGAAATATTTCAGGTCAAAAAGGCCGTAGGGCGTCTGCACATACTTGTTGGCGATGGCGCGGCTGACCGTCGTCTCGTGCACGCCCACGACCTCGGCCACCTGGTTCATGGTCAGCGGCTTGAGATGGGCCACGCCCTGATCGAAAAAGGCGCGCTGCCGTTTCACGATTTCCGTCGCAATATTGAAAATGGTCGTCTGCCGCTGATGCAGGCACTTGATCAGAAATTTGCCCGCCCGGATTTTTTCCTTCAGGTATTCGCGCAAACCGGCGTCGTGGCCGTTGTTGACCAGCAAATCCTTGTAGGTATCGCTGATGCGCAGGCGGGGCACCGGGTCGTCGTTCATCACGACCGTCCACTCATCACCGATTTTTTGCACGCTTAACTCGGCCTGGACGATGTTCTGTTTGTCGTCGGAACTGAAACTCGATCCCGGCCGGGGCTGCAGCGTCGCGATAAACTGGGCGGCGGCCTGCACCCGCTCCAGAGGGACTTTCAAAGCGCGCGCGATGTCTTGGTATTTTTTGCGCCCCAGTTCGGCGAGGCACTGACCGACCATCTGCGCCTCCAGTTCCTCGCTTTTGCCCAGGCGATTGATCTGGATCAGAAGACATTCCCGCAAATCCCGCGCCCCGACGCCGACCGGGTCAAACGTCTGGATCAAATCAAGCGTGGCCTGGGCCACCGGATATTCGACCCGCGCCGACTGCGCCACTTCCACCAAAGGCACTTTCAGGAAACCGGCATCGTCGATATTGCCGATGATCTCCTCACCCACCCGGAGCATCTCCGGGTTGCTCGTAGTGAGGGTCAATTGCCGCAGCAAATGGTCCGAAAGATGGGGCGCTTCCACCTGGGAATCGAACAGGAACTGACGGCGTTCGGCGGCCTCGGGATTGTAGCTGGCAGCGGGCGTGTTGCTCTGGGCGAAATACTCGCGCCATTCTTCATCCTTCTGGCGCAGTTCCTTGAGCTGCTTGTCCCAATCATCCGCATCGGTTTCCGGCTTGGCTTCGTCGGGCGATTCCTCCAAAACCGGGTTGATTTCGATCTCCTGTTGGACGAGCGATTGCAACTCCATCGCGGGCGCCTGAAGGAACTGCAGCGATTGCTGCATCTGGGGCGACAACGTCTGCCCGAGCGAAAGATTTTGATGAAGTCCTAGTCCTGCCACAGGACTAAATTACCCCTAGGCAATAACATAATCAAGCAATCTTCGTGCCATTTTCAAGTTGACAATGACTTAGGCGCTCTGCAGTCGTTGCCGGATCAACGCAGGATGTTGCCGACAATCAAGAATGGCTCGGACGCGAATGGTATCGTTCTCGATACGGTAATAGATTGCAAACGGGAACCGACGGGAAAGACACCGATGCGAACCCAAAATCACGCGGTGAATGCCAGCGTAAAGAAGCAACGAGTCGATGTCGGAGAAAAGTGAATCGAGAAAGTACGAGCCGAGTCCCGGCGACTGCGCCTCGTAAAAATGAAAGCCTGAAATCAAATCCTCCTTCGCCTCATCGAGGACTTCGATCTTCACGACACCCGGTTGCGGATGTCTACTTTGGCTATTTCCCAATCCGTAAAGTGCGCCTCTCCCGCTGCAATCCTCTTCTCCCTCTCCTCAAGAACAGTCTCGTGCCAAGCGGGAGAATCCAACGCATCGGAGTTGCGGCTCAAATCCTCCCAAAGTGCCTCCATCATGCGGAGCTTTTCCGGGAGAGACATTTCATTTAATGGCAACGTTACTGACATGGACTCACCCTAATCCAAATTGGCTGTAAGGCGAGCCTCCTTTTATCGCATCAAGAGAACAAGAGAGCTTGCCTTTCCCGGCCAAAAAACGGATACATATCCATGCTGCGTTTCACCATCCTCGGCAGCGGCAGCAGCGGCAACTGCGCCTATCTCGAGACCGACCACACCCGCCTCCTCGTCGATGCCGGTTTCAGCGCGAAACAGATCGAATTGCGTCTCGCCTCCATCGGTCGGTCCGTGACCGACGTGCAGGCCATTTTCCTCACCCACGAGCACAGCGACCACGTTTGCGGCCTGCCGGTGCTGGCCAAACGCCATGCCATTCCCGTCTATTGCAATCGCCTCACCGCCGAATATCTCCATCCCCAAATGCCCGCGTTCACGAACTGGCGGCTCTTTGAATCGGGCGCGACGGTCGACCTGGGTGATCTCAAAATCAACAGCTTTTCCGTGCCGCACGACGCCTACGACCCGGTCGGGTTCATGTTTTATCACGCGCTGGGCAACATCGGCTTTCTCACCGATCTCGGTTACGCCACCAAACTCGTGATGGAGCGCGTCCGTCAGGCGCGGGCGTTGGTTTTGGAAGCCAACCACGATTTGCGGCTCCTGCAGGAGGACACCAAACGTCCCTGGTCGGTCAAGCAGCGCATTCTTTCCCGGCACGGCCATCTTTCCAACGACGCGGCGGCCGAAGTGGCCGCCGAAGTCGTCACCGAGGCCATGGAAGACCTCTACCTTGGCCATCTCAGCGCCGATTGCAACAGCCCGCTGCACGCACGCACGACGGTCGGACACAAGCTGGAATCGGTTGGCCGCCCACACGTCCGGCTTCACGACACCGCCCCCGACAAGCCGTGCGCAACGCTGGCGTGGGATTAGCGTTTCTCTATGCCTCTCCGCGTCATTTCCGGCACCGCCGGTGGCCTGCACCTGAAATCGCCCAAGCGCCATGCGTTGCGCCCGACCCAGGACCGCATCCGGCAGGTGATTTTTTCCAGCCTCGCCGAACTCGTGCCCGGCGCGCGCGTGCTCGATCTCTTCGCGGGCACCGGTTCCTTCGGTATTGAGGCGCTCAGCCGGGGCGCGGCCTCGGCGACCTTTGTCGAGCAGGATAAGGAAGCGGTTCAATGCATCCGGGACAACCTCGCCCATTGCCATTTGCAAGGCGACGTCCGGCAGGCGGATGTCCTCGCCTACCTCGAAAAAGCACCAGCAGAAGGCTTCAATCTGATCTTTGCCGATCCGCCCTACCTCAAGAGCCGCGGCGCGCTCGACGGTGATCCTCTTTTGACGCGGTTGATCCCGTTTCTCCTCCCAGATGGTATCTTTGTTTGGGAACATTATGCCGGGCAGCGACTGCAAAATGCCGGGTCTTGGGAGGTAATCCGTCACCGCGACTACGGGGAAACCGGGCTAACGTTTTTAAGACTTTCACATAAAAACAAGAAAATTACACTCTAGTACAAGGGCTTAAGACTTCGTTATTTGCAAAATAATTTTACCGTGTTTGGTTGAGAGGTTGTTCTTGGTATAGCGTTTGCTAAATAGATAAACAGATACGACCATGACACCAAAACCCTATCAAGTTAACTCCAAAGCGAGCAGTCTGCGGCCCGTGCGGAAGATGATGAAAGGGGCCACAGAGACAGCATGTCTATTCATTGACGTTAACGATGCCATTCGTCGCACCCAGACGATGCCGTTGACCCGTTACGTCGAGTAGACCGCGCGGTGGCGGATCGTCTCCCGGTTTCCACCGGGGGACGATAAGAGAGGTCGTCTCTCTAAAACTTGAACTAAGGCAGCTTTTCTTGGCGAAGCTTTACTGCCGAGCGCGGCACTTATTTTTCCAGAATTTTGCGCGCTTCTTCCAACGTTTTGCGTTGTTCAGCGGTGACTTCCGGAAAGGCAAGCCCCAGCGAATCGAGCGTCTCGATGATCGCGCCGGCCACGACGAGATGCGTGAACCATTTATTATCGGCGGGAACGACATACCAGGGCGCATTGTGGGTCGCCGTCTGGCGGATCATCTCCTCGTAGGCGTCCATGTAATCGTGCCAGTAGCCGCGCTCCTTTAAATCAGCCCCGGAAAATTTCCAGTTCTTGAAGGGTTCGTCCAGGCGGGACAAGAACCGCTTTTTTTGTTCCGCTTTGGAAACGTGCAGGAAAAACTTCCGGATCACCACGCCGTTGCGCGTGAGATACCGCTCATGCGCGTTGATATCCTCAAACCGCTCATCCCAAATATGCTTCGTCACGAGAGAGGACGGAATCCGCTCCGCCTTGAGCAATTCCGGATGCACGCGCACGACCAGCACCTCCTCATAGTAGCTGCGATTGAAAATACCGATCTGGCCCCGCTCAGGCAGTACGAGGTTGGAACGCCAAAAATAATCATGGTCCAGGTCAGTCGGCGAAGGCGCCTTGAAGGAAGTGACTTGGCACCCCTGCGGATTGATGCCCGACATGACATGCTTGATCGTGCCGTCCTTGCCCGCCGCATCCATCGCCTGAAAGATCAGCAGGAGCGACCACCGCTCCTGCGCGTAAAGCTTCTTCTGCAAGTCGCTCATCAGCTTCACGCCCTCGGCCAGAAGCTCCTTCGCGTGCTCCTCGGATTTGACCTTTCCTGTATCTCCGGGATCGATATCCTTGAGCCGGAATTTCCCGCCTTTGGTTACGCGATAATCCTGCGCAAAACCGGTGATTTTATTTCTGTCCATTTTCATGAGGGGAATTTATCTTCGCGCCGTTCGAGAATCAGCACAAGCTCCGTGCTTTTAAAGTGCGGCGGTCATAGACCACCGCTACACTTGGGAAATGGCTCCCCTCGCCCGCTACGCCGGCATCTGGCTCGCCCAGATTCGCTACACGATCATGCGCGAGCTGATGTTCAAGGCGAACTTCATCCTCTGGGTCTTCGTCGATCTCTCCTGGTTCGGCCTGCATCTGAGCTTCATCCAGTTTCTCTATCTGCAAGTCAACACCGTCGCGGGCTGGAACAAATGGGAAATGGTCCTGCTGGTCACGACCAACATGGTCATCCAGCAAATTTTTCAGATGTTTCTGATGACCAATCTCACGAAGCTCCCGGAACTGGTCCGCACGGGCAGGCTCGACTTCTTCCTGGCGCAACCGGCCTCGGCGCAATTCCTGGTCAGCACCCGCTATTTTGAACTGGGCTCGGTCATTAACACCCTCGTGGCCTTGATCGTCTGCGTGGTCGCCATCGCACATTTGAACATGCCCTTCAGCGGGGCCGGATTGCTCGTCTTTCCGACCCTGGTCGCCTGCGGCGTGCTGATCCACTACGCGATGCTGCTCATGCTCATGTCACTGGCCTTCTGGATGACCCGCGCGCAGGGCTTCATGTATGCCTACTATAACGTCTTTCAGATTGCCCGGCTACCGCGCGAAGCCTTCCACGGCGTGGCTCGCATCGCCTTCACCTGGGCGGTGCCGCTGCTCCTCATCGCCAACGTCCCGGCGCGGACGCTCCTCTACGGTCTGAACGGCCTCGACCTCGCGGGGATGGCTTGCGCGACGGCGATCCTCCTCACCCTGAGCACAGCCGTTTTCCAAGCCGGCTTGCGGCGCTACGGCAGCGCGTCGTCGTGATTTCTGGTGGCCCGGACTACTTGTTGTCCGGGCGCGCGAAGCGCGCAGGAAGCGATCTTCGTCAGGAAATCGCGGGCCGCGTTTTTGTCCAACGTCCCATCCCCTTCACCATCACGATCAGGACGAGCGCGGCGATGGCGAAGAGAATCACCGCTCCGACGACCCAGCCCGCGAGAACACAAATGCCGCTCAGCGCGGCCAGCAGGATGGAGACGAGAAACTCGCCGATATTCCAGACGATGCCGAAGATTCCGAGCGAGGCCACATTGGCCGGGGCGGTCATGGCGCGCGCACCGGTGACACCGAGATGGGTGAGCGTTGCCGTGCCACCACCGACCACGGCCGCAAGCGTCCATTGGTAGAGCGGATTCTTGTCCCCGAGCGGCACGGCCATGAGCAAGGTTCCCGCGACGAAGGCCAGCGGTGTGGCCATTGCCTTGATCCAGGTGCCTGCAACCGGAATGAAATGCACGATGGTCTCCGCCGCGCAGGCGACGGAAAGAATGATGAGCGTCGGCTGGGTGCCGAGCCACGCCATGTTATCGGGCAAGGTGATTTCGTGATAGAACGCGAGGAGGTTCACCGCGAGCAGCGGCAACGTTATCCTCACGCCCGCCGAGAGGCTGAGCAGCAATCCGACGATCACCGCGGCGATGGGTTCGTTCACGTCCATATCCTAAACGAATGGGGCTAAAGCTCAAATCATCTGAGGCGAAAACGAATGGGGTTCGATGGAGTGAAGGGCTTCCGCGCCGTGCAGGCGCGCGCGAGTGTAGAGCGCCCATTGGCGGGTGAAAACTTTGTCCCAGGAAAAGCGGGCGTGGACGAGCCGGGACGCCTCGGCGCCGAGCGCGGCGAGGTCCCGATGCTCGTAGCGCTCGATGGCGTCGGCGATGTCGTTCGGATCGTTCCGCGTCGCCCATTGATCGAGTCCCACCATGATATTCGCGTCCATAAAACTGCCGCGCACGCCGACGCAGGGCAGGCCGCAGGCTTGCGCTTCGAGCACGACGAGGCCGAAGGTTTCGCAAACGCCGGGATGGATGAAAAGATCGGCGGCGTGATAATAGGCGGCGAGCTTCGCGTTGTCCTGGATGTAGGAACGCCAGGTGAGCGCGCCGGTGCGATGGCGCGTGGCGGGCAGCACGCGGCGCAAGGGACCGTCGCCGACGATGACGAGATGATAAGTGTTCGGATGCCGCGCGTGAAGCGCCTCGAACGCAGCAAGCAGCATTTCGATGTTCTTTTCCGGCGAAAGGCGACCCACGTAGAGCAGCACCTTTTTGTCGCGAGGCAGATCCAGTTCCTCGCGCAGGGCTTCATTGCGCGGGACGGGACGAAACGCCTTGGTATCGACGCCGAGATTGAGCGTCACCGTGTTGGTGACGCCCCAACCGTGGAGAACCTGGCGCAGATGCTCGGAGGGAACCAGCGTCGCGGTGAATTGGCTGTAGAGCTTGACGATGTAGTCCTCCGCGTAGTTAAGGACGACGTCGCGGAACCAGGCGCCGCCGTATTTCGTCGCGGTGCGCAAATAGGCCTCCGGAAAATGGGAATGGTAGAACCCAAAAACCGGCGCGCGAAGTTGAGCGCCGGCGCGCAACGCGGTCCATGCGAGATGATAGGGATCGCCCGACTCGATAATGTCGGGCCGGATGTCGTCGAGCATGTCGAGAACGAGCTTGGTGTTGAGGATGAGCCGGTAGCGCGACGGATAACGCGAAAAGAAATCGAGCCGGGGCGAACGGATGGTGTGAAGGTGAAGCCGTCCCTCGCGTTCGTAACGGGTGTCGCTTCCGGGAACGATGAGGTGATGCTCGTCGCGCGTATGCTCAAGGACGTGGAGCCGCTTCTCGGAGATGTAGCGCTTCACGCCGCCGCTGACCGGCGAGTAAAACTGGGTGACGTCGCAAATCTTCACGGGGAAAAATTATTGCTACCCGCAGGATGGCCGTCCGCAAAATAGAATCAACCGATGTTGTCCTTATTGCCTTTCCCGTTGATATCAAACAGGGAAGAGACCGATTCGCCGCCGTTGATGCGCTTGATCGCTTCGCCGAGCAGCCCGGCGACGCTCAGAACCGTGAGTTTGAAGCCGGGAATGGGACGGACGATGGTGCTGTTGGTCGTGATGACTTCATCAATGACCGAATCCTGGAGGCGTTTGATGGCAATATCGGTGAGGAGGCAGTGCGAGACGGCGGCCAGGACACGGCGCGCGCCCTTGGCCTTGACCAGCTTGGCCGCGGCGGTGAGCGTGCCGGCGGTTTCGGTCAGGTCGTCGACCATGAGGACGTCCTTGCCCTCGACATCGCCGACGAGATATTGCGACTCGACGGAAGTGGCGCTGGTCCGTCGTTTCGCGACGATGGCCAATTCCGTGTGGAGCAGTTGCGAGTAGGCCGAGGCCATCTTCATTCCGCCCACATCGGGAGAGACGACCGTCAGATTATCGAGCTTGAGCGAGGCCAGGTAACGGTAGAGGACGGGCGCGGCGTAGAGGTGATCGACCGGAATGTCGAAAAATCCCTGAATTTGCTGCGCGTGCAGGTCCATGCAAAGAATCCGGGTTGCACCGCTGGCCACGAGGAGATTGGCGACAAGCTTGGCCGTGATCGGGACGCGCGGCTGGTCTTTGCGGTCCTGCCGGGCGTAGCCGTAAAAGGGCATCACCGCCGTGATGCGCATCGCGCTGGCGCGGCGACAGGCGTCGATCATGATGAGCAATTCCATCAGGTTCTGATTGGTCGGCGGCGCGGTCGGCTGGACGATGTAGATGTCGCGGCCCCGGATGTTTTCGTTGATTTTAACGAAGGTCTCGCCGTTCGGGAACGAGGTGACGGTCGCTTCCCCGAGCGGAACGCCAACGTAATCGGCGATCTCTTTGGCGAGAGCGGGGTTGGCGTTGCCGGTGAAAACTTGCGGGCCGGTATTATCCATTGCTCGGAAAGTGTCGCGTTGCGCGGCGGCGGCGGCAAGCCAGAATCGACACGAAAATGAAACAATTCGAATTTACCTCATTCCGTAGGAATGATCGAAAGTAGCCGGCGATTTATCGCAGGGTCTATGGTCAAAAAGGGCAGCGTTCTGGAGGGACGCTTGATCGGCCCCCAATCATCTCATTTCACGTTCATCCGTCCCTCCGGAGACCTCTGCAAAGGTTGATCGGGTTGGTTTTGGCAAGCCAGAGGCTTGCAACAATCCTAGCCGGTGGTCGAGCGCACGAAGTGCGCGACACCACCGGAACAGGTCCTCCAAACGCATACCCCGGAGGGGTATCACCCTCTGTGCTACCCCTGATCGGGGTAGACCCAAGGGGCGATTGCTATCCGGTGGTATCGCCTGTCGGCTCAACCACCGGCTACGATTGTTGCATTCCTCCGGAATGCTTAAGACGCGGATCCAGCGACTTTCGCAGAGGTCTCCTCTGGGACGGGCGTTCCCATTTCCGGACAACCCGGCGATAAATCGCCGGGCTACTTTCGGACGTCCCTCTGGGACTTCATGCGGATCCATTTATGACGCCGTGTTTACTTCGGCGCGGCGGGATGGAGTACAGCGTTGGTTGCGCCCATCTGTGCAAGCTCCTTGGGGGTGAATTGCCGGGTGGGCACGGTGTAATAAATTTCCTGGCCTTTGCCGCCATCGACCGGTTCTTTTTGCACCGCGAAAAAAGGCAGGCGCGGCCAGACACTGATGAACGTTCGCGCGATCTGGTTGGTGTCGGGCATGATCCAGCTCATGTCGAGTTTTCCGAAGACGACGAAGACCAGGAAATAGAGGACGAGCGCGGTCCCGGTCAGGCCCCATAAGCGAGGCGATTTAAGGATGGAAGAAAGGGGCTTCAAGGCGGAGCTACTTTAGCGTGGATTCGGAGGGAGGACAACCTGCCGTACGTCTTGGTAGCGTCCTTCACTTAAAAAGCGGGGCATGTGGCCAAATGTCGAAATAGACGCTGGGGATTGCCGCTACCAGCGAAGCAATAAAAAGGGAAAGTTTATTTTGCCGTTGGGCGCAGAGAACACTTATGAACCCAGTAAGGACTATCAGAGGGCTTAGGAGCATAATAGCCGAAATGCAGACAAAGTTTAGTTCGGTAGGCCCATCCCCGAAAATTATTACGGGCAGCAAAAAGATGGATGGTATTGCGCAGAGGAAATAAAAAGCGTGACGAAGGTTCATGTTTTGCTCGTTTCCAAGGATACCTCACGCACTGGTTCGCTTATCTCCGCCCATCAATCAGCTCCCAGAACTCGGGGACTTTTTGCAGCATTTCGTCCTCGGCCATGGGGAGCTTGGTGCGGAAGAGGAAGTCTTTTATTGTGTTCTTGTGCAGGACGCGATGGATGAGCAGGCCCGCATCGATCCGCTCGAAATAGATTCGGTATTCCTTGGTGCGATAACGGTACAAATTGCGTTTCTCGCGATGGAGCTTGCCGAATTTTTCGGGATCGGCCTTGTCGAGGTCCTCGGGCAGAAAGTTGAATTCGCTGAGGATTTGCAACTGGAGCAATTTGGGCAGATGCGCCAGTTCGGCGGCGCTGCGGTCGTTGAAAATAATCTGGAACACGATTCCTCAATGATTAGCCACAAAAGAACGCAGAGAACACAAAGATTTTAAAGGTTCGGACTGTGCGACCCCTTCCGGGGTCGATGTTCTTGGTGGAGATTACCGGTGGTGGCGGCCTCTGCGAGGTCTTACCACCGGCTAGGATTGTAGCAAGCCTCTGGCTTGCCAGAAAGAAAGAGGACTTTTACAGAGGTCTCCTTTGGGATTACGAGCACGACATGGATCGAATGCCTTTTGGAGTTCTTTGTGTTCCTTTGCGGCAAAATCTGCGGCTAATTGCCAGTCCCGCTCTTGGGCTGGTCGCCGTAAAGCAGGTAGGGCCGCCGCGCTTCGCGGAACGCGGCCAGCCCCGGTTGCCAGGAGGTGATGATTTCCTCCGGCGTTTTGCCCGATTGCAGCGCAAGCCGCAGGGCGTCGCCGCCCGCGATGTGGTCGAAGGCGTCCGGGCCGGAGTCGCCATTGCCCGAGTCGCGGAACATTTTCGTGCCGGGCGCGTGATACATCCGATAAAGAATCTGCACGGCGAGATTGCAAAGGTTCACCTTGTCGCGGTCGGTGTAGTAGATCTGCGCGCCGTTGATGATCTGGTCCTTGAACACGCCGTAAAAGGGCTTGAAGGTGACCGGCTCAAACAGGACGCCGGGCATCTGCATCTGGTTGAACTCGTCGGTGAGCGCGAAGGAGTCGAAGCTCGGATGCCCGAAGACCGCGAAAGGGAGCGTGTAGCCGATGCCATGATTGATCCCGCCAGCCTCGCCGAGAAAGCCGGTGGCGACGTAATTGAGTGCCGTTTCCGCCGTGGGAATGTGGGGCGACGTTGGAATCCAGATGAGGCCGGTGTCGTCCCAGTACATGGAGCGGTACCAGCCAGTCATGGGGACGATGGTGAGGGCCGGCTTCTTATCGATCCAACCGGGGGAACGTTCGATCATGTAGGCCAGTTCGCCGGGCGTGAGGCCGTAAACGTAAGGGATGTTCCACTGGCAGGTGAAGGAGCGAAACGCCGGATTGAGCATCATGCCTTCGACCCGGTTGCCGTTGAGCGGGTTGGGACGGTCGAGGACGTAAAATTTGATACCCGCCTCACCGGCCGCCTCCATGGCAAGGCCCATCGTGCTGATGAAGGTGTAGCTGCGGCAGCCGATGTCCTGGATGTCGTAGACGAGAACGTCGATGCCCTTGAGCATTTCCGGCGTCGGCTTTTTCGTCGGGCCGTAAAGGGAATAAACCGGCAGGCCGGTGTGCGTGTCGGTGCTCGAGGCCACGTATTGCCCGGCCCAATCGGAGCCATAGACGCCGTGTTCCGGGCCGAATAGCGCCACCAGTTGCACACCGGGCGCGTGGAGCAGGATGTCCACGGTGCTCACGCCGTGGGAATCGACTCCGGTGGCGTTGGTGATGAGGCCCACGCGTTTGCCCTGCAATTCGGCGAATTGGTGGTCCTCCAGAATATCAATCCCGAGTTTGACGCCCGCGGCTTGGAGTAACGGCGTGGAGAGCAGCAGCCACGCAAGTAGAAAGGCTGTGCGGGAGAAGGTCATGCGTATGTTACTGGGTATAGGAGAGGAGCTGGACGTGGTCAAGCGGGGTGGTACCGAGCAGGAGTTGCAAAAAAGACTGAACTGGACGAGGTTAGCTTACGTCTTAAAAAGTGAGACTATTATGAAAAAAATCCTATTAATCATTGCGTTGTTGGGAGTGTTGGGCTTCTCCAGCCAAGCGAATGCCGGAATTCACGTCGGTATCGGTATTGGGGTTGGACCTGGATATTACGGGCCCGGTTATTACGGCGGCTATCCCTATTATGGCTATCCTGGATACGTAGCGCCCTATCCTTATTATGGCTATTACGGGCCTGGGTATTATCCTTGGTATCATGGCTACTGGCACGGCGGGAATTATGGCCGTGGCGGCGGTTATTATGGCCACGGGGGATATTACGGACACGGTGGTTACTCCCGCCATTAAGCATTTTTGGCGGGACGATCTCCGGTTGTCTGCGGACGCGCAGGGGCGCGTCCCTCCAAGTCAGCACTGTCGTCTGCAGGACCAAAAAGAAAAATCCGGTTTGGACTTTGGGTCCAAACCGGATTTTAAATTTTCGTCCCTAAGGGGAAAAATTAGAGGGAGAAACTCCCCCAATAATTCAGCTTGGGCTCCTTGGCCTTACGGCGACGCTTCTCGCTGGGCTTCTCGTAATTGCGACGGGTGCGCGCTTCGCGCAACGTGCCTTCACGATCCAGTTTCTTCTTGAGACGTCGCAATGCCTTGTCGACGGACTCGCCTTTTTTTAATCGTACTTCGCTCAACGTAATTCACCTCGATCCATTTAAATTTAGTCCGGGAGACATGGGTCTCCGGACAAGCATTGTAATGGCCGCAGGCTCCGTGTCAAAGAAATCAGTTAACTGGCTATCCATCAATTACTTGCGCCTTGATTCGCAGGCTCTCCCGGCGGTTGCGCGCCCAATTCATGGATCAAAAAGCCCCAAATATCAGTGCCGTATTCGATCGTTTTAGACACCTGATCGCTGCCGCCATGACCGCTCTGCGTTTCCAATCGAAGCAAAATGGGATTCGTGCTGCTCGTTGCGGCCTGCAACGCGGCGGTCATTTTGAACGCGTGCATCGGGGCAACGCGATCGTCGTTTTGCGGCGTGCAAATAAGGACGGAGGGATAAGGCGTACCGGGTTTGACGTGATGATAAGGCGAGTAGGCGTAAAGCGCCTTGAACTGGTCGGGGTCGTCGGACGAGCCATATTCGGGGATCCACGTTTTGCCGCTGCCGAAGAGTGGGTAGCGGATCATGTCGAGCAGTGGCGCCTCGCAAACCACGGCGCGAAAGAGGTCGGGACGTTGCGTCAGCACAGCGCCCGCGAGCAAACCGCCGTTGGACCCCCCGCGCAAGGCGAGTCGTTCCGGTTTGGTATAGCCCTCGCGGATCAGATATTCCGCCGCCGCAATGCAATCATCGAAAACGTTTTGCTTTTTGAGAAGCATACCGTCCTGGTGCCATTTCTCGCCGAATTCGCCTCCGCCGCGCAGGTTCACCATCGCGAAACCGCCGCCCGCTTCCAGCCACGGATAAGCGCCGGCCCAAAAGGAGGGCAACTGGCTGATGTCAAAGCCTCCGTAACCGTAGATCAGGAAAGGCGTGCTGCCATCGAGCAGGATGTCCTTGCGATGAACGATGAACATCGGGACCTTGGTGCCGTCCTTCGAGACAAAGAATTTTTGCTCGACCACATAGGGCGACGGATCGACCGGGAAGTTGATTTTGGCCCAAAGGGTCTGTGACGGATTGGTCACGCTGGTCTGGAAAATCTCGGGCGGCTGGGTGAAATTATCGAATTCGTAAAAGAGCTCGTCGTAATCGGGATCGCCTTCGGCACCCGCGGTTCCAATACCCGGAAGCTCCAGGTGCCGGACGAGTTTTCCATTCAGGTCGCAAATATCGATCTGGCTCGTGACGTTTTTCAATTCATCCAGCACGAGATGATTACCGACGACTTCCACACCCTGAAGCACTGCAGTGGGCGATTCGGGCACGATCTCGCGCCACTTCGAGCGGCGCGGATTGTCCAGGCTGACCTTGAAAAGACGATAACGGGACGCGTCTTCGTTGGTGAGGATGTAGGCTTGTCCCTTCCACGGTTCGAGGGAGTAGGAAAAGTCCTTCCCCACCATGATCGGCTTCCAGGAATCAGCTAAATCGGCGGTCGGCTGGCCCTCCAGGGGCTGGTAATAGAGATCGTTTGTGTTCCCGCCATTATCCTGCTCAAAAAAGATCCACTTTCCATCGCGTGAAACGTAAGCGCCGATGAACTTGGTCGGATCGCCCGTCTTGTCATGAATCACCGGATCATGCTTCGAGTCGGTCCCGAGCTTGTGATAGCGGACCACGGCGAGACCGGGCCGGTTTTCGGGATGGGCGGGATCAGCTGGCGGCAGGTAAGTGTAGACGAATCCGGAACCATCCGGGAGCCACGACGGCTCGGCATACTTCGCACCCTCGATCACCTCGCCGGGCAAGTCCTTGCCGCTCTCCACGTCCTTGACGTAAAGGGTCGCCTCGTCGGCATTGTTCGGCTTCAAGGTGTAGGCGAGCAGCTTGCCGTCGAGCGATGCCTCAGCGGCACCGAGCGAGGCGTTGTTCGTTGCGACAAATTGATTGGGGTCGATCAGGACATGTTCGGGCGAAGAGGGGTCCGTCGCCGACCGCCAATAGAGGGCGGCCTTTTCCTGGTTCGCCTTGCGTTTCATGTAAAAGTAGCGGTCGCCCGCGCGGCCCGGCGCGGTGATCGTGTCGATGTGGAGGAGTTGGGCGTAGCGCTTTTCGAGCGCCGCGCGTCCGGGAAGGGCGTCGAGGTAGCTGCGCGCGAGCTTGTTCTGGGCGGCGAGCCAGGTCTGCACTTCGGGCGATTTGACGTCTTCGAGCCAACGATAGGGATCGGCCACTTTGACGCCAAAATGAATATCGGAAGCATCGACGGTGCGCGAGGGCGGATAGGTGAGAGGTAAAGTGGACATAGGCGGTTGGGTGACTCCAGCCGAAGCGGTGGTATTGGTGGAGATCACGGGCGACGGCATTTTGGGTGCGAGAGTGACGGTGAAAATCAGGGCCGCGAGGATGATAAAAGCGACTCCATATAAGATACCTCCCAGAGTGGGGCCGTGCCCCTCGGATTTGGATTCTTGAGGATGCAACGGCGGTGGAATGAGGGTGCCCATGATTCTATGAAATTACGTCTTCACGGTGAGGTCACAAGCTTTGACTTACTGATCCTTGCGGAGTCGTTTTTCCTGAAGTAAGCTTGATGTCCCAACCAAAGGAGCACGACCTCGATGACCACCTACACCCATATCGACAACCCCCTGGGGCAATTGCTGTTAACGAGCTGTGAAGGCAAATTAAGCGGTCTTTATTTCGCAGATCAACCGCACGCGCGAATCGATCCCGACTGGGTCCGGCAGGATGACGCCGAGATTTTCGCTCAAACCGCGCAACAACTTGAGGAATATGCCTCCGGCGAACGGGAAAACTTTGATCTCCCGCTCGGTTTAAGCGGAACGCCCTTTCAGGTACAGGTCTGGAACGCCATTGCCGCCATTCCTTTCGGCCAGACGATCACCTACAGCGAACTCGCGCAGCAGATCGGCCGCTCGTCCAAGGAGGCTCGTGCCGTGGGAGCCGCGACGGGACAGAATCCCGTTTGCTGGATCGTTCCCTGTCATCGCGTCGTGGGGAAAAGCGGCGCCCTCACCGGTTACGCCGGGGGCATCGCGCGCAAAAGCGCCCTGCTCGAATTTGAAGGGGCCAAGTCTGTTGGCTGGGAAGCGATTCTTGCGTATGGCGACAGACAGCCCGCGCTGGCTTTGGTGTGACCGAACCGCCGCCCAGCGTGCGGCGGCTACCAGCTAGGCTTTTCGTTTGGCTTCAAGCTGCTCCCAGCGGGCGTAGCCCTGTTTGATGCGCTCTTCCAACACCGCCAACTCGGTCTTGAGTTGCGGGACGTTTCCCGGTTGCTTTTGGTAAACCGCCGGGTCCCACAATCTCGCGTTCAACGCGCTGAGTTCGGTCTCCATCTTTTCGATTTGCCCAGGCAGCTCCTCCAATTCGCGCTGCTCGCGCTTGAGAAATTTCGCCGCTTTCTTGTCAACGATTCCAAGCGCAGGCTTCGCTTCGGGTTTGGGTTCGGCAAGAATCTCTCGAAAATGAATCGGCTTCGCATCGCGTTGCCGAATCCAGTCCTCGTAGCCGCCGGTGTATTCGGTGATGCGCCCCTCGCCTTCAAAAACCAGGACGCTCGTCACCACGTTATCCAAAAAAGCGCGGTCGTGCGATACGAGCAGCAGCGTGCCGGTATATTCGAGGAGCAATTCCTCGAGCAGTTCGAGCGTTTCGGCATCGAGATCGTTGGTCGGCTCATCCATCACCAGCACGTTGGCCGGTTGCAGGAAAAGCCGCGCGAGGAGCAGGCGATTGCGCTCGCCGCCGGAAAGCATTTTCGCGGGCATCCGGATGCGGTCAGCACGAAAAAGGAAATCCTGAAGATAGCTGTGGATGTGGCGCGGACGGCCCTGAAAGGTGACCGTCTCCGCATCGCCCGCGACATTTTGCGCGACCGTCTTGGCATTGTCGATCTGGCCGCGCAACTGGTCGAGATAAACGACCTGGAGGTTCGTGCCGAGTTTAACCGAGCCCGCTTGCGGTTCGAGCTGGCCTAGCAATAATTTCAGCAGTGTGGTCTTGCCACCGCCGTTCGGGCCGATGATGCCGATTTTATCGCCGCGCCAGATCGTCGTGGTGAAGTCGCGCACAATCGGCGCGCTGCCATAATCGAAGCCAATTTCCTTCGCCTCGATCACTTTCTGGCCCGACATGCTGCCGGTCTGGATTTCGATGCGGGCCGTGCCTTCGCGCAAGCGGCGTTCGCTCCGCTCGGCGCGCATCTTTTGCAGCGCGCGCACGCGGCCCTCGTTGCGCGTCCGGCGCGCCTTGACGCCCTGCCGCAGCCAGACTTCCTCCTGCGCGAGTTTCTTGTCGAAAGCGGCCCACTGCTTTTCCTCCGCTTCGATATTCGCGGCCTTGCGTTCGAGATAAGTGTCGTAATCGCAGGCCCAACTCGTGAGCTGGCCCCGGTCGAGTTCGACGATGCGCGTGGCGAGTTTGCGCAGGAAGGCGCGGTCGTGCGTGACGAAGAAAAGCGTTATCTTCGATTCCAGGAGGAATTTCTCCAGCCACAGGATCGAATCGAGATCGAGATGATTCGTCGGCTCGTCGAGCAGCAGAATATCGGGCTGCCCGGCCAGCGCACGGGCGAGCAGAACGCGCCGCTTTAATCCGCCCGACAAGGCGGAAAATTCGTGATCGGCGGGGAGTTGCATCTCGGTCGCGAGATCTTCCAGGCGCACGTCGGTCTGCCATTGCTCCTCGTGCCGGTCGGCACGCAGGCCGGAGTGAAGCACCTCCATGACGGTGCCGGTGATGTCATCCGGAATCTCCTGAATCAGGCGCGTGACGACCGCCGCATCGGGGAGAATCAGTTCGCCTTCATTCGGCGTTTCCTCGCCCGTGATGATCCGCATGAGGCTCGTTTTGCCCGCGCCGTTGCGCCCGAGCAGACAGATGCGCTCGCCCGCCTCGACTTGAAAATCGATCTGGTCGAGCAGCGGCGCGGAGCTGTATTTGAGCGTGATTTGGCGAAGTTGGAGCAGCGGCATGGAAATGGAGGGGCCGGTGACTCTACTCTACTTCCCTAGAATCTGTCTTGCTGATTCGCTCCGTTAGCGGCGGTCTATGACCGCCGATGGATTAGCAAAGCGCTTATTCACGTTCTCGGCGGTCATAGACCGCCGCTACAGCACTCGACAACGATTGGCCTCTGATGGAAAATAATAGTATGGTCAAAGGTCAAAAAGTAGTCTGCGTGGATGACAAGGTGGAACCGGAAATCCGGAGGCTCTACGACAAGTGGATCAGCAAAGGCACGACTTATGTGATCCGGGACGTGATGCTCGCGCAAAATCGGAAAGCCGAGTGGGGCGAAGTTGGATTACTTCTTCAAGGCATCGTTAATCCGACGCAATCGATTCCACCCTTTCAGGAACGCTCGTTTAACAGCGAGCGGTTCCGGCCCATCGAAGACAAGACTATCACCGAGTCGCTCGAACAAGAGCAGTACGCTGAGATGGAGAAGTAGCTTTCGGGAAACGTATCTTAAAGCCACTCGATGTGGCCGTCGTTCAGCTTGTAGATTCCGCCGACAACGCGGACTTTGCCCTGCGCGACGTAATCGCTGAGAATGGGCGAGGCGGTTTTCAGGGCTTCGACGTTGAGGAGGACATTCTCGCGAATGGCGTTGGCGAGCAGGTCGCCCGGCTCGGACATGGCCGTCTTCACTGCGGGCGCGATGTGATCCACCAGATGCGGGAGATGCCCCGGCAATTCAGCGCCGTCTTTGACCGTCTTGATCGCCGCATCGACCGCACCGCATTTGTCGTGGCCGAGGACAACGAGAAGCGGCGTGCCGAGAAATTTGACCGCATATTCAAAACTCGCAATGCCGTCCTCTTCGGCAAAATTACCGGCGACCCGCACGATAAAGAGGTCGCCAAGCCCGGCATCAAAAATGTATTCCGGCGCAACGCGCGAATCGGCGCAGCTCAAAATTCCGGCAAACGGATTTTGTCCACCTTTCAGAATATTACGCTCCGTGCCGAAATCCTGATGTTTCATGACTCCCTCGACATAACGTTCGTTGCCCTTTTTCAGCCGTTCCAGCGCTTCGTCGGGCGAGAGGACATTCTGCGGCTTGGGGGTTTCCCCGGCGGCAAAAAGCGCGCGCCCGGAAAGGGCCATGCCAGCGGTCGCGCCGCCGACAAGTTTAAGAAAGCCGCGCCGCGAATAAATCGGCATGTGGTTCAGTGAGGGATTTCCGCAGATGGCGCACATAATTTTATCTTATTTTGTCGGCTCAGTGTCCGAGTCGGGGGCCGGCTTCACAAAGACGTCGGGGTGACGGTGCACTGCCTGGGCTAAAGAGAGTGTCATAAAACTGATGAAACCTGCTGCCAGGATGGCAAATAACACAGCGAAAAATAATTTCATGAGGGAAGTCCCCGCTAAGACGCAATCACCATTTATTAAGCGTAGCGTCCAGAAAGACAAGTTCCTTCGATGCGAACACTCACTTGGCCTCGGTCACCAACGCCGTAAGCCACGCGCTTCATGGAAATGCAACGCGACCCATGGCTACTTTTGAAATGAGTTCTAAAGCCCCCGTTGATAAATCTGGGCCTTGAGTTCATCGTTGGAGGCATAAGGCGTATCCATGGAATCGATCCGGATCGGCTCGTCCTTTTTGCAATCGGTGCGCATGCGGTGGCCGTATTCCCCCAACATCAATTCGCGCGTCGAGATTTGCCCTTTCTGGAGGGGAATCGCGAGATAGATGTCGTACTCCGAAAGCAACTGCCCGGCCTTGAGATCGCGCCGCGCATAAACGCCGCGAATGTAGGAATCGAGATAATCGGTTTCCTTTTGCAGCGGAATTTTGCGCGAGGTGCCGGCCGCGCCGCACATTTCCTTGACCTTGTGGAAGGCTTTGAACCAGGCGTCGATTTGATGAGGAAGCGAGGAGTATTTAGCGATCTTCGCGCCATCCGTATCGATATCGATGTGCCGCTCAAAAGTCCGCGCTCCCTTGGCGTAGGCGATGGTGATGGACGTGGCCCAATCATGGCACTCATGCGACGACCAGCCCACGGTGTGACCGGGATAGCGGTCCCGCAAAAAATCGATCTGGTTGAGTTCACACTCCGCGTCTTCATGAGGATAAGCGGCCACGCAGTGATTAACCGCCAGATCAATATCGCGCTTCTCGAAGAACGTCACCATGTCATCCATGTCCTTGAGCGGCGTTCCGCCAAAGGAAACGATCACCGGTTTGCGCGTGCGGGCAATCTTTTCGATCAACTGCCAGTCGTTGCTGTCGGCGCTGGCGATTTTTATGATCGGCAGGTCGAACTCGATGCACCGATCGACTGATTCCTCATCAAACGGGGTCGCCATCGGAATGCACCCGCTACGGCGAGTGAACTCGACGAGTTCCTTGTAACTCTCCCTCGATAATTTCGTTTCGTTGACCCGATTGATGTAGCGGATATCGGTCCGGGTCCGAAAATCCTTGTGAACGAAGCTGTCCACATCGCGAAACTGCAATTTGATGGCCGCCCTCACATTATTGAAGCGGGCGATCTTGGCGTGCTGCCGGATGATCTCGATGCCGCGCTCCAAGTTACCCAGGTGATTGTTCGTCATTTCGAGAACAAACAAATCTTCAAAAATATCGCGATTCATGTGGGGAGCCTGGCTGGTACTGGCAATAACAATGCAATTTCCGTGCCGGGGCGTGCGGGCTTTCCCAGTCGAAAAAAGGTTCTAAGTTGTTCTCGTTAGAGAGCTAAGATAGCTTGCTGGATAAGTTTGCCGAGATCAAGCTCGATCCCGAGCCGGACTTTCTCCATCCGTCCCGGTCCGCGCGTCAGAATGCAGTGGAGGCCCTGGCGGGTGTTTTTCTTGTCCAATTTAATGGCGGCGAGAATGGTCTCGACGGGCAGCGTCTTGAGCTTCTGTTCGTAAGGTTGATACCAGGACGCGAGTGTGGCGCGCAAGGACTGAAAGTGGTCGTCGGGCACCAGGCCCATCCGCGCGGAAATAAAGGTGGCCGTAAGCAACCCCAGCGTGACCGCGATGCCGTGGGGGATGGCATAATGGGTCGCCGATTCGTAAGCGTGGCCAAAGGTGTGGCCGTAGTTGAGAAGGTTGCGGATGCCGGTGTCGAGCTCGTCCTTTTCGATGTAGGGCTGCTTGATCAACAGGCTGGCGCGAACGCATTCGGACAGGACGGCGGGTTCGGTGCGCACGCGGTCCAGGCGCTGGCTGAGCCAGCGGAACGGTTCCTCGCCCGCCAGGAGGTGGAGCTTGATCACCTCGCCCATGCCGGAACGGATTTCGTCCCAAGGAAGCGTGCGCAAAAAATCGGCGGCCAACAACACGCGGTCGGGCGGATAAAAGGTGCCGATCTGGTTTTTATAGGACTCGATGTTGATCGAGCTTTTGCTGCCGATGCAACTGTCGGATTGGGCGAGCAGCGTGGTCGGAATCAGTTCCCAGCGGACACCGCGAAACAGGACCGAGGCGACAAAGCAGCCGATGTCCTGGAGAACGCCGCCGCCGATGACGAGGAGGAGTCCGTCGCGCCTCAGCCCGTTTTCCAGCAGCCAGACGAAGACCGGCGCGAGTTTCTCGAAGGATTTTTGCTCCTCGGTTGCAAGCAGTGTCAGGCATTTCAGATTGGTTTTCTGAATTTGATCCCGGTAATGCTCAAAAATAAAGGAGTCGATCAGGACGAGCGTTCCCTCCGTCGCGACAGACGCGAGCGCCTCCGCCGCCGAGTCGTATTCCTCCACGGCGTAGGACCGGCGGCGGCTTTGGATGGTCAGCAGCGGTTTCATTGACAGAGAAAGCCACCGTCCGCGACGACGGCCTGACCGGAAAGATAGGTATTCTCATCGGAACCGAGAAAATAGGCGACCCGGGCGATTTCCTCCGGTTGGGCCAGGCGCCGCACGGGAATGGCGGCGCTGATCGCGGCGATTTCCTCCGGCGAGTTGTTCCGGCGGGTCATGGCACTGTCGATGTAGCCGGGGCAAAGCGCGTTGGCCAGGATGCCGCTGGGGCCATACTCAACGGCAAGCGAACGGACAAACGCGTTCAAGGCGGCCTTGGTCATGGAATAGGCGGCGCGTTTTTCCTTCGTGACGAGGCTGAAGACGGAACTGACGCAGAGGACGCGCCCCCATCCGCGCGCCTTCATGCCGGGGAGAAACGCCTGGGTCAGGCGCACCGGGCTGGTCAGGTTCACCTGAAGCATCGCCTGCATGGCGGAGGCGTCGAGGGTTTCGATCGAATGGAGGACATTGATGCCGGCGTTGTTGATGAGAATATCGACGGGCCGGTCGGCAGAGCGCCGGATGAAATCCTCCAACGCATCGGCGGAAGAGAGATCGAGTTCCGCGCGCGTGGGCGTGAGCACGTCATGGCCGTGGCGGCGGAATTCCGCGGCGATGGCGGCGCCGATGCCGCGCGCGCCGCCGGTGAGGAGCACGGTTCTTTTCACGGCGCGTCCTCCTTGATCGGCACGAGCATGTTCGCGCGGAGTTCGTCGCGGCTGAGGAAGGGGGCCATGTCCTCGAGGGGAGCGGAGACCATGCGTCCGTCGTCGAGTTTGCGCGAGCTGAGTTTCGGCGCGAAGGACTGCGCCAGGTCGAGCATGATTTCGCACAGGGCGGGGCCGTCCGTTCGCAACGTCGCGGCGATGGCCGAAGGGAGTTCCGCGTGGGTGGCGCAGCGGGCGTAGGGAAAATTGAAGGCGGCGGCGATTTTGTCGAAGCGGGGGAAGCTCAGGCCGGAATCAGTCCCGCAACCGACGATGTTGTCGGCGAAAAAAGCGGCCTGAGTCTGGCGGATCGAGTGATAGCCGCCGTTGTTGAGCACGAATACCTTGATCGGCATCCGATGGCCCGCGATGGTTTGCATCTCCTGCAAATTCATCATGACGCTGCCGTCGCCCGCCAGGCAGATGATCCTTTTGGCCTCGGGACGGGCGCAGGCCGCGCCGATGGCGGCGGGCAGATCGTAGCCCATGGGGGCGCAACCCGAATTATGGAAGAGGCGCTGACCTGGTTTGACGAAGGCCGCCTGGAACGCCGTGACGCAGGCCGTGCCGTCGGCGCAGACGATGATTTCGTTTTCTTCCAGGACTTCGAAGAGCGACTCCATGAAACAGTAGGGATTGACCGGCTCGGGCTTTTGCCGGTATTCGGGCTGGACCACCGGATAGCGGGCGAGCCGCTCTTTGCACCAGGTGAGCCATTCCGCGTGATGCGGCTGCCAGTCGAGCGCTTTTTTCTCGAGCAGGGGCAGGAACTGGGCGAGATCAGCGTGGACGGGAAGATCGGGTTTCATGGTCGGCTTCTTCAACTCGGCCGCATCGATGTCGACCATGATCTTGACGGCGAAGCGGGCGAAGTTCTCCCAATTATAGCTGACGAGGCGAACGTTCATCCGGCAGCCGAGGATCAGCACAAGATCGGCGTTTTGCACCGTGAAATTGCCCGCGCGCGTACCAATCGCGCCGGGGCGTCCGGCATAAACCGGGTGCGTGTCGGGCAGGAGGTCGTTCGAGTTCCACGCGGTGACGACAGGGACGCCGAGGCGCCCGGCCAGGCGGAGAAAGCGGTCGTATTCGCCTGAAAGCCGTATGCCGCCGCCGGCATAGATGACGGGCCGTTTCGCTTCGGTCAGACGCCGCAGGACTTCGTCCGTCGCGCCGGGCAAATCGGGCGTCTCGAAAACGAGGTTGTCCTCCCTGGAATGGTAGGCGCGAAGCTGATCGGGAGCGATTTTTGCAGCCTGCACGTTGATGGGGATGTCGATCCAGCAGGGGCCGGGGCGGCCATGCGTAGCCAGGTGGAGGGCGCGTTCGAGGTGGTAGCGAATCGACTGCGGGTCCTTGACGATGACGGCGTACTTGGTGATCGGTTTCACCAGTTTAACGATGTCAATTTCCTGATCTCCCAACTGCCGCAGGGGCAGGCCGGTGCTTTCCACGAGGGTCTCCTCCTTCACCTGGCCGGAAATGACGATGAGGCCCATCGAATCGACGTGCGCGCCGAAGACACCGGTGATCGCATTGGTCCCGCCCGGTCCGGCGGTGACGTTGACCGCGGCCAGCCGGTTGGTCAGCCGAAAATAACTCTCGGCGGCCATGGCGCAGGCTTGCTCATGATGGCAGCAGACCTTGGCCAGCTCGGGGATACGTCCGAACGCGTCGTTGAGATGCATCGCGGCTCCGCCCGTGACGAGAAAGACATGGCGGACGCCATGTTCAACGAGCTTCCGGGCGACGTAATCCGCGAGACGCATCATTTACGTGGTGAGCATTCCACATCCGGCTCTCTGAAAAAAGGCCAAACTCATTTTAGTCGTCGGTGCGCAGATTGACCTGGTTCATGCCCTTCATGATTTGCGCCTGGGCTTCGGGAACATTGGAGACTCCGTGCTTGCTGGCAAGTTTCGTCGTGTCCCAACCGCCGCCGAGCGCCTCGACCAGCAGGACGCTGGTGGTCATGCGGTTGGTGCGAATGGTGACGGCGGTGAGTTCGTCGCTGAGCGCGGTGGCCTGGGCGGTGATCACGTTGAGATAATCGACCGTGCCGGCTTTATATTCGTTGAGGGTGATGTCGAGCGATTGCTGGGCTGCCGTAACGGCCAGGTCTTGGGCGGCAGCCTCGTCCTTTAAAATGCGCAGTCCGGAAAGATCGTCTTGCACTTGCTGGAAAGCGGTCAGCACGACCTCCCGGTAATTGGCGACGGTCGCATCATAATTCGCCTGAGCTTCCTGGACCTGGCCGTGAGTCGCACCAGCATTGAAAAGCGTTTGCGCGATGGCCGGCCCGACAGACCACAAAAAACTGGGGCCGGAAAACAACTGCGAAAATTGAATCGCCTCGAGTCCTGTCGAAGCGCTGAGGGTGAGCTGGGGATAGTAAGCCGCGACGGCCACTCCGATGGAGGCGTTGGCCGAGGCGACCTGCCGTTCGGCCTGCGCGATATCGGGCCGGCGTTCCAGCAAGGTGGAGGGCATTCCGAACGGAATCGCGGGCGGCGTCCCGGTCAGGGAAACTTTCTTCAGCGAGAAATTTGGGGCGGGCTTGCCGGTCAACGTCGCGATGGCGTCTTCATAAACGGCGCGCTGGACACCGACGTTGATGAGTTGAGCTTTCGTCGTGTCGAGTTGGGTTTGGGCCGCGGCCACGGCGCCCTTGGAAACGATGCCGCTGTTGTATTGGTTTGTCGTCAGATCGAGAAATTGCTCATAGGAAGTGACCGTGGTTTGCAAAAGCTGCTCCTGGGCATCGAGGCCATGCAGGCTGAAGTAGTCCTGGGCCAAGGTCGCCTGGTAGGACAACCGCATATTTTCCAAATTGGCGAAGGAGGCCTGGGCTGTCGCGGTACTGGCCTCCACATTGCGGCGAACGCTGCCCCAGATATCAACCATGTAGCTCGCCTCCACGGGGAGGTCGTAGAGGCTGACGTCTTGCGCGCCGACATGTTGGGTGCTCCGGCCCGAACCGCCGGTTCCGCCGCCGCCGCCTCCTCCGCCACCGCCGGAACTCCTACTGCTGCTGGTGAGACTCTGCGAAGCCTGCGACATGGTGTAGGACGGATTTGTCGTGACCGTCGGGAAGAATGCCGCCCGGGCCACCTTGACCGCCGCCGCGGCTTCGCGGAACTCGGCCTCGGCCTGGATCACATTTTGATTCGAAATATTGACCTGGTCTTCCAGGGCATTGAGTTGAGGGTCGTGGTAAATCTTCCACCATTTTCCGCGAATCATGTCGTCCTTGGGCTGGGCCGGTTTCCAATCGCCCATCTCCTTGTAGTTGGCGACGGGGGTGGGCGCCGTGGGCGTGACGTAATCAGGCCCGACCGAGCAGGCGGTGAAAAGAAGCGGCAGAGCAATGAAAGCGATGCGGGGTGCCATGATCATTCTCATATTCACGCTTCCTGGCCGAGGGGCAATCCCTCGGTCTCGTCCTTCTCGCGGCTCCGTTGCATCCAAAGCCGGAAGCGATCCATATAAAGATAAACCACCGGCGTGGTGTAGAGCGTAAGGACCTGGCTAACGAGAAGGCCGCCGATGATCGCGATGCCGAGGGGACGGCGAAGCTCGCTCCCGGTGCCGGTGTCGAAAGCAAGGGGGACAGCGCCAAGGATGGCAGCCATGGTGGTCATTAAAATGGGACGGAAGCGCAACTGGCAGGCCTCATAGATCGAGTCGCGCGAATTCTTGCCTTCCTCGCGTTCCGCAGCGAGCGCAAAATCGATCATCATGATGGCGTTTTTCTTCACGATGCCGATCAGGAGAATGACGCCGATTACCGCGATGAGGCTCAGGTCGGTTCCGGTGATCATCAGCGCCAGCACCGCGCCCACGCCGGCGGGTGGCAGCGTGGAGAGGATCGTAATGGGATGGATGGCGCTTTCGTATAAAATTCCAAGGATGATGTAGACCGCCAACACTGCCAAGCCAAGCAGGTACCACTCAGTAGGGAAAAGAGCTTGGTAGGCCAGGGCGTTGCCCTGGAACCCGCCACGGACCGTTTCCGGGAAACCAATTTTCTGTTCCGCGGCATTGATAGCGTCAACGGCATCGCCCAGCGCCGCGCCGGGTTGGAGATTAAACGAAATCGTGACGGCGGAAAACGGGCCCTGGTGATTGACCGACAGGGGAGCGGTGGTGGGAGCGTTATGGGCCAGCGCGCTGAGCGGAACCTGCTGGCCGCTGGACGACGTGACGTAAATATTCTTAAGGCCCTCCGGATTGAGCCCATATTGCGGGGCTGCTTCCATGACCACATGGTACTGGTTGAGCGACGTGTACATGGTGGAGACCTGCCGCTGGCCGAAAGCGTCGTAGAGCGTGTTGTCGAGAAGCTCGGAGGAGATGCCGAAGCGACTGGCGGTATCGCGGTCATATTCCAATTCGGATTGCAGGCCCAGATTCTGCTGATCGCTATTGACGTCGGTGAGAGTGGGGATTTTTTTCAATTCAGCCAGCAGCTTCGGCGCCCATTCCGCCACATCGCTGAAGTCGTCGCTTTGCAGCGTGTATTGATATTGCGCCTGGCTTTGGCGCCCTCCGATGACAAGATCCTGGGCCGATTGGAGATAAAGTGTCGCACCGGGTATCCGGGCGAGTTTGGGACGCAGGTCCGCGATGATGAGATCGGCCGATTTTCTCTGCGCCAGCGGTTTCAGGGTGATGAACATCTGCGCCGTATTCACGCCACGACCACCGCCGGTAAAACTGGCGATGGATTGAACGCCAGGGGCGGCCAGGACGATTTTGTTCATCTGTTGCAGACGCTGATTCATCGCGTCAAACGAGGTGTCCTGGTCCGCCAGGATTGATCCCATCAGGCGTCCCGTGTCCTGTTGCGGGAAGAAACCTTTGGAGACATGGATGAACAAATAAACGTTGAGCCCGATGGTGAGGAGCAAAACGATAAGGGTAAGAGCCGGGTGCAACAGGACTTTCGTCAGGGTGTATTCGTAGGCCCCCAGGAGCCGGTTGAAGAGATTTTCGGTGAAGTGGTAGATCCTTCCGTGCGTCTTCTTCTCCGGCTTCAACAGCAACGCGCACATCATCGGCGTGGTGGTCAGCGAAATGACCATGGAAACCATGATGGCCACGGCCAGGGTGACGGCAAATTCGCGGAGAAGCCGCCCAACGATTCCTCCCATGAGCAGGATCGGAATAAAGACGGCGATGAGCGAGAGGCTGATGGACAAAACCGTAAAGCCGATTTCTTTCGAGCCATGCAACGCGGCCTTAAGCGGCGACATCCCCTTTTCCAGATGGCGCGTGATGTTTTCCGTCACGACAATGGCATCATCCACCACAAACCCGGTCGAAATGGTCAAGGCCATGAGGGAAAGATTATCGAGGCTGTAGCCGCACAGATACATCACGCCAAAGGTGCCGATGAGCGAAACGGGAACGGCGATGCCCGGAATCAGCATCGTGTGGACATCACGCAGGAAAACGAAAACCACGATGATGACCAGGATGACGGCAATAATCAGGGTGCGCTCGACATCGGAAATGGAGGCGCGAATGGTCGTCGTCCGATCCATGACGACGCCCAGCTTGATGGACTGGGGAATCGAGTTTTGCAATTCGGGGAGCATCGCGTAAATGCGATCAACCGTGTCGATGATGTTCGCGCCCGGCTGGCGAAAGATGATGAGCAGCACTGAGGGCTTGCCGTTCGCGTAACCGGCGGTGTGGATGTCTTCGACCGAATCGACCACGGTGGCAATATCGGCCACCCGTACCGGAGCGCCATTTCGATAGGCAATGATGAGGGGCCGGTAATCGACCGCTTTGTAAAGCTGATCGTTGTCGTCGATGGTCGAAGTGCGGGTCGCGCCGGCAAAGTGGCCTTTGGGCACGTTGGAATTCGCCGCGCCCAGGACGGTACGCACATCCTCCAGGCCGATGCCATATTTGTTGAGCGCGGTGGGATTGACTTCCACGCGCACGCCGGGCAGCGAGCTGCCGCCGACACTCACCTGCCCGACACCACTCACCTGGGAAAGTTTTTGCGCGAGAATGGTCGAGGCCGCGTCATACATCTGGCCCTTGGTATCCGTAGGCGAGGTCAACGCGAGAATCATGACAGGCGAATCGGCCGGGTTCACCTTTCGGTACGTGGGATTGCTGGGAAGGTTGGCCGGGAGGTTGCTGCGCGCGGCGTTGATCGCGGCTTCCACGTCCCGCGCCGCCGCATCGATGTCCCGACTAAGATCAAATTGCAGCGTGATGTTCGTGGAACCGAGCGAGCTTTGTGAGGTCATCTGCGTGACACCGGCGATGCGGCCAAACTGGCGTTCGAGCGGCGTGGCCATCGAAGAAGCAACGATTTCCGGACTGGCACCGGGAAGACTGGCGCTGACGGAGATGGTGGGAAAATCGACCTGCGGCAGAGGAGAAACAGGCAGGAGATAAAAGGCCAGCGAACCCGCCAAGGCAATGCCGAGCGTGAGCAGCGTCGTGGCAATAGGCCGGTGGATGAAGGGTGCCGAGATGTTCATGGAACCCTTTCTCCACGCAATCGGTCATGCTGAGCGTGTCGGACGTCCCAGCGGGACGCCTGAGAGTAGCCCGGCAATTTATTGCCGGGTTTATGGGAGGAGTGCGATGCGTCCCGTAGGGACGCTTGAACGCTTCGCCCGTAACCAAGGTCTGATATCGGTTTCATGCGTCCCGCAGGGACGCGGTTCCCTGTCTCAAACCACCCGGCAATAAATTGCCGGGCTACTTTCGATTGTCTCGTTGGGACAAACCCGATTCTAACGGGGAACGTTTTTCGTAGAGAACCCTGAAAGGGTTGCAAGCCTCCAGAGCTGGCCGCCAACACCGTGTGGACTGCGCGAAATAAGGGGTTCATGTGGTCTCCGGCTCCACTCCGGGTTCCAGTTCCGCTTCGTCGTCGCGTGCGCGTGCGGGAGGCGCGCCAAACATCCGTTTTGCGAGGCGATCAAAGCCGAGATAAATCACCGGCGTCGTATAGAGGGTGAGGAGCTGGCTCAAGATCAACCCGCCGACAATGGCGATACCCAACGGACGGCGCAGTTCCGCGCCCGTCCCCGTGCCGAGGGCCAGGGGAAGGCCACCGAACATGGCGGCCAGCGTGGTCATAAGGATGGGACGAAAGCGAAGCAGGCAGGCCTGATAAATGGCGTCCAGCGCGGTCATGCCCTGCTCGCGCTCCGCGTCGAGGGCGAAGTCGACCATCATAATCGCGTTTTTCTGCACGATGCCGATGAGCAGGATGATGCCGATCAGCGCGATGACATTCAGGTCGTTGTGGAACAACATTAGCGCAAGCAGCGCGCCTACCCCGGCCGAGGGGAGCGTGGAAAGGATGGTGATCGGGTGAATGAAGCTCTCGTACAACACGCCGAGGATGATATAGACCGTGACCATCGCCGCCAAAATCAGCAGTGGCTCGCTGGTCAGCGACGCCTGGAACGCCTGCGTCTCGCCCTGATAGGCGGCTTCAATGCCGGGCGGCATGTTCAGATCCGTTTTGGCCTGGTCGATGGCGGTCACCGCGTCGCTCAAGGACGCACCGGGCGCCAGGTTGAAGGAAAGCGTGACGACAGGAAACTGCCCCTGATGCGAGATGGTAAGGGGACCGCTTTTCGTTTCCCAATGCGCAAACGCGCTTAAAGGCGCAGCCACCGGATTGGCCACGGTGGGGGTGGCAGCGACGGGCGTTGTACTGGAACTGGTGGTTGACGTTGTACTCGATGTCGTGCCGGTGCCGGAGGTAATGCCCGCGGTGGAAGGTATGATGTAGACATCGTTTAGGTTGGACGGATTTTGCTGGAACTTCGGGTCCACTTCGAGAATCACGTGGTACTGGTTGACCTCGGTAAACATCGTGGAGATTTGGCGCTGGCCGAAGGAATCATAGAGCGTGTTGTCGATGGTCGACGTGGTCAGGCCGAGGCGCGACGCCGTGTCGCGATCCAAAACCAGCGAGGTGCGCAGCCCCGAGTTTTGCTGATCGCTGGCCACGTCGGCCAACTGGGGCAGCGCCTTGAGCTTCGCCAGCAACTGCGACGCCCAGGTGTTGAGTTCGTCCGCGTTGGGGTCTTCAAGCGTGTACTGATATTGCGTGCGGCTGACCCGGTCATCCACCGTGAGATCCTGCACCGGCTGCATGTAGAGTGTGATGCCCGAGACGGCCGCCAGCTTCGGTTGCAGGCGCTGCATGATTTCCGTCGCCCCCGCCTTTCGCACCTCAAGCGGCTTGAGATTGATCTGGATGCTCCCGGAATTGAGCGTGGTGTTGGTTCCGTCCACGCCGATGAACGAAGAAAGGCTGTCGACGGCGGGATCCTGAAGGATGATTTTGGCCAGGGCCTGCTGGCGTTCCGACATGGCTGGAAACGAGATCGTCTGGTCGGCTTCGGAAATGCCCTGGATGATCCCGGTATCCTGGACCGGGAAAAGACTCTTCGGAATTTCGATGTAGAGATAGACGGTGAGCACGAGCGTGCCCAGCGCGATCAACAGCACCAGCGGCTGGACGCGGAGAACGACTTTGAGCGTTTCCCCGTAGAATGAGATAACGCCGTTAAACATGTTCTCGGAAAGTTGATAAAGCCGCCCGTGGCGTGCCTTGTCGCGCTCCCGGATCAGCCGCGCGGCGAGCATGGGCGTCAAGGTCAGCGACACCAGCGCCGAGATCAGGATGGTGAAGCTCAGCGTGATCGCAAATTCGCGAAAGAGCCGTCCGACGATATCGCCCATGAAAAGAAGCGGAATCAGCACGGCGATGAGCGAGATGGTCAGCGCGACAATGGTGAACCCGATCTGGCCCGCTCCTTTCAACGCCGCCTCCATCGGCTTTTCCCCCTCCTCGATATAGCGGACGATGTTTTCGATCATCACGATGGCGTCGTCCACCACGAAGCCGGTCGAAATGGTGAGCGCCATGAGTGTGAGGTTGTTGATGCTGAAGCCGAACATGTACATCGCCGCGAAGGTGCCGATGAGCGAGAGCGGGACGGCCACGCCCGCGATGAAGGTGGCGGCGAGCGTGCGCAGAAAAACAAAGATCACACCGACGACCAGGGCGATGGTCAGCATCAGCTCGAACTGCACATCGGAGACGGAAGCGCGAATGGTCGTGGTGCGGTCGGTCAAAACCTGCACCTTGACCGTCGAGGGCAGCGATTGGCTCAACTTCGGCAGCAGTTTTTTGATGCTATCGACCACGGAGATGATGTTGGCGCCGGGTTGCCGCTGGATGTTGACGATGATGGCCGGAGTATTATTCATCCACGCGGCCTGCAGGTTGTTCTCGGTCGCGTCGATCACGTTCGCCACGTCGGAGAGCCGGACCGGCGCGTTATTGCGATAGGCCACGACAATGTTCGCGTAATCCTTGCTGGAAAGAAGCTGGTCGTTGGCCCCGATCTGGTAAACTTGGAGGGGACCGTAGAAGCTGCCCTTGGCCTGATCGGAGTTGGCCGCCGCAACCGCCGTGCGAATGTCCTCCATGTTAATGCCATAGGCGGAAAGGGCTGTCGGATTGGCCTGAATCCGCACGGCCGGTTTTTGACCGCCGACGATGCTCACCAGGCCAACGCCCGAAAGCTGGGAGATTTTTTGCGCCAGCCGCGTGTCGGCCAAATCCTCAATCTGGGAAAGCGGGAGGCTCTCCGAGGTCAGCCCGAGGGTGATGACGGGCGCGTCGGCGGGATTCGTCTTGCTGTAGATCGGGGGGTTCGGCAGATCGGCGGGCAGATATGTCCCGGACGCGTTGATGGCCTGCTGGACCTCCTGCTCCGCCACGTCGATATCGAGGCTGAGATTAAACTGCAGCGTAATGACCGAACTTCCGTCCGAACTGATCGACGTCATTTGTTGCAGGCCGGGCACCTGACCGAACTGCCGTTCCAACGGGGCCGTGACGGAAGAGGCCATGACCTCCGGGCTGGCGCCGGGATAAAAGGTGACGATCTGCATCGTGGGATAATCGACCTCCGGCAACGCGGAAATCGGCAGCTGCGTGTAGGCCACCACGCCCGCCAGCAAAATGGCGATCATCAGGAGGGTGGTCGCAACGGGGCGCAGGATAAACGTCCGGGACGGACTCATGAATTCCTTTTCCGAAAAAGACTAGGTACCGGGCGTGGTGGCGGCTGGGGCGGTCGCATCGCCTGCCGATTTCTTGCTGTTGTCGCCGGTGGAAAGGATGACCTTGCCGCCGTTCGTCAGTTTGTCGACGCCGTCGATGACCACAACGTCCCCCTCGTCCAAACCACTTTGAATTTCAATCGTGCTGCCATCGATGCTTGTGGTGCCGACAACGACGTTTTTCATGCTCACGGTGGCATTCTTGGGATCGTCGTCATCCACGACGTAAACAAACGTGCCCTGCGTGCCATATTGGACCGCCGCGACGGGGATGAGGACGACGTTCTTTTTCGTATCCACTAAAAGACGGGTATTCACAAATTGATTGGGAAACAGCGCATTATCTTCATTCGGAAAACTGGCTTTCAACTTGAGCGTGCCCGTCGTCGGGTCAATCTGGTTATCGGAGGTCAGCAATGTGCCCGTGGCGAGCTTGTTCTTGTTGGCGCGGTCCCAAGCCTCGACCGTCAATTGCTGACCGGCATTGAGCTTGGGCTGCACGTCCGGAACGCTGTCTTCCGGAATGGTAAAGATCACCGTAATGGGCTGGATCTGCGTGATGACGAGCAGCCCGGTGCTCGACGTCGATTGCACGTAGTTTCCCACGTCGACCAAGCGCAGACCCACCCGGCCGCTGATCGGCGCAGTGATGTTGCAGTAGGTGATGTTGAGCTTCGTCGCATCAATCAGGGCCTGGTCGCTGTCGACAGTGCCCTGGTCCTGCTTCACCAGCGATGCCTGCGTGGCCAGTGTCTGTTCGGGGATGGAATCCTGCTTCCAAAGC